>VFQQ010000355.1_pt1 | contig 99057 bp, 78 predicted proteins | sample 3512341 | NCBI WGS metagenome assembly VFQQ01 (sample SAMN10412373, study PRJNA504923) | tailings metagenome | isolation source: Relicate 2 Philex TSF1 revegetated site | place: Philippines: Tuba, Benguet | collected 2017-08-29 | reverse complement strand
TTCGGACTTCGGACTTCGGACTTCGGACTTCGGACTTCGGACTTCGGACTTCGGATTTCCGCGCGCCCGCGCGGCCTCACGGCGCCATTTTCACGGTTTCATCGCTCCATGGGCCGGGGCCGGCGGCGGCGAGCGCGCGGACGCGGTAGGCGTAGATGGTGCCGGAAGTCAGGTCGGTGTCCGTGAAGCGGCTCTGGCTCAGCAGCTTGATCTGCGCCCAGGTGTCGGGGCCGCCGTGAATCATGCGCTCCACGATGTAGCTGGTGGCTCCCTTCACACGTTTCCAGCGCACTTTGAGCTGGCCCTCGATCTTGTCCGGCGTGGCCAGCAGGTCGATCGGCGCGTCCGGGATGCCGACGGAAGACGGATCAGAGCGCAGCGGCAGGCCGGTGGTGGCCAGCGCCGCGCGGTCTCCCGGCGTGATGCTCTCGCAGTTGCGGGCGCGGGCGGTGATGACCGCATCCCAGACCGTCTCCTTCACGGCCCGGGTTTGGAGCGCCGCTTTCCAGGCGGTTTCCTTGGTGTTCGCATCGTTGTGGGCGGCCTGCAGCTCGTCCTGCGCGGTCTGGAATTCCGCATCCGTCGGTTTCCGGGCCGCATTCGGGTAGAGCGTGTTGCCATCCATGCTGGTGATGTGGTTCTGCCCAAGCGGGAGTTTTTGGTCGATGGTCTTGTCTTTGAGTTTGAGTGCGATGATGCTCATGAGCGTGGTTCTGGGGGTGGGGCCCGGCGGTGACGGCGGCAGAGACCCGGAGTCAAAAAGCAGTCCCGCATCAAAAAGATGGTGACTGTCGTATTGGAGTCCGGGCATGGCGGAGAGGCGTTCGGGCGGGTTGGTGTCCGCCCCGCCCCGCCTGGAGCCCGGTCGCCGCACGGCGGCGGGGCAGGGGGGGAGAGCTGACCCCCGCATTTAACACCGCGCCTCGTGCTTACGGCAAGGTCTGCCTATGCGACACCGCCTCCTGCTGGCTGAGCGCATCCGCGTGGGTGGACAGGGCCGGCAGCGTGGTGTCCACGACATGCGCCAGGCGTTCCACATACTCCAGGCTCATGTGCGGGCGTTTCCCGTTCTCAAAATCACTCACGGTGGAGCGTGAAATGCCCGCCTTTGCAGCCACCGCGGCCTGCGGCAGCCCGGATAACAAACGGCCGGCCTTGAAGGATTTTCCGATGAACGGAGTGATGCGCCGGAAAGGCAAAGAACGTTCTTGGTCAGGTTCTTTCATGGCATCATTCCTTAGTTGGATGACAAGGTAGCCATGTCTGATTTACAGACATTAGGCAGATCATGGCTCAAAACCTGGGAAAAACTCAAGAAAAAAATCATGGATGCAGGCAGAATGCTTCCAGGGCAGCCCCAGGACCGTAGGCAACCCGCCCGGTCACCCGCCACGGCGGCGCGATCAACCGCACAGCAGACAGAGACCACCCCGCCAAGTCAGACCCTCCACCCCTCAAGGGACGGCCCGTGACCCGTCAAGGGGTTGCCCACGACCCGTCATGGGGTTGCCCGCAACCCGCCAAGGGGTTGCCCGTGACCCGTCATGGGTTTGCCCGCAACCCGTCAAGGGGTTGCCCACGACCCGTCAAGGGGTTGCCCACGACCCGTCAAGGGGTTGCCCATGACCCGTCATGGGGTTGCCCGCAACCCGTCATGGGGTTGCCCAGGACCCGTCAAGGGGTTGCCCACGACCCGTCAAGGGGTTGCCCGCGACCCGTCAAGAGGTTGCCCGCGAACCGTCATGGGGTTGCCCACGACCCGTCATGGGGTTGTCCGCGACCCGTCATGGGGTTGCCCGTGACCAGACCGCCTCTTCCCCACAAAACCCAGGCACCTGCCCGTGACTTCGCCACCACCGCGCACAGGTCATTCCCTCATTCGTCCTTCTCTGCCTCCTTGTCTTGACACCACCCCCAATATCCCGAAAATATCCTAATGCCTCGACCCGCCAAAAAGGCCAGCTCAGCCAAAGACTCCACCGCCAACCTCGGCTTTGAAGCCAAGCTCTGGCTCGCCGCTGACAAGTTGCGGAACAACATGGACGCGGCGGAATACAAGCACGTCGTCCTTGGCCTCATCTTCCTCAAATACATCTCCGACAGCTTCGAGGAGCACCACGCGAAGCTGGTGGCAGGCAAAGGCGAATACGCCGGGGCCAATCCCGAGGACCCGGACGAATACCGCGCCGAGAACATTTTTTGGGTGCCGCCCGCCGCCCGTTGGAGCTACCTGCAAAACAGCGCCAAGCAGCCCACCATCGGCAAGATCGTGGACGACGCCATGGTCGCCATCGAGCGCGACAACCCGCGCCTGAAGGGCGTCCTGCCCAAGGACTATGCGCGGCCCGCGTTGGATAAACACCGATTGGGCGAGTTGATTGATTTGATTGGGACAATCGGACTGGGAGACAGGGAGAACCGCGCAAAAGATGTCTTGGGAAGAGTCTATGAGTATTTTCTGACTCAGTTTGCTTCGGCAGAAGGCAAGAACGGCGGGCAGTTCTACACCCCGTCCTGCGTCGTGCGCCTGCTCGTCGAGATGCTCGCGCCCTACACTGCCCTGCGCGGCAGCGCATTCCTTCAAAGCGAAGCCTCACCGCAGGTCGTGAGCGCAGCGAAGGACAACGGCCGCATCTACGACCCCGCCTGCGGCTCCGGCGGCAGTTTGCCTGCGAGCAGGCTATGCGGAGTGCGCTTCGCGGAAAAGGACCGCGCTATCGCGCAAAGCGTTGTGCAGTCGGAAAAGTTCGTCGAATCCCACGGCGGGAAGCTGGGCGACATCTCGGTTTACGGTCAGGAATCGAACGCCACCACGCGCCGCCTGGCCATCATGAACCTCGCCATCCGCGGCATCGAGGCCGACTTCGGTCCCGAGCACGCCGACACCTTCCGCCGCGACCTCCGCGGCGGCTGCGTCCTCAGCCGATTGAAACTGTTGAACAAAGGGACCCTCGGCCAGGGATTCAACTCCCCACCACACGCGCTAAATTAACCAAAACAAAACTGCTATGAGCGAAACACAAAGCCTCCTTCAGCGTTTCTTTGACGCGAGCTTGATCCCGTCTGAAACCACCGACGAACGTCTCAAACACTATCAAGCGGCAGCGGCTGATCTTGCCAAACGTTTCGGCGAATCGCCACGCGATGCGGTTTCAGCGAGTCGTGTGGCGATTGATCCGGACTGTCCGGCGACGGACCCTTGGTTCAGCACGGTCCAGGATGCCGTGAAGGTTCACTGGAAGACTTTCTTGGTGAAGAATCACGACGCACCGCGCCAGATTTGTCGGGCAATTCTCCTCGAAGCGTTGAGCAAAGCCGCAGACGAGGACTGGACCCCGACACTCGCGATTTGGAATGCATCTTCAAGTCTTCAGCCCCATCTGGGCGATGGTCCCGAGCAGGTCATCACTCGCGAATTTATCAGCGGGTTGGGTGGCGAATGCGAAAGCCACAGTTCCGAGCAATGGCGTTTAGGGGCAACTGCCGCGGAAAACCTTCCAGAATTTGAAATCAAGCTACCAGCGATAAAGGCAATCCAGGTCGATGAAGCAGAGCTTACGAATGGCTTTTCAGACGCAGCGGGACAACATAACCAGCAGTCGCAGACTTTCGGAAATCCAAACCCGCATTGGCCGAATCAGCCACAGCATTGGGCTTGGCAATTTGCCCCTCGCGCAGCAAGCGCTGTGGCTAATTCAGTCAATAAAGCGCTGGCAGCAACTTCACCGGCAATTAAAGGTCTGAGTGATCAACTGGCTCCAGCGCTAAAGAAGCACGCCAAAGAACTCGGCAAGTGGGTGATAGGTTCGGCGCAGCGGAACGAGCGTTTCACTGCGTTGCTGTGGTGGAAACAGGCTCTCTACTCTCCCAGCTTGCAGCGCAGCTATCGGGAACTGTCACCGGCAGGTGCTGTTGTCGCACTCTCCTTTGACCTCGGCTGCGTCTCGGGTGCTCCGGTGCCGTTGAGCGTTGAGTATTTCCTTCGAGAGACGATTCGGAATCTGTTGCCTGACAACCCGAAGATGACCTTGGCCGAACTCGTAGCCGCTACCAAGATTGGGGACGGCATTGATTCGTGTCTGCCCACTGCACCGGGTGGCGCACCGCACCGAGTTTCGCTTCGGGAGTTTCTGTCGGTCGGGCGGCAAGCGGTGCCAGCCGATGAAACAGTCCCGGCCTACACGGGTGTCTTGCCCTCAACGAGTCTGCCTATATCCGAATGGGCCGTCTGGCTACTGCGTGAACGCCTTGCGGAAATACTCACCGCCCCGGAAGCCTGAACATGAGTGCAGATACAACGAAATCCTGCGCGCAGCCGCACTGCTATCCGGAGGACACCGGTTGCCAAATGGGCGACAGACCGCATGAATGTCCCCATTTCAAACGGAACGCGGATGAAACGACGGAAACGCCAGTCGCGCCTTCTGATGGCGAAGGAGTTCCCTGGACCGGCAGCGCGTTCGGCTTGGACGACATGGCGTGGTTGGCGAGCCGACAACGCCCGCTAATGTATGCTCCGGTTGGCGCGCACAACGTAGGCAAGACGACCTTCTTGGCATCTCTCTACATCGGACTGTGTCGTGGCGTCCTGCCTGCAAATCACGAGTTCATTGGCTCATTCACTTTTGGAGGATGGGAGAAGCTCGCTGCGTATGTCCGCCACGCGCCGGACGGCATAGGCCCGGGCTTTCCGCCGCATACACCGGTGACAGAGAGTCGACTGCCGGGCTGGTTGCATTTCGGATTTCGCGCTACCGGCGGCCGAGTGCGTGATGTCCTGCTGGCTGACACACCGGGCGAATGGTTTTCACGCTGGGCAGTTCATGCTGAAAGCGAGGGGGCTGTTGGAGCACGTTGGATCGCCCGCCATGCGGACGGCTTCCTATTTTTCGTGGATTCGGACGGGTTAGTCGGCCCTGATAGGCGGAACGTCGTTGAAAAGACCGAACTTCTGGCGGAACGACTTTCAGGCGTTCTTGCCGGGCGGCCCGTGGGTATTGTCTGGTCGAAATCAGACAAGGAAATCCGGCCACAAATCCGGAGCGACATGGAGACAGCTCTTAAAAAGGCACTCCCGCAGGCCGAGAACTTTCAGACTTCTGTGCATTCCGCGCCGGCCAACACAGAGCCGACTCGTCCGTTCTGGAATCCAATCGAATGGCTCTTGCTTCGAGAGTCGCCAGTTTCTCCGCTTCCTGTTGTTGGCACTATTGACGCGACAAATTCATTTCTCGCCTTCCGCGGATGAAATCCATGAAAGACCATACCATTTTAGTTCTCGGCGGCCCGAAATCGGGGAAGACACACTACGGTGCTCAGCTTGCGATCCGACTCAAAAAGGAAACCGGCGCCGTAAAGTTCTACGAACCACCTCAGAATCTGAGCTTGTTTGAAGAGCCCATGGAATGCCTCGGTCGTGGCCGCCTCGCTAAACACACTCCGGTGGCAGTAAGCAAGGATGTCGTGCTCCCCATCGAAATGGCCAATGGAAACCGGGCACGAGTGGTTTGGCCTGACTACGGTGGCGAACAAGTGCAACAGATGTTCAGAACACGCATCACATCGTTACATTGGAAGGAACGGGCAGCGGCTGCAGAAGGGTGGCTGCTCATGGTTCGCCCCGAACTGTTCCGTGCCACACGTGACTTGCTCCATCGTCCCCTCAAAGACTTCGAGCCAAAAGGTGGAGTCCCTTCGCCTTTGCCTGATTGGCTACCGGAGGCCGCTCTCGTGGAGATGTTGCAGATGCTTCTGTTTGCTCGCCGCTCTGGGCGCGAATCGCGCATTGCGACGCCCCGATTGGTCATTGCCATCACATGCTGGGACGAGTCGCAAACGGTGGAGGCTGCCACCACACCGCATAATGAACTGAAGCGGCTAACACCGATGCTGGCAAACTTCGTCAATGGGCTCTGGGAGCGCAGCAGCTTGACTGTGGTTGGTGTCTCAGCACTCGGCAAAACCCTTTCCCCCACTGATGACGATGAGGATTTTGTGGATCGTGGGCCTCATCGCCAAGGATTCGTCGTGCTCCCGGACGGAACCAGAACCGAGGATCTGACATGGCCGCTGAGCAAACTATTGGGTTAAGCCCGGGCACCATCCAAGTCTTCGAAGCGCGCTTCGGGAATAAGGACGGCGAACACGCACTTCTTGAACATCCGCCACAAAAGCGGGAGTTCTTCTTGCGCCTTTTCAACAAGGCGGACCTTCCCGACTCAGCTCCGGCTGGCGCGACGTGGGATGCGTTTGTCCGTGGTTGGCGGGAGGAGGATTTTTATATCGTCGCGTTGACGGAAGCTGACCGTGCGGCTGTTCGACCAGGGATGATTGCGACACGAATGTTGGCAACCCCGCTCATGCAGGCCGAAAAGTTGGATGACCTGGGGGCGCTTTTTGAAATTCTGCACACCCCGAATCGTGCGTATGTTCCCGAGTTTTCGATTTCCTTGGGGGCGCCTAAAGCAACACAAACGGTTCCACATGCTCTCCTCGCTTGCGTCGCCCACCATCTCATTCACGAAAACAAACCAGTTGCGATTGTCGGGCAGAATGGGTTCGAAGAACTCGTGTCTGCCCTCTGGCAGAAGCTGCCTCCTGAGTTGCGCCGGGTGTTCGGTTTCGGATTCAGTTTCACCCCGGCAGATTTGACGGTCACGCAGGCCAACATCGTCGCGGTGCCAACGAGTTGTGAGGCGCGGTGGCACAGCTATCAATTCAAGTGCGCCGCCAACTGGAATCAGCCATTGAACGATTCGCTAGCAGCGTTCCTCAACGACGCGCAGGCTGACGGGTTTCTGACATTCCTTGGGGAGGTCGGTTTGAGGTTCCGCTCCTTTTCGGACTATGGGCGATACGCACGTCTGTGGAACTATTGGCAGAAACGCAATGAGAACGATCCGAACGTTATACATGCACTGCTTCGCAGCCTTGGAACGCTCCTTCCCGCGCCAGAAGAGGCTGCACCCCATAAGGTGGAAGCGATGCGCATTACAGGAGAATTGCTGAAAGTCGGCACCGAGGATGACATTCTCGCTTTGCGTTCCGTCAAGGCCCTCGCTTTCCCATCTAACGCCGCAGTGTTGGAACGTGCAGTTTGCGGCTGGCTCAAGTCGCGCATCCAGCCGCCCCAACCCGATAGCGGTGCCGGGTTGTCCAAGGTAATTCTGGCCTTGCCGTCATCTCAGTCCGCAGAATGGCAGGAGTGGATTCGCAAGGGACTCAAACAGGAGTTCGTAACCCTCACCGAAAGTGCCGCTCACACAATCTGGTCAGTCTGGAAAGAAGAAGGGACTCTAGGCGAAATCTTTGCCCAATTGCCAAGCGATGCGACGACAGAAATGGCGCTAGTTCGAGCTTGTCCAACAAGCCTGCCAGCCAAGCTCTTTTCCCCGCTGGTAAATTGGTCTTTGGCTCGTGGCTGGATATGTCTAATGGCGAAGGCCGCACAGACTGATGTCGGCATTGTAAAAGCTTTCGACCTCGTTTTTGAACACCCCGGAGGGCAACCGAGAACGGCCGCAATTGAACTTCTTTGTGCGGCTGCAAAACCTTCCGAAGTCTGGCTGAGTGCATTCACACACGACGACCCTGCCCTAGTTAGGTGTGCGGTCGCGGCGGCAATATCGGAGCCGGCCCTCTGGAGCAGTGCATGCTCTGAAATCACGCGTTGGTTTGCGCTTCTTGAGTCGGCGGCAAAGGCGAAACCGGATTTTCTCCGAGGAATTGACGCAACAGCCATCACTGAGAAGCTTTTTGCCGCTTGGGAGAACGGGTGTCCAGTCACGGAGGCGATTTGCGAAGCCTTAGAGAAAGCGGGGCGGCTGGAATTCGCCCGTTACACAAACCGGAGTAGCCTTTGGCCGAAGATGCCAAAGCGATACTTGGCGAGTTCACTGTCCAATACACTGCGGGCGTTGCTTAATGACTACTATTCACGGCCGCCGACGAAACCAAGGCTGGAGAAGGAATTGGTCGAGATTCTCTTCGCGCCTCAGCACAGCGATTTCACTTTTCCGCGCAATTCCCCGTTTCTCGGGCTTGGCGGGTTGATGCTGGTCGAGACGTGGGGCGGAGAGCGTGATTGTGAATCGTGGCTTTCCGCGGTCATGGCTGGTTCAACAAGATTGCCTCCAGATATCGCAAACCGGGCCGGAGAGTTCGTCACGAATCGTCATTGGGTGAATGTGGCCAAGACCGCCAAAGACTGCGACGTCCGTAGGGGCAGGCACGACTTCCGATCAATCTGGCAATCGTATTACGATTCACTCGGGAAGCTTGAAAAGTTCGTTTTCGATTACCTCCCCAGCATCTCACGCCGGTCATCAATTGCGCCGACGCCCACGGTCTCAAATTCTATGATTAACGCCGTTTTCGTAACCGCCCTTCCCGAGGAGTTTTCCGCTGTTGCTGCCCACCTTGCAGACCGTCGAGAGCACACAGAGCAAGGGACAATCTACGAGATTGGAACCTTCAACAATGTCGGCGCGCAATGCACCGTCGCCGTGGTTCAAACTGGAATGGGCAATTCTCTGAGCGCAGCGGCGACTGAGCGAGCTTTGAGCCTTTTCAAACCGGACTTCGCATTCTTCGTCGGGATTGCAGGCGGACTGCGTGATGATTTGAAGATCGGCGATGTTGTCGCCGCAAGTAAGGTTTATGGTTACGAAAGCGGTAAATCGGGCGCTAGTTTCCAGCCTCGTCCAGAAGCACCGCCGGTTTCCCATGAAGCAGAACAACGTGCCAACGCCGTGGTGCGTGACAAAACGTGGCAGAAGAGAATTACACCGACGCCGCTATCCTTCCCGGACGCCATCGTCAGGCCGATAGCTGCCGGTGAAAAGGTTCTGGTTTCCGAGTCTTCGGAAGATTTGAAGCGTGTAAGGGCTACCTACACAGACGCGCATGCCGTCGCGATGGAGGACCACGGATTTGCCACGGCTGTCAGAGCTCACCAGTCCGTATGTTTTGCCGTAGTGCGCGGAATCTCGGATTTAATCGAAAACAAGCATGAGGCTGACCGATCAGGCTCTCACGAAGTCGCAGCTAGAAGCGCTGCCGCATTTGCTTTTGAAATGCTAGCCGGGCTGCTGCGGGGCCGGGCAAGTTCGCGAGAGGTGGATCGCCCGTTTATCGACTGATCATGGCATCTTGCAGCGACAAGCCGGGCGGCCCGTTGTTGGATTACCTCGGCCTCGCCGATCAGCTCAAGCACGCCCTCGCCAATTACACCGAGAGCGGCGGCAAAGGCGATCCGACCTACGACACCAAGCAGGCCATCGCCGTGATGCTGGAGAAGCACGGCATCGCCTGCGACATGCTGCACGGTTTCAACTGGGACAAGTGGACCACCGGCACGCCAACCGAGCGCCTGCAACTCATTCCGGCCGGACAGGAGCACATCCTCGAACAGGAAGATGGCAAGAAGCGCTGGCTGCAAGTGGTGACAGAACTCTCCCGCGCCTTTGCCCTCTGTGCCGCGAGCGATGAGGCGACGGAGATCCGCGACGACGTGTCATTTTTCCAAGCCCTGCAAGCGGCGCTGAACAAGCAAAGCACCGGCAACCGCAAGACCCCCGAGCAGATCGACGCGGCCATCCGCCAGCTCGTGAGCAAGGCCATCACGACCGACGGGCAAGTGATCGACGTCTTCACCGCCGCCGGATTGCCCAAGCCGGACATTTGACTCCTTCGCCCCCGGCTAAAAGACCCTCAACGCCTATCACAACCGCGCCATCAGCACGATGGAGGTGATCGAGGAACTGATCCGCCTCGCCAAGGATCTCGACGCCGCCACCAAGCGCGGCGAGGACCTTGGGCTAACGGATGACGAAGTAGCCTTTTACGACGCCCTCGCTGCCAATGAGAGCGCGGTGAAAGCCATGGGCGACGACAAACTCAAAGTGATCGCCGCCGAACTCATCACCCAGGTGCGCAAGAGCGTGACCATTGACTGGACGTTACGGGAAGGCGCACGCGCGAAGATTGGCTCCCTCGCTACCGCCGCTCGGTCGGCCTTCGGCCTGCGCTTCGCACAGCCTGTCTCAGTCGCCCTGCTCCTTCGGCTCGCGTGATGGTGAAACGCATGCTGAACAAGTATGGCTATTGGCTCCCTCGCTACCGCCGCTCGGTCGGCCTTCGGCCTGCGCTTCGCACAGCCTGTCTCAGTCGCCCTGCTCCTTCGGCTCGCCGGACCTTCAGGAGGAAGCGGTGAAGACGGTGTTGCAACAGGCGGAGCTGCTGTGCGCGGAGTGGGTGTAAGAAGGGGAGGCGGGCGGAAAGCGGACATTCCTTGCGCTCCCTGCGCTCTTTTGCGGCCCCATGGCATTCGGATTTCGGATTTCGGATTTCGGATTTATCCGGCGGCGGGTGAGGGCTAGCGGAGGCGGACGTGGCGGAGGAGGGCGAGGAAGACGCCCTGGATGACGAGCTCGCTGACGGGGATGAGGTCGGGGTAGTCGGGATTTTCCGCCTTCAAGTAGGCGCGGCCGTTGTCCACGACGTAACGCTTCAAGGTGGTCTCGCCATCAATGAGGGCGGCGACGATGTCGTTGCGGCGGGGGTCTTTGATCTCGAGGATGACGTGGTCGCCATCGAGGATGTGGGCGTTGATCATGGAGTCGCCGCGGACGCGGAGGGCGAAGGTGCGGGCGCTCTTGGGGATGCCGAGGGTGTTGATATCGACGGAGATGCAGCCTTCGGGCTGCGGGGGGGCGTCGCTGGGAAAACCGGCGGGGATGCTGCCGAAGACGGGCACGTCGATGATTTCGGGGCGGTCGAGGTCTTCGGGGAAGACGACGGCGCGGGCTTTGTGGGGGTGGCGCTGGATGACGCCTTTGCGCTCGAGGGCGCGCAGGTGGCTCATGGCGGCGGTCTGGCTGGCGAAGCCGAAGTGCCGCTGGATTTCACGCGTGGAGGGCATGACGCCGGTCTCACGCTGCTCTTGACGGAGATAGTCGAGCAGCTCGCGCTGCCGCTTCGTCAGTTTGACGGGGTTGCTGGTCATCATGGCTGTGCTGTTGAACAGTGCGCGTGATGATGGGGTTGGCAAGCGGTTTTCTTTCGCGAAAAGCTGTGCATGATGCGGGGCATGACTGTTTTCAATCGTATGCGGGTGGGGTGCGCGCTGGCTGCCGGGGCGTTTTTTTTCGTGGGCGGCTTGGCGCGGGCACAGGAGAAACCGGTGGTGGGGGTGGTGAACCCGGCGAAGGAGGGGGCGCTGCCGCTGGACACGTCGGCGCTGGCGAAGAAGGCGGCTTCGGCGTTTGCGAAACGGGATTGGCCGGCGGCGCGCGCGGCCTATGAGGAGATGCTGCGGGTGGAGCCGGTGAACGCGCTGGCCTGGGCGAACCTGGGGGCGGTGGAGCAGCAGGCGGGACGGCTGACGGAGGCGGTGGAGGCCTTTGAGCAGTCGGTGCGGTTCAATCCGGCGCTGGTGCAGAGCTGGATCGCGCTGGGGCTGGCCTACTCGGAGCGGGGGGACATGTACAAGGCGCTGTCGGCGCTGGCGCGGGCGGTGCATGAGGATCCGACGGATGCGCGGGCGCACAATTACCTGGCGATCGTGGCCAACCGCTTCGGCTGGGTGGCGACGGCGCAGGCGGAGTTCGAGAAGGCGATCGCGCTGAAGCCGGACTACGGGGTGGCGCATTTCAATCTGGCGCTGACCTATCTGGAGCAAAAACCGCCGTCCATGGAACTGGCGCGGCGGCATTATGAGGCGGCTCTGAAAAACGGGGTGGAGAAGGATGAAATCGTGGAGGCGAAGCTGAAGGAGGCGCCGTGAGCATGAGCGGGGACGAGCGCTCGTGGGCGGGGCTGGCGGGTGAACGCGCCGGGCTGGAGCAGGCGGATTTGTGGCGTGAGCTGCGGGCGCTGGAGGGGCGCGAGGGGGTGCGGCTGCGGACCTCGGCGGGACAGTGGATATCCTTTGCGAGCAACGATTACCTGGGGTTCGCGGAGGCGGGGTGGCTGCGGGAGGCGCTGCGGGAGGGGATTGCCCAACATGGCGCGGGGGCGGGGGCGTCGCGTCTGGTGTGCGGGAGTTTTTCCCCGCATCATGAGCTGGAGGCGCTGCTGGCGGTGGCGAAGGGGGCGGAGGCGGCGCTGACGTTTGCGAGCGGGTTCGCGGTGCCGATGGGGGTGCTGCCGGCGCTGCTGGGGCGGGGGGACACGGTCATTCTCGACAAGCTCTGTCATGCCTCGCTGGTGGATGCGGCGCGGTTGTGCGGGGCGACGCTGCGGGTCTTTCCCCACAATCACCTGGGCAAGCTGGAGCGGCTGCTGGCGGGGGCGCGCGGGCGGGTGCTGGTGGTGACGGAGTCGGTGTTCAGCATGGACGGGGATCAGGCGGCGCTGGCGGAGATGGTGGAGCTGAAGGATCGCCACGGGGCCTGGCTGCTGCTGGATGAGGCGCATGCGTTCGGGGTGCTGGGGCCGCAGGGCAGGGGGCTGGCCGCCGAACTGGGCCTGGAGAAGCGGGTGGAATTGCAAATGGGCACGCTGAGCAAGGCGGCGGGGTTGAGCGGGGGCTATGTGGCGGCGCGGCGGGAGGTGATCGAGCTGCTGGTGAACCGGGCGCGCAGCCTGATCTATTCGACGGCGCCGCCGCCCTTCCTGGCGCACGCGGCGGCGGTGGCGGTGCGGGCTTTGCTGGGCGCGGTGGGGGAGACGGCGCGCGCGCGTTTGCGGGCGAACGTGGCTTTGTTTCAGCGTCTGACGCGCGGTGAGGGGGGCGATTTTGCGAGTGCGATCCTGCCGCTGATCGTGGGGGGGGAGAGACGCGCGCTCGATCTGGCGGCGGCGTTGTCAATGGCGGGGTATTTGGTGCCGGCGATCCGTTATCCGACGGTGGCGCGCGGGGGCGCGCGGCTGCGGTTCAGTTTTTCGGCGGCGCATGAGACGAGTGAGGTGGAGGGACTGGCGGCGGCGCTGCGGGCGTGCGGGGGATGATGGTTCCGCTCCGCGCCGCGTCGCAGCGGGACGCGGCCCAGCGCGTCCCTGCCGGTGGCATGGACGCGACAAAAATGGCTTCACTGGCAAGATGCGCGTTGCATGTCCGGGGGCGCGGTTTCATGCTGCCGCTCCACTCTTTTTCCGACCATGGCTTTCATCCACGACGACTTCCTGCTCTCCTCCGCCAGCGCGCGCCATTTGTATCACGACTTCGCGGCGGCGGAACCGATCCTGGACTACCACAACCATCTGCCGCCGAAGGACATCGCGGAGGACCGGCAGTTTGCCAACCTGTTCGAGATCTGGCTGGAGGGCGATCACTACAAGTGGCGGGCGATGCGCTGCAACGGGGAGCCGGAGGCGCTGGTGACGGGGGCGGGCTCGCCCTTTGACAAATTCCTGGCCTACGCGCGCACGGTGCCGCACACGCTGCGCAATCCGCTCTATCATTGGACGCATCTGGAGCTGAAACGCTACTTCGGCATCGACACGCTGCTGGGGCCGGACACGGCGCAGCGCATCTGGGATGAGACGAAAGAGAAGCTGGCCAGCCCGGAATTCAGCGCCCGCAACTTGATGCGCAAATTCAAAGTGCGCGCGCTCTGCACGACGGACGATCCCACCGATGACCTGGCCTGGCACCAGCAATGCAAGGCGGAGGGTTACGAGGTTGGCGTTTATCCGACTTTCCGACCGGACAAGGCGCTGGCGGTGCATCAACCGGAGGCTTGGAACGCGTGGTGCGACAAGCTGGCGGCGGTGAGCGGGGTGGCGATCACGAGTCACACGGCGCTGCTGGAGGCGCTGACGAAGCGGCATGACTTTTTCCACAGCGTCGGCGGCCGTCTTTCCGATCACGGGCTGAATCATTGCCACGCGTGCTTTGCGCCGGAGGAGGTGGTGGAGGAGATCTTCCAAAACGCGCGCGCCGGGCAGGCGGCGTCGCCGGAGGAGCAGGATGCGTTTGCCAGCGCGGTGATGCTGCATGTGGGCCGGCTCAACGCGGAGAAGGGCTGGACGATGCAGCTTCATCTCGGCCCGCTGCGCAACAACAACACGCGGCTGGCGCGCCAGATCGGCGCGGACGTGGGGTGCGACTCCATTGGCGACTACCTGCAAGGGGTGCCGCTGTCCCGCTTCCTGGACCGCCTGGACCAGGAGGACAAGCTGCCGAAGACGGTGCTCTACAACGTCAATCCGTCGGACAATTATGTGTTCGGCACGATGGCGGGGAATTTCGCGGACGGGTCGATGCCGGGCAAGGTGCAGTTTGGCTCGGGCTGGTGGTTTGTGGATCAAAAAGAGGGCATGGAATGGCAGCTCAACGCGCTCTCGAACCTGGGGCTGCTGTCGCGCTTCATCGGCATGTTGACGGACTCCCGCAGCTTCATGTCCTTCCCGCGTCATGAGTACTTCCGGCGCACGCTTTGCAACTTGATCGGCGCGGATGTCGAGGGCGGCCTGGTGCCGGATGATGACGCGCTGCTGGGGCCAATGATCCGCAACATCTGCTTCGGCAATGCGCGCGCTTACCTGGGGCTGGAGTTGCCGGAGACAAATTGAAGTCCAGCATTTCGGGTTCATCCCGGAAGTTCGGGCGTGCCACCTCGGAGGGCCGGACCAGGCAAAAGGGGGGCTGGTCTGCAACCCACGCAGGCGTATGGCGTCTTGCGGCGGCTGTGACGCCGCTTTGGGGGGCGGTGTTGTTTGGTGAGGGGGCTTGGCCGTGATAGCGAACCAAAGCGGTGTCGCCGCTGCGCTTTGCCACCGCAGTCCAAGGCGCTGCCGCGTCACACCCCGCCCCCCGCCATCCTAAAATTCGTTCCTTTGTCCGCACCACTCCCCGGACGAACCAAATCTGTTACGCCGGACGGATCTCCAATCCTTGCAGCCAGGGGGAGGTGACCGGCGGCGGCATGCCGCCGAAGGGCTGATAGGCGGGGAGTTGGATGACGCCCATGCTGTGCGCCTGGGAGGCGATGAAAAAGAGTGCCTCGGCGCAGTCGCCGGTCTGGATCATGGTGGCGCGGTGCTCGGCGTTCGGCAGCACGGGGCGTTTGTCCACGATGGGGGTGTTGGCCTCGCCGGGCGCGTACTCGGAGAGCACGATGCCGTGAGCGTTGAGCTGCATGCGGGCGGTGAACAGCAGTCCGTGCACGGCCCATTTGCTGGCGGTGTAAGGCACGCCGGCGTAGGAATCGAAGCCGTGCCCGGCGGTGGAGGAGACCACGACGATGCGGCCGCCGCCCTGCGTGGCCATCGGTCCGGCGACGGCCTGGATCATGTTGACGACGCCGAGCACGTTGATGTCCATGACCTTGCGCCAGCTCTCCGCGCTGGCGATGCGCGCGGGATCGTCGTGCGCCATGAAGCGGTCGGGGGTGTTGATGCCGGCGGTGTGGATGAGGGCGAAGGGGGTGCCATGCGCCAGGACAGTGGTCATGGCGGCGGCGACGCTGGCGCTGTCCGCGACATCGCAGACGATGGGGTGGATGTGCGGGGAAAGCGTGGCGGTCTCTTGCAGGGATTCGAGGGTGCGTCCGAAGACCAAAGTCACCGCGCCGGCCTCGGCGAAGCGTTTGGCCGCCGCCTGTCCCATGCCGCCGCCACCGCCGGTGACGATCACGATTTTGCCTGTCCAGTCTTGCTGCATCCGGGGATGCTAGCGAGCGGGCGCGCTCCGTCCAGGGGGATGAGAGGTACGTTGCTGCGCGGTTTTCCATGGCGCAAACGCAGCTCAGTTCTTTCGTGACAAATTCCGCGGCGACTTCTAAAGTCTCGTCTTATCGACATAAAATGCCCCAAAAGTTCGCCGCCAATCCTGTTTTTACCGCTGCTGCCATGCTGCTGCTGCCGCTGGTTGAGGTCGGACTGCGGGCGCAAGCTCCCGCAACCGCGCCGGCGGCGCTGAACATCGAGCAGGAGACCGAGGCGCTCTACAACGAGGCGGCCACCTTGTTCCAGGATGGCAAGTTCCAGGAAGCGCTCTCCAAGATCAACCAGATCAAGGAGAAGGTGACGCGGCCTTTTGAAAAGGTGGTCTTTGTCGAGGGGGCGTGTTTTTTCAATCTGAACAACTTTCCCAAGGCCATCGAGACGCTGGAACTCTACGTGGAAAAGTTTCCGGACGGAGAGAACTTCAATCAGGTGCGCATGGCCCTGGGCCGCTCCTACCTCGCGGACAAGCAGACGGAGAAGGGCATCGAGCTGCTGCGCAAGGTGGCGGCGGAGGCGCCAGCCTTCATGGCGGAGGCGGGGGTGCTCATCGCCGAGCAACTGCGCAAAGACAGCAAGACGGACGAGGCTTTGCAAATCCTGGAGCGGGTGCTGGCGGGCGGGGTGACGAGTCCGGCGGCGATCCAGGCGGCGATGATGTCCGCCGACATGCTGGTGGCGCAGGGTGAGGCGGAGCGCGCCTCGGCGATGATGGAAAAAGTGCGCGGCGTGGCCACCGGCGGCGAGAACGTGGCCCAGATGAACAACATCAGTCTCAAGCTCGGGGATCAGATGCTGGAGCAGAAAAACTTCCGGGAGGCGCTGGCCGCCTATCAAATGGTGCGGCGCCAGTCGGAGATCAGCCGCATGGTGAAGGAACGCATGACCTTGCTCGAGCAGTCGCTGGCCAATCCGGGCCGGGGACCCATCCCCGGCAGCAAGGAGGAACTGACCGCGCGTCTGGAGAACGAGCGCAAGATGCTGGAAGAAATCGAGCAGCGCCCGGACTATGACGCCTCGCTCTTCTACCGGCTCGGGCGTTGCTACTTCGAAATGGGCCGCTTCTGGGAGTCGCTGCTGGCCTTCGAGGTCATCATCAACGAGCACAAAACCTTCCCGCAGCGCGACCGCGCGCTCTACGGCATGATCATCGCCAACGCCCAGCTCAAGCGGGTCAAAGAAGCGCGCGCCTTGTGCGAGCGTTACATCGCCGACTTCCCGGATGGCATCAGCCTGGGCGAGGTCTCGGAAATGTACGGCATGCTGGCCTACAACGCGGGCGACATGGCGGGCGCCGAGCAGTCGTTCGACAAGGCGCTTGGGTTTCCCAAGGCGGACAGGGAGCGCCTGCTCTTTCTGCGCGCCACGGTGCTGTTTGAAATGCAGCGTTTTGAGGACGCGCGCACCTGCCTGGAACTGCTGCTCAACGCCAACGCCGAGTCCGCCTACAAGGACGACGCGCAGTATCGCATCGCGCTGAGCTACTTTTACCAGAACGATTTCAAAAGCGTCACCAGCGCGCTGCGCGAGTACATCAAGGACAATCCCAAAGGCCAGTACGTCGTCGATGCGAAATACCGTCTGGCCTTCATCAAATTCCAGGGCAGGGAAGTGGAGGAGGCGATGAAGGACTTGCAGGCGATCATCGAGGAAGCACCGAACGATCCGAACATCGGCCAGGTGTACGCCCTGCTCGGCGACGGCCACAATCAGAAGGGTCAGTATGAGGAGGCGCTGGCGGCTTTTGTGAACGCCGTGGACAAGGCCAAGACCGACGACGTGCGCAGCTACGCCATGGAAAACGCCACCGACCTGTTCCAGTCCGAGGGCAAATGGACGGAACTGGCGGAGATGTGGCAGAACTACTACAACGCGCACAAGGACAACGAGGAGCAGGCGCTGAAGGCCATCTTTTGGATCAGCCGCGCCCGCGTGCGCGAGGGCAAGCCGGAGGAGGCGGTCAAGCTGCTGGCGGAAGCCGTGCGCCCAAAGATCGCCAACGGCGCCAACGAGCAGGTGGAGGTGCTCATGCAGCAGCTCTGCGGCCTGCTGGCGCCCAAGCGCCGCCGTCTGCCGGACGGCACCTATGACGGCCCGACCTTTGAGGAGAAGGAAAAGGAGCTGGAGGAAATGATCAAACCGGAGGAGGCGGCCATGAACGGCACCGCGCAGATGCGCATCCTGTTTGCCCGCGCCTGGCTGGCCCGCCAGATGAAGGAGCCGGACAAGGCGGAGAAACTCTTCGCCATCATCATCGAGGTGGCGGACCCCAACGACCTCAGTCCGCTGCTGCTCGCCACCGTCGGGGACAACGCCCGCGCCAAGGGCGACCTGGAAAAGGCGGCGGGCTGCTACGAGCGCCTGCGCAGCCTGTTCCCGGACAGCGAGTTCGCCGACGCCGCGCCGGTGGGCCTGGGCGAGATCGCCTTCAGCAAGGAGGAGTATGACAAGGCGATGGAACTCTACGAGGAGGCCATCGAAAAATACGCCGCCAGCTCCCGCCTGCTCGACGCCTACCTCGGCAAAGCCAAGACGCTGATGGCGCTGAAAAAATGGGAGGACGCGCGCGCGCTTTACGAGCAGATCGCCAACACCCGCGAGTGGCGCGGCGAGGCCACTGCCATCTCCCTGTTCATGCTGGGCGAGATCGAGTACCAGCAGAAAAACATCGCCGCCGCCATCCCTTACTATCAGCGCGTGTTCATCGCCCATCAAAAATGGAAGCCCTGGGTGGCGAAGGCCTACCTGCAATGCGCGCGTTGTTTCCTCGCCCTCAACCGTCCCGCCAACCCGCCCGAGCGTGAGTATGGCGACCGCGAGGCGGCCAAGCTGTATTTGATCCAGATGACCAAACGCGCCGATCTGGAGGACCAGCCGGAGATGAAGGAGGCGCGCCAGTTGCTGAACACCCTGTCGCCATGACCCGCGCGCCCGCCCTCCGCCTCCTGCCGCTGCTGCTCATCGCCGCCTGCCTGTGCGCGGGCGGGCGGGATGCCTGCGCCCAGTCCATCATCCTGAAGGACAATTCGCGCGTGCCGGCGGAGGACTTTAAGGTCGAGGGCGGCAAGATCATCCGCACCGTCCGACTGCAAGGCAACAACACCGCCACCGCCGTGCTCGCGCCCGCCAACATCGCCGAGCTGGACTGGCCCTTTGCCACTGAGATCATCGAGAGCACCGCGCTGCTTTCCCAGGGGCGCACCGAGGACGCCATCGCGATGCTCAAGGCCGGCAAGGACTTTTACGAGCCTTTCAAGGACATCAAGGGCGGCGCCGAGTTGTATCGCGACGTGTTCTTCGCCTATTTTGAGGCGCTGGCGCAGGGCGGCAAGTTCGATGACACCATCACCCTGATGCCGCAGTTGCAGCGGCTCTCCTTGACCAAGGAGCAGGAGGTTGCGCTCAAAGTGCTCAAACTCAATATCGAGCGCCAGACCTCCTCGGACTACGCCTCCATCATGGCCCAGGCCAACCTGCTTTTGCGGGACACCGACGACTCCGCCGTCAGCGCCGCCGTCTGGAACATCATCGGCGATGTGCATGACAAAAAGAAAGAGTACGAGAAGGCGCTGATGGCCTACCTGCGCATCCCGGTTTTCTTCGGCACCCAGGTGCAGCGCGTGCCGGAGGCGGAGTTGAGCGCCGCGCGCATGCTGGTCAAGATGCGCCGGTTCGAGGACGCGCAGACCTACTTCAACCGCTTGATCGAGTTTTATCCCGGCTCAGCCGTCGCCGAGACCGCCGCCCGTGAAAAGGCCTCCATCAACGGCATGAAAAACGAGGACGCGCCCGCCGCCGCGGATGACGGCGCCGAGGGCGCGGAAAAAACTTCCCAAAGCTGACACACCCTGCTAGAACCCGACATCCTTCCCGACATGAAGACCGCCCTGACCTCCCGCCTGCTCCGCCGTTTGTCCCTCCTGGCCGTGTTGCTGACCATGGCCGCCGCCGTCCCCGTGGCGCTGGCGCAAGACGCCGCGCCGGCCGGTGAAGACACCGAGCAGGTGACGCATCACAAAAAAACCATGATCGAGGTCTTCAAGGAGGGCGGCTGGGTCATGTATCCGCTCACGGTCTGCTCCATCGCGCTGATCTGGCTCACCGTCGATCTGTGGATGCGCACGAACATCAAGCGCATGGCGCCGCCGGCCCAGCTTGCTCAGGTGCAGGACCTCTTCCGCATCGGCGATTACGTCGGCGCCTACCAATTCTGCAAAAACAACGACTCCTATTTCTGCAACGTCTCGCGCGTCACTTTGAGCTTCGCGGGGGAGGGGCATGACGCGCTTGAAGGCGCCATGTATGGCGAGCTGAACAAAGTCAACTCCACCATTCAAACCCGCATCAACTACCTCTCGGTGCTCGGGGTTTGCACGCCGATGATCGGGCTGGTCGGCACCGTCGGCGGCATGATGGGCGCCTTCGCCGAGTTGGGCACCAGCGGCATCGGCAACCCTGCCGCGCTCGCCGGCCACATCGGCGAGGTGCTCGTCGCCACCGCCTCCGGTCTCACCATTGCGGTGCCGGCCTTCATGATTTTCTATTTCCTGCGCAACCGCCTGCAAGCCTCGATGAACGACCTCACCGACATTGTTTCGGCCTTGTTCCGCAAAATGCCCTACGAGCAGCTTCATGGCGCGCATGTCGGCGAGGAGGAAATCTTCGCCGCCACCCCTAACTGGCTTGCTGATGACGGTGCCGTGGTCGCCGCCGTCGCCGATTGATTTTTCCAACCTTTTAACCCGAGGAGCAACGAGCCATGGCAGGAGGAGGCGGAAGTACCGAAAGCGGCGAGCCGGAGTTTCAAATCGCTCCGATGATCGACGTGCTGCTGGTGCTGCTCATCTTTTTCATGAGCATCACCTCCGCCCAGGTCTTGCAGATCGACAAGGACATCCGCCTGCCGGTGGCCGCGGACGCCCAGAAGCGGGATAACAAGAACGTTTTGAATGAGGCCGCGCTCAACGTGAAGTGGAAGCCCAACGAGCAGAAGGCCGAGTTCAAACTCGACGACCTGCCCGCGGGCGAGGAGGAGATCATCGCCATTCTGCAGCAGCGCAAGGAGAACAACCCCGGCTACCGTGTGCTCATTCGGGGGGACAAGGCGCTGCCCGCCCTCGAAATTCAAAAGGCGATGACGATGATCGGCCAGGCCGGCATCGACGACATATCCTTTTCCACCCTCAACCAGGAAGGCTGACGCGGACACATGAGCGACGCCACCCACACACGCGGCCCGAAGCGGCGCGGCATCGATTCCGAGACCGTCAACCTGGGCTTCCAGATTGCGCCGATGATCGACGTCGTTTTCGTCATCATGCTTTACTTCATGGTGATGGCGGGCGCGGTGAAGGTGGAGCGGGAGTTGAAGACGAACCTGCCCGGACTCGCCCCGCCCGCGCTCGACACGCCGAAGGAGATGCCGGACGAGATCGTCGTCACCGTCGAGGAGTCGGGCGTGGTCACCTTGAACGAGGAGGAGTTTGACAACCCCGAGAGCAAGGACCTGCCGAACTTCACCAGCACCCTGATGCTGCTCAAACAGGAGGCCGACAACCGCGGCGCCAAGGTGCTCGTCACCATCGAAGCCGAGGAGCAGGCCAAGTACGAGCGCGTCATCGATGTGCTGAACTCGCTCGCCAAAGCCAAGATCGGCAACGTGACCTTCACGGTGGGAGCGGACAGTTTCTTTTGAAAACGGCCCGGCTTAGGCACGGCTGGCTGCTGGAAATTCGTCCTGAAACGCCCGCCACAATCGCTCGATGGCCTCCTCGGGATCCTCCAGCATCATGCCTTCTTTGATTTTGCTGGCATAGATTGGAAAAGCGAAGGGGCTGACCACCGGCACCTCTTGCAAATGCCAGCGCAACGCCGCCGCGCTTTCCAGAAAAGCCACCGCCGCCGGCAGATCGAGAAAACTGTGAGTGGCCTCGCGTCTTGACTGTTCGATGAGCGGGTGATCGGGCTCGTGCTTTTTGAGCACCTGCCAGAGCACTTCCGCGTTCCAGCGGAGCTGGCGCGCCTGCACTTCGACGCCGGGCTGCTGGCGCGGCACCATGAGGCCGGTCTGCGCCACGCCGCGGAAGCACCATTTCACGAGTTCCGAATCCTCCAAGGCGGCGCGCAGATCCGATTCCGCATGGTCCGCGCCGAACAGCTCCCGCCAGGCGTCGAGGTCCAAGTCCTGGAACCGGCGCAGGGTCAGCAGGAAACCGTAGTCATCGATGGTGACCATGGCGTTGCCGCCGACGGTCTGGCGCACCCGCCAGGCGAGGATGCGCGAGAGCGCGTCATTGGCGGCGCGGCCGATGAGGGAATGAAAAAAGAAATGCAGCAGTCCTCCGCCAGCCTTGGGGTCTTCAGGCGGTGACTCGTAACGCTCGATCAGGAACGTCTCCGCCGTGGGGATGAGCGAGATCATGAGCTGGTGGCGGCAGTGGCGCTGGATGGCCTCGGCGTTGGTTTGGGAAATGTCATAGCGCTCCACCAGCCAATCGAGAATGCCGCCGGCGACTTGTGGGTGATCAGAGGAGCCGGGCAGGGCGCTCATTCTGCGCGCCAGTTCGGTGCGGAAGGCACGCACCTCGCGCGCCAGACCGGAGGACAACGGCATTTTATTGGCGTTCCAAGCAGGCACCGTGGGCAGGGCGTGACGGGCCTCCTCGACACGCGCCTCGCCGACTCCGGTCTCCAGGAGGCGCACGGTGCGGCCCGCCAGCACGAACACATCCCCCCGGCGCAATCGCTTGATGAATCCCTCCTCCACCTGCCCAAGACGGCGGCGGCCCAGCCGCACGCTGACCATGCCCTCGGTGGGAATCACTCCGACATTCGCGAGGTGCTCGCGCCGCACTTTGGCCGAGGGGATCGTCAACAGACCGTCCGCTGCGATGATCTTGCCGAAGTGCGCCGCGTACTGCTTTTCCAGGGACTGCCCGCCGCCCTGCAAGTAGCGCAGCACGCGGTCGAACTCCGCCCGTGGCAACTCCGCGAAGGGCCGCGCCCGCCGTGCCAGGGCAAAGGCGGCGTCGGCGCTGAAACCGCCCTCGACGGCGAGTCCGACCAGATGCTGCGCCAGCACATCGAGGGGGCGCGCGGGCAGACGGGCGTCGTCCAGCCGCGCGGCACGCGTCATCTCGGCGCAGACGACGCATTCCATGAGGTCGTTCACATTGGTCGCCACCAGCACGCCGTGGCTGCTTTGATGGATTGAGTGCCCGCTGCGGCCAATGCGTTGCAGGGCGCGGTTGACGCCCTTCGGCGTTGAGATCATCACCACGCAATCGACCGCGCCGATATCGACGCCGAGTTCCAGGCTGGTGGAACAGACGACCGCGCGCAGCCCGCCGTTTTTGAGCCGGTCCTCGACCTCCAGACGCACGTCGCGGTCGAGCGAGGCATGATGCGCCTCGATGCGGTCCGCCAGTTTCGGCAGCGCCTGTTTGAGACGCAGGGCGATGCTTTCGGTGGCGCTGCGGGTGTTGCAAAAGACGATGACACTGCGCTTGCGCTCCACCAGCGCCGCGATGTCCGCGAGCACGCGCGCGGCGGTGTGACCGGCGGGCGGGTAGGGGTCCTTTTTCAGGGGCGACAGCACCTCCACCCGCTTCGGCCGCGCCTCCCGGCTCTCAACGATGGCGCACTCGCGCCCGCCGCCGCACAGCAGCTCCGCCAGCAGCGGCAACGGCGACGCGGTGGCGGACAATCCCACGCGCACCAACGGTGTGGCGAGACCGTGCTGAAGGCGCTCCAGGGAGATCGTCAAATGCGCGCCGCGCTTGTTTTCCGCCAGCGCGTGCAGCTCATCGACGATGACAAAGCGGCAGGCGGTCAAAGCCGCGCGCCAGGGCGCCTGCGGCAGCAGGATGGCGAGGCTCTCCGGCGTGGTCAGCAGGATGTGCGGCGGCGTTTTGCGCTGCCTGGCGCGCTCGCCGGCGCTGGTGTCGCCGGTGCGCGCGCCGATGTGAATGACTTCCTCCAGCCCCATCTCGCGCAGGGGCAGCGCCAGATTTTTGTGGATGTCATAGGTCAGCGCGCGCAGAGGCGAGACATAAAGCGCGTGAATTTTGCCGCGGGCGAGTTCCCCTGCCTCATGCTTGCGGATGAGGTGGTCGAGCACGCCCAAAAAACCGGCCAGTGTCTTGCCGCTGCCGGTGGGGGAGGAAAGCAGGATTGATCGCCCGGCCAGGATGTGCGGCAGCGTTTTCTCCTGGGCCTCGGTCAAACGCCCGCGAAAAGACCGGCGCAGCCAGGCCCGCAGACGCGGGTGCAGTTGGCGCGAAAGCTCGGAAGTCATCTCTCAAGAACGACGGCCGGGGACAGGAGGCAACCACGCAAAATAAGGACGGTGAAAACCCAGGCGGCACCCGCGCTTTTGCCGGCGCCGAAAACCGCCGCGGGCCGCGCGGGGCTTGAGCAAGGGGACTTTTGTCATTGCCATCACTGCAGCTTGCAGAGCACGCGCTGCCGGCAATGATGAGGCTGTGAACTCCGCCCTCCAACTTGGCGTCAATGTCGATCACGTCGCCACCCTGCGGCAGGCGCGTTACCGCACCCTGCCGGACGCGCACAATGTGGAGCCCTCCGTGCTGGAAGCGGCGTGCCAGGCGCTGGCGGCGGGGGCGCACAGCATCACTGTGCATTTGCGGGCGGACCGGCGGCACATCCAGGACGCGGATGTGATCGCGCTGCGCGCGGAAGCGGGCCTGCTCTTGAACCTGGAGATGGGCAACACGCCGGAGATCGCGGACATCGCGCTCGCTTTGCGCCCGCACTTTGCCTGCCTGGTGCCGGAAAACCGGGAGGAAGTCACCACCGAGGGCGGGCTGGATGCCGCTGGCGGACGCGCGGCGCTGGCGCCGTTGGTGAGCGCTTTGGAGGGCAATGGCACGCGCGTGAGTCTGTTCATTGATCCGGAGCCGGAGCAGGTGCGGGCGGCGGCGGAACTGGGGGCGAGCATGATCGAGCTGCACACGGGCACCTTTGCCAATCATCCCGCCGGGCTGGAGCGCGCGCGGGAGACGGAGCGGCTGCGGGCGGCGGCGGAGTTGGGGCATAGCCTGGGTCTGCAAATCAACGCGGGTCACGGGCTGACCGTGAAAAATCTGCCGGACCTCTTTGTGGTGCCGCACTTGGCGGAATTGAACATCGGTCACTCGCTGGTGGCGCGCGCTTTGACAGTGGGTCTGGGCCAGGCGGTGCGGGAGATGCTGGCGGTGATGGCGCGTTACCCGGCCTCGTGAAGCATGGCGGTCGCGGGCATTGGCATTGACTTGGTGGAGGTGGCGCGCATTCGCGATCTGCTGGAGAAGCACGGCGAGCGCTTCAAGGCGAGGACCTTCACCGATGGAGAGTCAGCCTACTGCGATGGCTGCGCGGACCCGGCGATGCATTACGCGGCGCGTTTCGCCGCCAAAGAAGCGGCGGCGAAGGCGCTCGGCAGTGGCTTTGCGGAGGGCGTGACCTGGCGGGACATCGAGGTGGAGCGGGAAGCCTCCGGGCGGCCGGTGCTGAGGCTGCATGGCGGCGCGGCGGCACGCGCGGAAGTGCTGGGGGTGCGGGTTTGCCATTTGTCCCTCAGTCACACCAAGGAGGTGGCGCAGGCGCAGGTGTTGTTGGAGGGGGGTGGTGTGTAATCAGTGGTGAGGGGTGAGGGGTGGGGTAGTCGTTGCCGCGAGGGAAAGCGGTGTCGTCGCTGCGCTTTGCCACCGCAGTCCAAGAAGCGGGTGAGCTTCGCGGCAGCGTCTTGGAGTGCCGCTTTGGGGGGCGGTGTTGTTTGGTGTGGGCGTGTGCGCGAGGGAAAGCGGTGTCGCCGCTGCGCTTTGCCACCGCAGTCCAAGAAGCGGGTGAGCGCTTGCGAAATGCTTTGGCAGGCGCATTTTTTTTCATGCACCCGGAAGACGACGCGAAACTCGCCTGGCCGCATGCGCCGCTGCACCGACTGGGGGAACGGGGACTCTACTTTGTCACTGCCGGCACCTATCTGAAGCAGCAGCATTTTCGCGGGGCGGATAGATTGGCGGTGCTGCATCGTGGTTTGCTGAAAGTCGGTGCTGACTTTGGCTGGAGATTGGAGGCCTGGGCGGTGTTCTCGAATCATTACCATTTCGTGGCGGAGTCGCCGGATTCCGCGGAAAACCTGCCCGCCATGCTTGGGTTGCTTCACGAAAAAACTGCGAAGTGGGTGAACAAACTTGACCAGGCACCCGGTCGCAAGGTGTGGCACAACTATCGGGAGACGCATTTGACCTTCGAGCGGTCTTACCTTGCCCGGCTGAACTACACGCACCGCAATGCCGTGAAACATGGGCTGGTGAAGCGGGCGGCAGACTATCCTTGGTGCTCGGCGGCTTGGTTTGAGAGAGAGGCATCGCCTGCCATGGTGAAGTCGATCTCTCGTTTCAAAACCGAACGTCTCAGTGTGCCGGATGATTATGAGGTTGCGGATGAATGGTGAGGAAGCGCGGTTCTCGCGGCAGCGTCTTGGACTGACGCCGCTTTGGGGGGCAGTGTTGTTTGGTGTGGGCGTGTGCGCGAGGGAAAGCGGTGTCGCCGCTGCGCTTTGCCACCGCAGTCCAAGAAGCGGGTGAGCTTCGCGGCAGCGTCTTGGAGTGCGGCGGCGGTGACGCCGCTTTGGGGGCAGGGTTGTTTGGTGTGGGCGTGTGCGCGAGGGAAAGCGGTGTCGTCGCTGCGCTTTGCCACCGCAGTCCAAGAAGCGGGTCACTTGCCGCGGGCCTGGGTGGCGATGGCTTTGTAGTAGTTCTCGATGGCGGCGCGGTATTCGGGGGGGGCGTCCTGGCGGGTGGCTTCGGTGAGCTCTTCGGCGGTGCGGGCGGGGAGGTGCCCCCAGTCGCCAGGGACCATGATGACGGGTCCGGCGAGCTCGCCTTCTTTGATCATGGTCTGGAAGTTGCCGCTGTCGTTGGTGGACTGGCTGTCCTGATTGGGCTGGCTGCTGTTCTGCGCCATGTTTTGCTGATTTGGCTGGGAGCCGGGCACCTGGCCCTGATTGCGGCTTTGCGCCATGGATTGCTGCTGGCTTTGCTGGGCGTCGTTGAGGTTTTGCTGGGCGGATTGCTGGCTGCCTTGTTGCTGCTGTTGCTGGGAACCCTGGCCTTGCTGCGGGTTTTGCCCTTCCTGGCCTTCGCCTTCCTGGCCCTCTTGTCCGGGGGCGCCGGCCAATGGATTCAAGGTTTGATCGAGCTGGTCGAGTGCCTGCGCGAGGGCGCTGGCCTGGGTCTGCTCGGCCTCGCTGGCGCCGGGGGCGGGCAGGGTGTTGGCGGCGGCGCTGGCGGCGGCGGCGCTGGCTTGCTGGGCGGACTGGGTGGCGGCCTGGCTCTTTTCGGGGGTGGCGTTGCCGGGGGTGGTTTTGGTGTCGGCGGCGGTTTCCTTCAACTGCTGGGCGGCTTCGGCGACGCTTTGCCCGGCCTGCTGCTGGCCGAGTCGGTTTTCATGGCGGGCGACGCGTTCGAGGTCGTGCCCGGTTTGCTCGGCAGCCATGCCGAGGAAGGCGGGTTGATTGGCCTGGGCGGTAAGTTGCTGCTCGCCGGCCTGGGCGGTGTCGCGACCGATGTCAGCGAGGGCTTTCTGCATGGTGGCGTTGGCGGCGAGTTCCTGCTCGAGGAGGGCGAGGGCGGCGGCGGGATCTTCCTGCGCCAATTCCTCCAGATTGGCGAGGGCTTCGGCGCGGTCGTAGGCGGCATCGAGGGCTTCCTGCACGCCGAGCTGCTGCTCCATCTGGCCCATGGCGGCGAGCTGCTCGGCGGTGAGGTCCTCGCCGCTCTCCATGCGGGCAAAGTTTTCGGCGAGCTGGTCGAGGGCTTCGGCGGTCTGGCGTTGGGTGTCGGCGGCGTTTTGCAGGGCCTGGGCCTGGGGCTGGCTGGCGGCGGCCTGGGCGGCCTGCTTGAGGTTGCCGGCAATTTGCGGGGCGCTCTGCCGCATTTGCTCGAGGGCGACGTCGGCGTTGCGGGCGAGCAGGCGCTCGCCGGCGCGGGCGAGGTCGGCCTGGTTGGCCTCCTGGCGCAGGGCGGATTGCAGGCTCTCCATGCGTTTGGTGTCGGCGGCGGTCTGCGGCTGAAGGTCCTGGGCTTGTTTGGCGACGTCGGCGACGGGTTTTTCCGCTTTGGCGTCGTCGGCGGCGCTCTGGGTCTGCTGCTGGCTGCCTTTCAAGTCCTGGGCGAGCTGGCGCATCATGTCGCTGAGGGCGGGGGTGAGGTCGTCAAGAGTGGCGCGGGCGGCTTCGGTCTGCGCGCTGAGGGCGGCGGCGGCAGCTTGGGCGAGCTGTGCGGCCTGGGCGGTCTGGGGGGCGGCCTGCGCGGCGTGGTCGGGGTTCTGCGCGGTTTGCCTGGCTTGCTCGGTTTGCTGCTGGGCGGCGGCGCGGGCTTGGTCGGCGGCTTGCTGGGCGAGTTGGGCGGGCTCCTGGGTGTCTTTGTTCTTGCGCAGGGGTTCGGCGGCGGCGCGCAGGGATTCGGCGGCGGCCTGGGTGTCGGCGGCGCTGCGGGCGAGCTGCTGGGCGTCGGCGCGGCGGGGGGTGTCGCCGGTCGGCGGGGCGGGTTCGCTGGCGGCGGCCTGGGCGAGGGTCTGGGCGGCGGTTTGCAGGGTGGCCTCGGCTTGCAGGGCGCGCGCGGCTTGGGCGAGGTCGCTGGCGTTCTGCGCGGCTTCGGCGAGTTGGGCGGCGGCTTTTTCGGGAGTGTCGGAGGTCTTGGCGGCGGCGGCCTCGCGGGTGTCGCGCTCAAGCTGGTCGGCGGCGCGGGAGAGGCGGCTGGTGTCGAGGGCGGCGGCGCTGTCGGCGGGTTCGCTGGACTGGGCGCGGAGGTCGGCCTGATCCTGAAGCTGGCGGGCGGCTTCGGCGAGTTTTTGACGGGCGCGTTCGTCGGCGGTGAGGCCGTCTTTGCTGGGGCGTGGTTTGAATTTGGGGGCGGCGGCTTGTTTGGCGGCTTCCTGGAGGGCGGCCTTGGCTTCGTCGAGGGCGGTGAGGGCGGTGTTGTCCTGGCGGTTGAGCTGCTCGCGCAGTTGGGCGGCGCGCTGGTTCATGCTCTCGGCGATGGCGCGGGATTGGTCGGCGGCTTTTTGCAAGCGGTTGCGCAGGTTGTCGGCGGCGCCGTAGAGGTGCTCGGGGCTTTTTTTCTGCTCGGGGGTGTCGAGGCGACGGTGGAGTGCAACAAGCTGGACTCCCTGCTGGTGCTCGGGGCTTTTTTTCTGCTCGGGGGTGTCGAGGGAGGCGCGTAGGTCGGCGGCGGTGTCCTGGAGTTCGTTGCGGATTTGCTCAAGGGCGCGGGTCTGGCCGCGGTCGGTGGCGGCGGTTTGCAGGTTTTGCAGGTCTTTGTCGAGGGCCTGGGTGCTGGCCAGGGCGGCGCGCTGCTGCTCCTGCCAGCGGGGGCGCTGGTCGATGTCGCGATTGGCGGGCAGGGCGCCTTGCACGAGGCTGGCCTCCTGGCGCTGGAGATGCTGGGAGGCGCGGGTGGCGACTTCGGCGGCGGCTTCGGCGGCGAACAGGGTGGCGGCTTTTTGCACGGTCTCGGCGAGGCTGTGGGCGTCGCTGGCGGCTTTTTTGAGCGGCTCGGTGCTTTCGATGGGTTCCTGGGAGGTGGCGGTGATTTGGGGGAGCGCGGCCTGGCGCAGGCGGGCGAGGCGCTCGCCGAGGATGCGGGTTTCCTCCAAGGCGAGGCGGTGCGGGGCGGTGCGGGCGGCGGCCTGGGTCTGCTGCCAGAGGTCGTCGGCGAGCTGCTTGGAGGTGTCGAGGGCGGCTTTGAGGCGGGCGAGCTGGCCTTCGGGGTCGTTGGCGGGCTGATCGCGTTTGGCGAGCGAGGCGTTTTTTTGCACGCGGGAGGCGGCGTCGCGCAGTTCGCGGGTCTGCTGGTTGAGGCTTGCGGCGGTGGCGGCCAGGCGCTGCTGGGCCTCGGACCAGGCGCGCAGGCGGGGATCGACGGTTTGCTCCTGGATGACGAGGCGCACGGGCGGGCTTTCGGCGGTCTGGCCTTTCAAGTCGGTGACGACAAACTGGACGAGCACGGAGTCGCCGCCTTTGACGTGCAGCGGGGCGAGGGCGAGCAGATGATTGAGCGGGGCTTCGCGGACGCGGGGGGGCAGGGGGAGGTCGATGTCGGTGGGGTCGGCGGCGTTGATGCGGTGGCGGAGGGTGGCGCTTTTGAGGCCGACGTCGTCGCTGGCGAGTCCGACGATGCGGACGCTTTCGTCGGGTTGCAGTTGCAGCAGATCGGCGGGATCGGTGAGGGCGGCGACGGGCGGGGCGTCGGCGACGGGGGTGATGCGCCAGGGATGGCTTTCGTCGTTGGTGAAACCGGTCTCGGCGGCGGTGAGGCGGACCTGCCAGGAATGCAGGCCGGGTTCGATGGTGATGTCGGCGGCGAGGCGGTTGTCCTGCTCGCGCTCGATGGGGGGCGCGGGGGGAGGGGAGGGGTCGGCGGGGTTGAGTTGGAGGCGGGCGTCGCGCACCGGTTGATGGGTCTGGAGCACGAGGCGGATGCGGCTGCCTTCGAGGGCTTCGAGATCGCCATGCGGCTCGTTGAGGGTGACCGGTTCCTGACCGGTGTAAGCGGGCGGGACGAGGGTTTTGACGAAGGTCTCGATGGCGGGACGGGGCCGGGCGCGCAGCAGGTGCCAGCCGGTGAGACCGTCGGCGGCGTGGATACGGTAGCGCACGTCGCTCTGACCGATGGGCAGGGTCTGCTCGAAGCGGGTGCCCTGGAGGTGGGCCATCTCCAGCTTGCGGGCGGGCGCGCCGACATCGCCGAACTCAAGCAGGACCGGCTGTGAACCGAGGTCGCCGGTGATTTCGGCGGCGATTTCGACTTCGGAAACGAAGGGGGCCAGGGTGTCGGCGGGATCGGGGGCGACGATGGCGATGCGCACGGCGGCGGGGCGCTCCAGCGCGGCAAACGGCAGCGCGGCGCGGGCGAGGAAGCCGGGGAAATGCAGCTTGGGCACGAAGGCGAGCGCGGCCAGCACGAGCACGATGGCGGCGCAGCGCCGCAGCCAGGGGTTCAATGTGGAGAGGGGCAGCAGACGGGACCAGCGCAAGGTTTGCGCCTCGCTGGCGACTTCGTCTTGCAGTCGGGCGCGAAATTCAGGGGAGTCAGGGACAGGGGCGGTGCTGGTGCCGGTTTGCGCCAGTTCGACGGCGGCAAGCAGGCGCTCGTGCAGGGCGGGGGCGGCGTCCTCGATGAGGCGGGCGGCGCTGGTGTCGGCGCGGGCGGCGCGGATCTGGCTCCAGGCCAGCCGCCAGGCGGTGATGAGGGCGGCGCTGTAAGCGGCGAGGCTGAGCCAGGGGCGCAGGGCGTCCGTCAGGAAACGCGCGCGGTCGAGCAAGGCCAGGAGGGCGAGCGTGCCGAGGACCACCGCCACCAGGACCAGAAAGGCGCGCAGGTGCAGCAGGCGGGCGCGGCGGGCGCGAAAGGCTTGCAAGGCGTCAACAGTGGCGGGGCGCAGGGCGAGGTTCATTCGAGGGTATGCCGATAACAACGCGGCAGGGCGGGGGAAATGATCGTGAGTTGCGCGGATTTTTCGGTGCGTTCAAGGTGTTCAATGAGGACAGGTGCCGCCCCAAAGGGGCGACGCATACCAGCCCGGGGCAACGCCCTGGGTTTGGTGTATGTCAGCCATGCGTTCTGAAGGAACGCCGCATCGTTCCGGTCAGTCCCACACATAACGTTCGTCATAGTCGATTCCGTATTTCTTCAGGAAGTCACGGTATTCGTCCTGGAAGGTCCGCGTGCGGTGATGTTCCTCCTGCGTGTCGATGTAGTGGAGCAGCGTCTCTTTCTGGCTCATGCCCACGGAGAAGGCCCCATAGCCGAGTTGCCAATAGAATTCCGTGAACGCCGGGCCTTGCTCCTTCAGCCATTTGCTGGAGGCGGTTTTGACCTCCTTCACCAAGTCCGCCACGGACAACGTGCGGGAAAGTCTCACGGCCAGATGCACATGATCCGCCACCCCGCCGACGCGATACGCCTCGCAATCACATTGCCGCACCGCACCGGCGAGAAAGGCATGAGTCTTTTCACGGATGCCGGGTTCCAGCCATGGATGGCGGTCCTTCGTGCTCCAGATCAAATGGATAAGAATGTTGGAGAGTGATTGCGGCATGAGGATTCAATTCGATTTATGCCCCCAAGGGGCATCGCATACCAGCGAAGGGTGCAACCCTGGAAAGGGTGCAACCCCGGGAACAGAGGCACGAAACCCATGCGTTCTGAAGGAACGCCGCATTGGGGTGGAACGGTGACACGTCCGCCATTCGGGGATATGCGGCGTTCCTTCAGAACGCGGGGATTGGCTGCGCGGCATACCCAGAGCGGTACTCTGGGCTGGTATGCGGTGTCCCGTTGGGACATGTCTTCGCCCCCAAGGGGCATCGCATACCAGCGAAGGGTGCAACCCTGGAAAGGGTGCAAACCCGGGAACAGATGGCACGAAACCAGAGTCGGTTAGGAAGAACGTGATTCTCGTGACTCGATTCCACGTATGCGTTGGCTCCGACGAGGGGGGCGTGCCGAGGACCACCGCCACCCCAGGACCAGGAAGGCGCGCAGGTGCAGCAGGCGGGCGCGAAAGGCGTGCAAGGCTTCAACGGTGGCGGGGCGCAGGGCGAGGTTCATTTTGTGCGGGGAAGGTCAGGTTGCGCTGGCGTCTTTGTGTGCAATTCCGCCGTCTCTGTCTCCTCCCGCGAAATTAGGGCGGAAATGAAATCCCGTCTTCCGAATACATCGCGGGCAGAATGCCCGAGCCACAAAAAACGCCGTCCGGCTTGGAGGCCGGACGGCGTGGGTGAGGTGGTGATGGGCGCGGATCAGCCGGCGATGCCGTACACGGAGACTTCGCAGTAGTGGTTCATCTCGTTGGAGGTGTTGCCGTTGCTGTGCAGGCGGACGTAGCGGCCTTTGACGCCTTTCACGTCGATGACGCGGCCATGGTTGGTCTCGATGTAGGCGGGGTCTTTGCCTTCGCCGAGGCCGAGGGTGTTGTCGTGGTCGGAGTTCCAAACGGTGGTGACACCTTCTTTGAACTCGGGGTCATCGGAGATCTGGACGACGACATCGACGTAGGCCTGGGCCTGCTTGTGGTAGTGCCACATGATGATTTTGTAGATGGTGGCGGTTTGCTCGAGGTCGATCTGCACCCACTGATGGCCGGGGGCGAGTTCGACAAAGGAACCGTCCGCGCCGTCGGGGTCGCCATCGGTGACGAGTTCCAGCTCGCCGATGATCGGGGCGGGGTCGGAGGAGGTGACGGGCTTGCCTTTGGACAGCAGGGTGGTGCCTTTGGGAACCATGAAGGACTTCACGACTTTGTCGGGGTCCGGTTTTTCCAGGTTGGGCAGTTCCGCCGGCACCGGGGTGCCGATGAACATGGCTTTCGGGAATTCCGGGACGATTTCCTCCATCTCGCCGGCAGGAGCGGCGGCTTCGGCGGAGGCGGCGGGGGCGCTGCTGGCGCCGGCAGGGGCGGCGTCGCCGCCGGATTTGCCACAGGAGGAGAGGGTCAGGGCGAGGGCAAGACCGCCGCCGAGCATCAGGTATTGGGTGGTGTTCTTCATGGGTTTGGTTTGGGGGAGTGTGGGTGTTTGGTGTGCCTGGGGACGAATCAAACGGCGAAATCCTCGGGCTTGAAGAGGTATTTCTGGCCGGTCTCGATGGATTCGTAGGCTTTCAAGACGGTGACGCAGGAGCGGTAGGCATCGACGACGTTGCAGGTGAGGTGCTCGTGTTTTTTCATGAGCGCGGCTTCGACGAAGTTTTGCACATGGGGGGCGTGGGGCGGACGGTCGAGCACGGCGGCAAGGTCCCAGGGAGAAAGAGCCTTGGACTCGCGCACGTCGGCGACGGCTTTGGCGAGGCTGGTGAGGGCGTAGGAGCGAGGCTTGGGTTTGTCCCAGTCGCGATCCTGCTCCCAGAACTTGTTGCGCACTTGCTCGGCGGGTTTGACGATGAAGGGGGTCTCGCCCTCGGCCCATTTGGCCCAGTCAGAGCCTGGCTCGGCGTAGGCTTGGTTGTAGGAGGGGCTTTCGGAGATGATGGCGGAGCCTTCCACGCCCATGTACTTCTCGTAGTAGCCTTGGGAACCGGTGGTGGTGAGCACCTGATAATAAGCGCGGGTGATGCCGTCCTTGAGTTTGTACTCGTAGAGGCACATGACGTTGTCCGGCAGCTCGAACTTGGCCTTGCCGTCGGTGCCATCGTAGAAGTCCACGCCGCCGCTGGCAAAAAGGGAGACGGGGGTGGTCTCGAAGGTCCAGTTGAACATGTCGATCTGGTGGGCGCCAAGATCGGAAATGGGGCCGCCGCCATACTTGCGGAACCAGCGCCAGTTCATGAACTCGTCCATGCTGTCGTAGCCGTATTGGGAGAGGAGCTCCTGGGGAATCTCCTGTCCTTTTGGCGCGGCCAGCGGTTGGGAGGCGGCGACGCCGCGGTTCCACTGGCCGTAGCAGTGGGTGATGCGGCCCAACATGCCGGCTTTTTTGACGATGTTGTCGCGGAAGTTGAGGTAGCGCGGATTGGAGTGGCGCTGGTGGCCGATTTGGAAGATGCCGCCGGTTTGCTGCCAGGCGCGCACCATGTCGAGCGCGCCCTCAATGGTGTTGGACATCATTTTCTCGCAGTACACCGCTTTGCCGGCTTCAAGAGCGAGGCGGGAGAAGGGGGCGTGCAGGAAGTCGGGGGTGGCAATGAACACCGCCTCGATGTCCTTCTGCTTTTCCAGCATCTCCTCAATGGTGTCGTATTCGGCGACGGTGCCTTCGACCTGGTTCTTGTGCACGGCGGCCAGGCGCTTGGCCATGATGTTGCGGTTGTATTTCCAGATGTCGCAGACGGCGACCCATTGCACGCCGGGCACGTCTTTGGAGGACTCGCGCAGGCGGTCGCCCTGGGCGCCGCAGCCGACGAGGGCGCACTTCAGTTTGCGACCGGAGTCGGTGGCCTGGGCGATGGCGTTTTTGCTGGTGGCAAGGAACAGGCTGGTGGCCGCGCCAGTGTGGACACTGGTGCGGAGGAAGGAGCGGCGGTCCATGAAGCGGGACAGGCCGCCAGGGGTGGCAGGGGAAGGGGTCGCGGTCATTTCACATGCAAGGTGTTGTCGTGAAGATACGCCGGTGGCGCGGTTTTTAGTGGCTCAATCCGCCGACGGAGCGGGTTCCAATGCGTTGCGGCGGCGGCAGAAGAGGCCGTCGAGGGAAAATTTGTTGTGCTGGTTGGTGGCGAGCGCGCCGGCGGCGACGAGGATGTGGACGCCGATGTAAACGACTTCGGTGTCATCCGGCAGGGTGGCGAGACCGACGCCGAGAGAGAGGAAAAGCAGGCCGCAGAAGAAAATGCCAAGGCGACTGCACAGACCGAGCACGGCCCAGACGGCGCCGATGAGGAGCAGGTAGCCGAGGGGCTTGGCGTAGAGGTCGCAGAGGTTCTGCGGAAGGAAGCCGTTTTCGTGAGTCAGGTTGGCGATGGCCTGCATTTTTTTCTCGTAGTTTTCGAGGCTGAAGGTGGCGTCATCACCCGAGCCGGCGCGGAATTTGTCAAGTCCGGCGAAGAAGAGACGCAGGCCGATCCAGAGCCGCAGCAGGAGGTTGGCGTAGGCGAGGTCCCAGCGGCACGAGGAGGAGCAGGAGGAGTCGGACATGACGGTGTGGTCGGAGGTAGGTTGGAGTGTTGAAGATTGGCGAGCCGGCAGAATGGCGTTCGATTCTGGCAAAATCCAGTGGAATTTGTCGCCACCACAAGCGGCGACATGGCTTGCCCGCATTTCGTGGCAACCCGCCGCCAAAATCCGCGCCTTTGTCGATGGCTTGCGGTACTCATTGGGCGAAATCCGTTCCTCGCTGAGTGTGTCCCTTCGCCACCGCCAATCGGGATTGCACCCGTGGAAATGTTCAGATAACACCACGCGACCCGTCTTTCAGAGTGACAACAGCACCCGGCCGCGTGTTTGTTTTCCGGTTCAAGCTCCGCCAGCATAAACATACCGTCATGCGCTGGCGGCGTTGGACCTCACGTTTCGACTCATGCAACGCTTCCTCGCCTGGTTCACCAAACTTTATCCCGTCTGGCTGGTTGGTACGGCGATACTGGCGTTCTACCAGCCGGAGAGCCTGGTTTGGTTCTCCGGGCAATGGATCCTCTGGGCGTTGAGCGTCTCAATGCTGGGCATGGGGTTGACTTTGAATCCGCAAGATTTTCGCGGGTTGTTGAAAATGCCGGGCGCGGCGGCGCTGGGATTTGTCTGCCAGTACACCGTGATGCCGCTCGTGGGCTGGACGGTGGCCTGGGCCATGCGGCTGGAGCCTGGGTTCGCAGTGGGTTTGATTTTGGTGTGCAGTTGCCCGGGCGGACTGGCCTCGAACATGATCGCGTTTCTGGCCGGTGCGAATCTGGCGCTGTCGGTGGTGCTGACCATGGCCTCGACCATGCTGGCGTTTGCGGCGACCCCGCTGTGGACGAGCGCGCTGGCCGGGCAGTATGTGCCGGTGGACGCCTGGGGTTTGTGCAAATCGACGCTGCAGGCCGTGGTGATTCCGGTGCTGCTCGGCGTGTTTTGCAACTGGCGTTTCCCGCGCGCGGTCAAACGCGTGGCGGCCGTCGGTCCGGCGGTTTCAGTGGTGGCGCTGAGTCTGATCACCGGCGGCATCGTGGCGGCGGCGGCGGCGCAGATCGCGGCCAATTTCGGGCGTCTGGTGCTCGCGGCCTTTGCCATTCATGTGCTCGGTTTCGCATTGGGCTACGGAGTTTCGCGCGCGCTTGGTTACGACAAGATCGTGGCGCGCACGGTGAGCATCGAGGTCGGCATGCAAAACGGCGGCATGGCGGCGATGCTGGCGCGCCTGCACTTTGCCGCGCAACCGCTGGCGGCCGTGCCCGCGGTCTTCAGCGGGGTCATGCAAAACATCCTCGGCGGCTTGCTGGCGAGTTGGTGGAAGGTCCGGCGGGAGAGGGAAAAGCGGAGATGAGCCGGGGCGGCATTTATTATTGGAAGTGCGACCGTCCGGCGGCGTTTCACGGCACGCGGGAGCGTGAAGATGCGCTGGCGATTGAGCCGCTGTTGCGTGAGCAATTGCGCGCTCACTTTGATGCAAAGCAGCTCGCGCTGAAGAAGGCGGCGGGGCAGGGCAATCACCTCACTTGGCAGGCAAAGCTGGACGATCAGGCGATGTTTGTGCGGGTGGAAAACGGCCCCGAGGGCGACGCTCATTTGGCGGTCGAATCGGCGCTGCTGGACCGGGTGCGCGAGTTTGGGGTGCCGACACCCCGGGTCTTTGGCTGCGACGCCACGCGGTCACGCGCGCCTTTTGCCTGGCAGGCGCTGGAGCGCATCGAGGCGCCAGACTTGAATCACTGGTTCAAGCAGGGCGCATTGGACACCCCGCGCGTCGCCTTTGAGATTGGCGCGGCGGTGGCGCGCTGGCAGGGACTGGCGGTGCCCGGCTTTGGACCGTTGCAGGCGGACTTGCGCGGCGTTCACGCGGCTTACGCGGACTATCATTTTCTGCGGCTCGACGAGCATCTGCATTTTCTGGTCGAGCGCGGTTTCATCGCCCAAGTCCAGGCGGATGAAATGCGGCGTGCGCAGGAGGAGCATCGGGCCTTGCTGGATATTGCGGAGGGTTGTCTCGTGCACAAGGACCTCGCGCTTTGGAACATTCTGGGCGGAGCGGATCGCATCGCCGCCTTCATTGATTTTGATGACGCCATCGGCGGCGACCCGATGGACGATCTTTCCCTGCTCGCCTGTTTTCATGATGCCGTCTTTGTGGGCCGCGCTCTGGAGGGCTTTCAAAGTCAGCGCGTCCTGCCTGCGGAATGGCGGCGTCGCTTCTGGCTGCACCTGCTGCGCAACATGATCGTCAAAGCCGTCATCCGCGTCGGCGCCGGTTACTTCGAGCGCGGCACGGACTTTTTCCTGGTCGGCGCCAGCGGCGGAGGTGAGGGCCTGCGGCGGCACACCTTAAAACGTCTCGACACCGCGTTGCGGGGCTTGCGCGCGGAGGCGGACCTGACCATGCTCGACTCATGACCCCACGCATCGGCACTTTTCTTTCGGTCGGTTCGCCCGCTCTCGCAGAGCTGGCGGCGGAATGCGGGTTTGACTGGGTTCTCATCGACCTTGAGCACGGCTGCGAGTCCGAGGCCGCGCTGCCAAACCAACTGCGCGCCTTGCGCGGCGGCGCCACGCAGGCGATCGTGCGGGTGAGCGCGCCGCACCCGGATTTGATCGGGCGCGTGCTCGACTGGGGTGCGGACGGCATCATGGTGCCGCATGTGGACACCGCGGAGGAGGCGGAGCGCTGCGTGCGCGCGGCCTGGTATCCGCCGGAGGGCCGGCGCGGCGTGTCCCGCACGGTGCGCGCTTATGGCTACGGCATGAGGCTGCCTGCGGGCGCGTTGCCCAAGCCGGTCATCCTGGCGCAAATCGAGACCGCGGAGGCCGTGGGCAACGCCGAAGCCATCGCCGCTGTGCCCGGCATCGACGCCTTGTTCATCGGTCCGGCCGATCTCTCCTACGACCTCAAGGCCCGGCAGTCTCCACTCAGCTATGAGGACTGCCTGCGCCACATCGTCGCAGCCGCGCGCCAGCACGGCAAAAGCACCGGCATCCTCGTGCGCCACAGTGACGACCCCGAAAAATTGCGCCCGCTCGGCCTCATGTGGCTGGCCATGGATTCCGATCTCTCGCTTGTCCGTGAAGGGTTCCGTCGCAACCTGGAAGCGGGAAAGAAGTGGCAGTCGAAGTAGCCCGCCAGATCGCCGCAGGGTCGCCCAGTTCAACCGGCACCGACACCAGTTTACTTGGCATTACATAAAGGGTTCCGTCGCAACCTGGAAGCGGGAAAGAAGTGGCAGTCGAAGTAGCCCGCCAGATCGCCGCAGGGTCGCCCAGTTCAACCGGCACCGACACCAGTTTACTTGGCATTACATAAAGGGTTCCGTCGCAACCTGGAAGCGGGAAAGAAGTGGCAGTCGAAGTAGCCCGCCAGATCGCCGCAGGGTCGCCCAGTTCAACCGGCACCGACACCAGTTTACTTGGCATTACATACATTGTATAAAGTTATTGATAAGCGGGTCCGTCCTATTCCAGGCTCAGCAAGGTCTCCAGATCGTCGTCGTTGAGACCCTTCATCATGGGGGCGCGTTCTTCAATCGCGGTAGCGATGAGACCACGCTTCTTGCGCTGCAAATCCAGAATGCGTTCCTCAATGGTACCGCGCATAATGAGGCGATAGGCGTTGACGGCGCGCGTTTGACCAAAGCGATGAGCGCGGTCGATGGCCTGAGCCTCGATCGCAGGATTCCACCACGGATCGAGCAAAAAAACGCGATCCGCCTGTGTAAGGTTCAGTCCGTAGCCGCCAGCTTTGAGGCTGATCAAAAAGACCCGGCAGCGTGGGTCGTTTTGAAACGTTTCAACGGCCGCCTGGCGCTCAACCGTTGCGCCATCTAGGTAGGAATAACGGATATCTAAGTCATCTAAAATTTCACGTCCAAGCTGTAAATAGCTAACGAACTGACTGAATACGAGCACTTTGCTTTGACATGCGAGCGCCTCGTTCAGCGTCTCCAAGAAGACAGGCCACTTGCCGGAATAGTCTTCGCAACTTAACGTTTTTGTAACGCTGTACGTAACGCCAGTGAGACGCAAATCGCAGCAGGCTTGACGCAATCTCAACAGCACGGTCAACATGGTCATGCGGGCGCCTTGCTGGCCACCGCGGCGTTTCGCGGCGCGAATTTCCTCACGTCCCTCCTCCAACAGTCGCCGATAAAGCTCGGCTTGCGCGGCGCTGGGTTCGCACCATAGAATTTGCTCAAGCTTTTCCGGCAAATCTTGAAGGACTTCCGATTTGCTGCGACGGAGGAAAAACGGCCGAATCAGACGACGCAGACGTTTCGCCGCTGAAGATGCAGTCGTGCTTTCAGGCGCCTGTAAAGGCTTCTCAAAGCGCTCCTGAAAATGAGAGCGCGCCCCCAGGTAGCCTGGCAGAAGCACCTCATATATGGACCACAAATCACGCACTCCGTTTTCAACGGGCGTGCCCGAAAGCGCGATCGCGCTACGATATGGTAACGCCCTGACGGCTTTGGCAGTTTCGGTTTCGGGGTTACGAATGAAACTGGCTTCATCAATGATGAGCAATTCAAATTGCCTTGAGCAGAATTGTTTTAAATCTCTGACAATGAGTTGATAAGAGGTGATTATCACGTCATTATCGGAAATCAAATGATGCTGCTTTTCACGGTCTGAGCCGCTGATGGCGAGGACTTTAAGAGCAGGTGCAAAGCGCTGAAGTTCAGAGACCCAGTTGGAAATGAGGCTTTTCGGGCATATGACCAGCGCCTGGGGTTTCTCGCTGCTTGCATGCCTGAGTTGCCATTGCATCGCCGCGATGCTTTGCAAGGTTTTGCCGAGGCCCATGTCATCACCGAGAAGCGCTCCCTGCCCCGCTTTGAGACGCTGAATCAACCAAGCCACTGCTTCCAACTGATATTGGCGTAAGTGCCGGCCAAGCTCGCCCAGTTCGCTCCGCAAAGCCAGCAAATCGGCGGCGTCGTCTTGAGTTTGCGCCAGCATTGTGCGCTGCGCCTGAGGCAGCAAGTAACCCGCATAACGCGCCTGAAAACGCGCCCCGGTGGCAGTGAGTTGGAGCGGCACATCGCGCAACATTTCCTCGTATTCCTCACAGCTTTCCGTATCGATAATGTAACGTTGATTGCGTTTGCTTTTGAGAGAAACTTGACCGGCGCGTAAGAGTCGCAGTACTTCGTTGCGACTCAGGCGGAAACCGTCGTCGGCTTGATAATTGAGGTTGGCGCTGAGCCAATCAATCGAATGGGAGTCAGCGCCTATCTCCAGCGGGATGAACTGGGGACGAATGCGCAGCCAATCTCTCGTTGCACGCGTCCATTGCTCGTCAGCGTGCACTTCAAATTCGCTTTCGAGTGCGGGCAAATGGCTCGCAAAAAATCTGGTCACTTCGCGCTCGCCGCGCACCTCGAAAACACCGGGCTCATTCGCAATCTCGCTCAAACCGTAACGCTTTAAGTGAGCGCAAATCGCCTTTTCATAATTTACATTCTGAACGTAAAATTGTGCGATTTTATGCTTGTTTTCAAATGGAAACAATGCGGATGGTTTGCCAATTTGCCAAGTCTGACTCTGATACTGGCCCCAGACCTCAAGCCTGATAGCGCGCTCATTCCCTGAGAGTTGCATGAGGTACTTTGCAGCAACGGGAATGATTTGGAAACTATTTTGTAACGATATATCCCAGGTGAGTTGAAAGGCTTTTTCCAATTCCGCCACTTGTTTCGCTAACCAGTGGAGAGATTGTCTTGTGGACTCGCCCGTCTTCTGTTGGAACAGGCGGAGGCAGGTCTGGCGAGTCTCGGCATTTTGCGGCAGAGCCCAGGGGTGCAGGCTATTTTCAGACGGATGAAACAGCCACCGGGTGTCGTCGCTCTGGGTTTCCGCGAAATTCAGCAAACGAGGTTGGGGGCTTTCGCCGAGACTCAACGTGATGTTTTTACTTGGATCGGCAACGCTTGGTTGAATTTGAAGTAACGGCCGGATCGTTATTTCGGTAACTGTGAGTTGCGTGGTTTGTGCCGTTCCTGGTCTGCCGATGAACGCGCGCGGATGCTCGGTCAGTGCCCTCAGCAAGCCTGGCCATTCGGAGGCAGTCAGGCTCAGTGGGGTCGATTGCCTGGGAACTCCCCGTGCGCATAGCCAAGTGTTCAGTGATGAGGTTTCAGGCTCGCCGGCCTCAAATTTCACGAAGGCGGTATGCGATTTTCCGGGTGGCGGTAAGCGGTTGATCTGTCCGCCTTTGCTGGCGCTCCCTCGATCTGAAAAGTGGCTGCCCGACCCGGTAGCCGGGCCGAACACGCTTTCGGGTAGATAAATCGACCATTGGCCTGGGGCGCTGCTGACCGGAGGTGGGGAGGAGGGAACGGGGGCGGTAACCCGCGGCTGCGTCGGCAAGCTTTGCCTGGAATCGGCGGTCAGGGCGGGCAAACTGGCGAGGGCCACCGCCAGCGCATGCTCGCAAATGCGGCCATCACGACGCGCGGCCAGGCAGGTGCAGAGGTTGTCTGCATCGCTGCGGGAGCGGACGCGCAGGCCGCTGCTGAGCCGGCTTTTTCCCTGGCCGACAAAGCCGCGCACTTGGCTGGGCGATTTTTCGACCAACTCCACCATGCCGGCGGCGAGCAGTGCGCGCGCCGCTTTCATGGCCTGCCAGCCACCGATTTCTCCGAGCCATTTGCCTGTGATTTCCATTTCTTTCTGGCGCGAGGCGCGGTCCTCGTTCAAAGTCCGGCCCCACGGCATTGCTTTATGCGGATTGTTGCCATCGCCAACCAAAAAGGCGGGGTCGGAAAAACGACCTCCGCCATCAATTTGTCTGCCTGCCTGGCGCGCCAGGGCGTGCGGGCCTTGCTGCTCGACCTCGATCCGCAAGCCAACGCCACCAGCGGCCTCGGGCTTGAGCAGGAGGATCGCGGCAGTCTTTACCCCGCTTTGGTGGAGAATCAGGACGTGCATGAATTGATCCGCCCCACCCATCTCGCCAACCTGTCGATCATCCGCTCCCATCAAGAACTGGCTGGCTGTGAGATCGAGTTGGCGCAGGCGGGCAATCATCTGGCGCGTCTGCGCGAGGTGCTGGAGCCGCTGCGCGCGCTCGCTGTTTTTGACTACGTCATCATGGACTGCCCCCCTTCCCTGGGCGTGCTGATGACCTCGGCGCTGGCGGCCGCCGATGAACTGGTGGTGCCGATGCAGTGCGAGTATTTTGGTCTGGAGGGTCTCTCCAAAATCGTGCACATTGTGCAGCAGATTCGCGATTGCGGGGCGAATCCGAACCTCATGCTGGAGGGCATTGTCATGACCATGTTCGACTCCCGCGCCAATCTCGGCCAGCAGGTCATCAACGACGTGCGTGGCTATTTCGGCGAGGTGGTCTATGAGACCGTCATTCCACGCACCGTCCGCCTGGGGGAAGCTCCAAGTTTCGGCAAGGCCATCATCGAATACGATTCTTCTGGGAAAGGCGCGCAAGCCTACACCGCGCTGGCTGAGGAGTTTGTGAAGCGCCGCCAACCAGTCGCCTAATCGAGTGTAAGCGCGGCCCTCAGTACCTCCCGCGATATGAGCCGATTTGACGACTGCCCCTACGCCCAACACAGCCACCGCACCGTGCGCTGGGCGTTGTCTGAAGGCCCCACTGCCAAACAGAGCGAACAATTCAATTCGGAGATGGAAAAGCCCGCCTCCGGTGACTTACACCCTTAATGCCTATGCGGTTCCAGCGCTTTCTGGTGGTCGTCTTACTCCTTATTGCACCGGGTGCCGTGCCTGCCGCCGACATCCCCGCCCCGCCCGCGCCGCCGCGTGAGATGCGCGCCGCCTGGATCGCCACGGTGCGCAACATTGACTGGCCCAGCGAGCCGGGTCTGCCGGTCGCCAAGCAGCAGTCGCAACTGCTCGCCCTCATCGAGCGCGCCGCCGACCTGCGCCTGAACGCCCTTGTTTTCCAAATCCGCCCCGCTGGCGACGCGATGTATGCCTCGGAGATCGAGCCATGGTCGCCTTTTCTCACCGGCAAGATGGGAGCATCGCCCAGCCCGGCTTGGGACCCGCTCGCTTTTGCAGTCGAGGAATGCCACGCGCGCGGCATCGAACTGCACGCCTGGTTCAATCCCTACCGCGCGCTTGCCGGAGAAAAACACGCCCCTTCGGCCGGGCACATCCTGAAAAAGCACCCGGAGCGCACGATGAAGTATGGCATCGATCATTGGATGGACCCCGGCATTCCCGAGGTGCGCGCCCAGACGCTGGCGGTCATGCTCGATGTCACCCGCCGTTATGACGTGGATGGCATCCACATCGATGACTATTTTTACCCTTACCCTGTCAAAGGCAAGGACGGCAAATTGACCCCCTTCCCCGACGACGCCTCCTTCCTGCGCTACCGTGCCGGTGGCGGCACGCTCGACAAAAGTCATTGGCGGCGCGAGAACGTGGACACCCTGGTGCGCGACGTGTACCAGGGCATCAAGGCCGCGAAAAAGCACGTCAAGTTCGGCATCAGCCCTTTTGGACTGTGGCGACCGAATGTGCCCGAAGGCACCGGCGGCGGACTCGATCCTTACGAGGACCTTGCCGCCGACTCTTTGAAGTGGCTGCAACAGGGCTGGCTCGACTACATGGTGCCGCAGTTATACTGGCCCATCGAACCACCCAAGCTCTCCTTCACCACCTACTACGACTGGTGGCTGGAGCAGAACAGTCTTCGCCGTCACATCTGGCCCGGCATGGCGGTGGACCGCGTCGGCAAGGACCGCGGACCCGCCGAAATCCTCCGCCAAATCTCCGTGGTACGCGAGCGCGCCACCCTGATGACACCGGGTCATTTTCATTGGAACTTCGGCTCGCTGGCCAAAAACACGATGCAAATCGCCGACCTCACCAAAAGCCGCGCCTATCAAGTGAAGGCGCTGCCGCCAGCGAGCCCCTGGCTTGGCGTTGCTGCCCTGCCTGCTCCGCTGCTCGAGACCATCTCAAAAGACAACCAAGGCCACGCCGTCTGGAGCTTCACTGACCGGCAAGCTCTGCCGCAGGTCCGCTGGTGGGTGGTGCAAACCTTTGCCGACAAGCAGTGGAGCCTGCATCAAATCCTGCCCGCCGGGCAAACTGAAATCCCCTGGCCGCAAGGAGCCATTGCCCTCGCGGTCCGCGCCGCCGGACACGCCTGGGAGCTTGGCGAGTCCGCAGTCAAAGTGAGTCCTTGACCGCGCGGATTGTTGTCGTGTTCACTCGGTGAGGTTACTGTCCCACAGTTGCCTTGAGACGATCGAGGCGTCAAAACACACCTGCCATGCCTCACCGCGGCTTGTCAGGCTGGCGAGGCTCGCCAATAAACGAAGCATGGGGAACTGCAAAATCCACGACGGCCAAGAGGCCTTCCGGAGAAGGATTCCGCCATCGGAGGACCATGAGGCCGCGCTCTCAGCGCGGTGATGCAACACCGAGGCGTTTTTTTTCACCGATTTTTGCCTTTGACTCCGGACCCGCCACGACGTTTCGCTCTCTCCATGTCTGAGCCATCCTCACGGCCTTGCTCGCCGCCCCCGGAAGATGCCCGCCTCGTCCCCCGCCTGCTTGAAACGGACCCGGGCTCGGCCCAAACACCTCCCGCAACTGGCCGTTCGTGGGCGCTGGCGACACCGCCGCCAACGGACCGTCCAAAGCCAAAAAACGCGACCGAAGGCCTCGAGCTCTTCGACATCGCGCCCTTGGACGAGTCCGGGTTTGCCTCCTGGAAAGCGGAGCAGGATGCGGCCAGACGCGACTTTGAAAAACGCTGGGGCGTGCCGCTGAATAAGCGCGTCCGCGTCCAGCTTCAAGGTGAACCGAGCGAGCGCGAGGGTCTCCTGCGACTTGCCGACGAAACACGCGGCCGGCCGGCCTCCACCGGCAAGTTGAAGCTTCGCCTCGGCGATCATGTCTTTGCCGCCGCTCAAATCGAGAGCCTTACGCGGGTATGAGCCTCCCTGCCTGATCCAACGTTGAAGGGTTTGACGCCCTCAATTCTAGTGATGATTTGCGCGAACCCCTGCAAAAGCAGCCCCCCGCCCGGGGGGGGCTCAACCACCGATGGCGATCATCTTGCGACCGGGCTGGTAACTGCCGCGGAAGTCGTGCTCGCGCGGTTTGCGGGCGACGACACTGAGGAACAGGTCGCGCAGTTCGTCGTCGTCGCAGCCGCTTCGCAGGGGTTCGCGCAGGTCGAACTCGAGGTAGCTGCCCAGGCAGGGGCGGAGCTTGCCGTCGCAGGTGAGGCGGAGTTTGTTGCAGCTTTCGCAGAAGTGCAGGTTGGTCATCGCTCCGATGAAGCCGATGATCTGCCCGGTGGCGGGCACCTCGTGGTAAAGAGCGGGACCGTTGGTTTTAAAATCGGGCTTGGCGCTGAGCGGGCCGAGTTCGGCCTCGATCAACGCCTTGGCGGCGCCGGTGGCGAGGAAGTTGTCATCGTCCAGCACCGACAGCGTGCTGACCGGCATTTGCTCGATGAACCGCAGCAGCACGCCTTTGTCAGCGGCAAAACGGACCAGCGGCACGAGTTCGCGCTCGCTGCGGCCTTTCATGAGCACGCAGTTGAGTTTCACCGCTGCAAAACCCGCCTCCAGGGCGGCGTCGATGCCGGCGAGCACCTCGGGCAGCAGGTCGCGACCGGTGCTGGCACGGTAGTTGTCGCGGTCGAGGGAGTCGAGGGAGATGTTGACCGTGCGCACACCGGCGGCGGCGAGGCGGCGGGCGGTGGTTTCGCCGCCTGCCCTGCGGGCGAGCAGGGTGCCATTGGTGGACAGCCCGAGGTCGGCGATGCCGGGCAGCGCGGCGAGTTGCGCGCAGAAATCGACCACGCCGGGCCGCGTCAAAGGCTCGCCGCCAGTGACACGTAACTTCCGCACCCCGAGGGTGGCGCCGACGCGGGCGACGCGCAGCAGCTCCTCGTAGCTGAGCACCTCGTCGCGCGCGAACCACGCCTGCTCCTCCTCGGGCATGCAGTAGCGACAGCGCTCGTTGCAGCGGTCGGTCACCGAAATGCGGAGGTAGGAAATGTGATGGCCGAAGGGGTCTTGCACTGAGATAGGATACGCCGTCATTGGTGCCCGCGATTGCCCGTGCCCGCAAGTCTCGTCTCGGTTTTTGGGGGCGTTTGGCGGCGGCTGATTTTATGGATGAAGGCGCTGTCGATTGGCGTATTTTAAGGGATGACCCCTCATTCACCCGCTTTAGAGCATCGTTTCCTGACCCGGCGCCAGTTGCTGGAGCGCACGGGCATGGGCTTGGGGGCGCTGGCGTTTGGCGGGATGGTCGGGCGCGAGGCGCAGGCCGCCTCCGGCATCAACGCCACCAGCCCCTTCGCCCCGCGCAAGCCGCACTTCGAGCCGAAGGCCAAGCGCGTGATCCATTTCTTCATGAACGGCGGGCCGTCCCAAGTGGACACCTTTGACCCGAAACCGCTGCTGACCCAGCACGACGGCAAGGCGCTGCCGAACCTGCTCAAAACCGAGCGCCCAACCGGGGCCGGTTTGAAGTCGCCCTTCACCTTCAATAAATACGGCGAGTGCGGCCTGGAGGTGAGCGAATTGTTCGCGCGCACCGCGCAGTTCGCGGATGATCTCTGCGTGATCCGCTCCATGCACGCCGACGTGCCAAACCACGAGCCCTCGCTCGGCCTGATGAACTGCGGGGAGAGCCGTCTGCACCGGCCCAGTCTCGGCTCCTGGATCACCTACGGCCTCGGCTCGGAAAACGAAAACCTGCCCGGTTACATTTCCATGTGCCCGAAGGGCATGCCGACACGGCGCACCAAGAACTGGCAGTCCGCTTTCCTTCCCAGCATCTATCAAGGCACCTACATCGACACCAAGAACACCGATGTGGAGAAACTGGTGGAGTTCATCAAAAACAGCTCGCTCGACCTCAAGCAGCAGCGCCGTCAGCTCGACTTGCTTTACGAACTGAACCAGCGCCACCTGATCCAGCGCGACCAGGATCAGCAGCTCGACGCCCGCATCCAGAGCTACGAACTGGCCTACCGCATGCAAATGGAGGCCAGCGACGCTTTTGACATCAGCAAGGAACCCGAGTCGCTGCGCCAAGCCTACGGTGAAAATGATTTCGGACGGCAGACCCTCATCGCCCGCCGTCTGCTGGAGCGCGGCGTGCGCTTCATTCAGCTTTGGACGGGCGCTGGCCAGCCCTGGGACAGCCACGATGAAATCCTCGATCACCAGCGCCTGGCAAAAGATGTCGATCCCGCCATCGCCGCTTTCATGGCCGACCTCAAAATGCGCGGCATGTTCGATGACACACTGATCATCTGGGGCGGCGAATTTGGACGCACGCCGGCCGTGGAACTGCCGACACCGGGATCAAATGCCGGCAAACAGCGCGGACGCGACCACAATCATTACGGCTTCACCATGTGGATGGCCGGCGGCGGCGCGCGCGGCGGTTACACTCACGGCGCCACCGATGAGTTCGGCTTCCAGGCGGTGGAAAACAAAGTGCATGTGCATGACTTCCACGCCACCCTGCTGCGCCTGATCGGGTTCGATCACGAGCGCTTCACCTACCGCTACGCCGGTCTTGATTACCGCCTCACCGGCGTCAACGACTGCTCAGTGGTGAAGGAGTTGATCGCCTAACTCAACAGCGCGCCCAATCGCTCAGGCTCGCGGCCAAACAAGCGCCGGAATTCCTCCAGCGTGGGTCGCAGCCGGACCTTGACTTTGGCCTCGTGATGCAGGGCGATGGCGGCGAGCCGGTGCTCGAGGAAAGGATTGCGGAAGCGGTCCAGAACGCTGCGGGCGAAGCCGGCGGGGTCCTCGCAACGGCCTTCGAGCACGGGGACGATTTCCTCAAATAGCAGACGCTCCAGCCAGTCGCTCAGCGCGGCATCCTTCAGGCAGTCGCCGACGGTTTGCAACCCGAGCGGCAGCGCTTTGGCGACGAGGGCCGTGTGCGCGCCGTTGAGCAGACGGACCTTGCGCAGGTGGTAAGATGTGATGTCGGCGCCAGTGACGACGGCGGGATGACGAGCAAAGGGAAAGTCGTCGCGCAAGGTTTCAACCGCCCAAAAGGCGAAGGGTTCGCAACTCAGCAGCAACGGATCGACGCCGAGCAACGGGTGCGCCTTCGGCGGCCCGGGCACGATGCGATCCACCAGGGTGTTCGGCCAGTGGCAGGTTCGTTTGAGCCAGGCCAGCAAAGCGTCGCCACAGTGCCAATGCCGCGCCTGCGCCAGAACAAGCTCGCTTAGCTTGTCGCCATTGGCTTCGATGAGTTCGCAGGGAATGATCCAGCAACCGGGCAGACCCGCCTCGAAACGGGATTGCAGGCAGGCGAGCAACTTGGCGGGAAAGGAATGCGGAGCCAGTTGTCCCTGCGGCGGAGCCGAGTCGCGCTCGTCCAATGCGAGGCCGGCTTCGGTGGTGTTGGAAATCATGGCGACGAGTTCCGGCTGGCAGGCGAAGCGCAGGACACGCGGCCAGTCATCGCCGGCGTGCACTGCCTCGCGCAGGCAGCGCACTTCCAGAGTGTCATCGACCACCGCGCCATTTTGCCAGCCCTGAATGGCGACATGGTAGCGTCCTTGCGCGTGATTCAGCGCCTCAGCGCGTTCGCGACCCGTGGACTGCACGGCAATGACCGGACCAATCGGATGATCGCCGCCACGATCCAATTCCTCGACGAACAGGTCGGCGAAGGCGCGCAGGAAGTTGCCGGTTCCGAATTGCAGAATCATGCCTGTCATGATGCCGCGAAGCGCGCGCGAAGGAAGTGCAATATCGTGGCAGGAACCGGCGAGCAGGCATCGTTGACATGACACCATGCCCGTCATCTCGCCTCATGAAACCCGCTCGGATTACGACGTTGTGATTGTCGGGTCGGGTGCGGCGGGCGGTCAGATGGCGTATCTGCTGGCGATGGAAGGAGCGAAAGTGCTCGTCCTGGAGGCGGGGCGAATGTTTGATCCGGTGCGGGAGACGGCGATGTTTCACACGCCCAATCTGGCGCCGCTGCGGGCGGAAAAGACCCCGGACAAGCAATACGGCTTCTATGATTCGTCCGTGGCCTCCGGCTGGGACATCCCGGGCGAGCCCTACACCAACGCGTCGAAGGCGGAGAAGCGCGAGTTCGCCTGGTGGCGGCAGCGCATGTCGGGCGGACGCACGAACCACTGGGGCCGCGTGTCGCTGCGCAATGGCCCGCTCGATTTCAGAACGCGCTCGCTGTTCGGCATCGGTCTCGACTGGCCCATCTCGTATGACGACTTGGCTCCGTATTACGACAAGGCCGAAATGCTGGCCGGCATCTTCGGCGCCAACGAAGGCATCGAGAACTCGCCGGACTCCTCCCCCGGTGTGCTGCTGCCCCCGCCGAAGTTTCGCGCCAACGAGCTTTACGCGCGCAAGCACGCAAAAAAGCAGCTCGGCCTCGACGTGGTGCCGGTGCATCGCGCCATCCTCACCCAGATGCAGGACGCGGATCGCATCCCCAAAGAGCTGCATCCGCACAATCCGAAGGCGCAAAAATTGCTGGCTGAAAACATGCGCAAGAGGGCGCGCTGCCTGTTTGCCACCGACTGCCATCGCGGCTGCGCGGTGGGCGCGGCCTTTGACTCGAACCTCGTGCTGCTGCGTCCGGCTTTGAACTCGGGCAATCTCGACATCGTGCCGAACGCAATGGCGCGCGAGATCACCGTGAATGAGGCCGGCAAGGCCAACGGCGTCGCTTTCATCGACAAGGTGGACGGCAAGCAGCACGCGGTCAAAGGCCGTGTCGTGGTGCTGGCGGCCAGCTCGCAGGAGTCGGTGCGGCTGCTGCTGAACTCGAAGTCAAACCGCTTCCCGGACGGCATCGGCAACAGCCACGGTCTGGTCGGCAAATACATCACCGATTCCGTGGCCAGCAGTGTCAGCGCGCAGATTCCCGCCTTTGAAAACCTGCCGCCGCACAACAGCGACGGCGCCGTCGGTCAGCAGGCCTACCTTCCCTTCCAGCTCACCAAGGATCTGGTGGCGGGAAAACTGGGTTTCACCGGCGGTTACAAGCTCATGGTCGGCGGTGGCGACTCCATGCCAAACATGTCCTCCGCCACCCGGTTCGACCGCCTGGGCGGACGGGATCACATCGCTTTCGGCAGGGAACTCAAAGAGGATGCCCGCCGCTACCACGGCTCCATGCAGGGCATCAGCGCGCAGGGAGCGATGGCGGCGAACGACGATTGTTATTCCGAGCTCGACCCAGACGTGAAGGATCAATGGGGCATACCCGTGTTGCGTTTTCACTGGAAGTTCTCCGACGACGAACTCAAGCAGGTGGCCCATCAACAGGAGACCATTGGCTCCATTTTGGAGGCCATGGGGGGGCGCTTTTCGCGCAAGCCGCAGACGGAGGACCCGCTCAAAATCGTCAAACAAGGCGGCTCGATCATCCATGAGGTCGGCGGCGCGGTGATGGGTGGCGATCCCGCCAAATCCGTCACCAACCCCTGGGGCCAAACCTGGGAAGTGCCGAATGTCATCGTCGCCGATGGCGCGACTTTCCCCGGCACCGCCGACAAAAACCCGACCCTCACCATCCTGGCCGTCGCCTGGCGCGCGGCGGATCACCTCATGGCGGAACTGAAGAAAGGAAACCTGTGATGAATCACCCGACCACCCCTCCGCGCCTGGATCGCCGCGTGGCATTGAAATGGATCTCGTCCGCCACGGCGAGCCTGTCGCTCCCAGGAAAATTCGCCTTCGGCGCCAGCGCGAAGCCAGGTCTCGCTCCCGCCGCCGAGCCAGGCGGCGCCGGTTACGGACCCGACCCGGACATCGCCAAGGTTTACCAACCGGGGGACCTGTGGCCGCTGACGCTGTCCGAAGACCAGCGCACCGTGTTGACCGTGCTGTGCGACCTCATCATCCCCGCCGACGAGCAATCACCGGGCGCATCGGAAGTGGGAGTGCCTGACTTCGTGGACGAATGGATCAGCGCGCCCTACCCGGCGCAGGCCGCGGATCGCAAGGTAGTTTTGCAGGGCCTGGACGCCTTCGAAGTGGAAGCGCGCAAACGCACCGGCAAGCCTTTCGTTGAAGCGGGAGCGGAGGCGCATGCAGCTATTTGCATGGATTTCGCCAAAGCAGCCAAGGCCGATTCCAAAAAAGATCCCGGCCGTTTTTTCCTGCGCCTGCGCGATCTCATCGCCGGCGGTTACTACACCACCCCTGAAGGCATGAAAGACATCGGCTATCGCGGCAACATCTCCATGGCCAGTTGGGACGGCCCGCCAGCGGAAGTGCTGGAACGGCTTGGGCTCGAACCTCAGGAGGATTGAGAGGCATCGGACGATCGCGACCGCGCCATCATCAGGCGTGCAAAGCGGGAAAAATCACGTCGTCAAAGACTTCACCCAAAACGGCACTTGCGCCGCTGAAGAGAGCCCAAGGAAACCTCGACTTTTATCCCTGCTGCCCAGCGCCGACTTTTTTTTGCTCATGGCTCGTCAGTGCTGGCGTGGCTTTGAAAGCCAATGCCCACGTTTCCGCTCGTCAATGTTTGGTTCGGCGTCAGATGGTGTGCCGGCCAAACCCGAGCTTGGATGCCTGGTATTTCTTCCGCCTCAGCGAGATCGGCCCTTTCTCTCTGAGCAGGCAGAAAAAAAGAGGGCGGAAAGAAGCGAGTCTCACTTTTTTCTGCCCCTCTTGTTTCTGCCTGCTTCCTGCGCCCCCTCGTTCTGGCGGAACGAGCCTACAACGCAGCATAGGCGGGTGAGCATGCGCGGCGCTCTGGTTTGACTGGCGAACCAGCAGATTGCTTGCGCAGCCCCGGATGGGAAAGCCGTTCTTTTCAGCGATCCGCGCCGCCCCGCATGAAAATCACCGCCGTCCGCACCCTGCTTTCCACTGCCCCGCAGCGGGACATCTTCATGAAGTCGCGCGCGCGACGCTCGGCGGCGTTCATCCTGATCGAAACGGACACCGGGCTGACCGGTCTGGGGGAAACCTATGGCGGTTACTTCGTGCCGGAGATGGTGCCGGAGATCGTGCGCTTCTACGAGCCGGTGCTCGTCGGACAGTCGCCGCTCGATGTGGATCAGCTCTGCCGCCACCTTTTCCTCACCGGCAAGTTTTGGGCGCGCGTCGGGCTCGGCTCCATCGTGCTCAGCGGCGTCGAAGCCGCGCTGCTCGATCTCAAAGGCAAGGCGTTTGGGGTGCCAGTCTATGAATTGCTCGGCGGCCGCTGTCATGACAGCCTGCCCTGCTACGCCACCGGCGGCACCAGCCCGCATGATCGCGGCGAGCTCGAGGGCAAGGTGGCGCAATATTTGAGCCTCGGCTTCAACGCGGTCAAACTCGGCGCCGGTTTGTATCGTCCCGGCCATCCCATCCTAGCCGGGCGCACGCCGCAGGTGGCGCGCGATGTCGAGGTCGAAAAGGTCGAGTTCCTGCGTCAACGCTTCGGCGACTCCTTCCAGCTCAATCTCGACGCGCACATGGACAACCTCGGCGCGGCGGACCACATCTGGAGCCTGGCCACCGCGCGCTTCGTGCTCAACGCGCTGGAAAGCTATCCCATCGGTTTTTTCGAGGAACCCCTGCCCTACACCGACCGCCGCGCCTACGCGGAGCTGCGTCAGGCCACGACCATCCCGGTCGCTGGCGGCGAATGCCTGACCAGCCTGGAGGAATGGCGCGACTGGCTGGAGTGCCGGCCCTTTGCCCTCGCCCAACTCGACGCTGCCTTCATGGGCGGCATGACGAACTTCATCAAAATCGCCCGTCTCTGCGAGTTGCAGGGCGTCGCCATCGCCACCCACGCCTGGTCCGCCGCGCCGGGCGTCGCCGCCAATCTGCACGCCGCCTTTGCCAGCCGGAACACCGCCGTCTGCGAGTTGGCCGCCTGCCACCTCTCGCGACCCGAACTCAACACCCACATCGAGGCCCCGCTGCTCACCGATCTTTGGGTGGAGCCGCCCGTGCTTGAGAACGGCCGCATCCGCCTCGCCGACACGCCCGGCCTCGGCGTGCGTCTGCCGGACGGCTTCCTGGAAAAGCATCCCTTCCAGCCCGGCAGCGGCGAGTTCAATTCCGTGCCCGGCAAAATCCTGACACCCTGACCATGAAACAACTTCTCCCCGCTCTCCTCCTCTGCCTTGGCTCGCTGCCTGGCGCGGACTGGTTTGATGAAACCCAGGCGCGCACCCTTTTCGCCTTCGACAACGTCTCCATCCCCTTCACCCAAAATCTGAAACTGGAGATGCGGACGCCGCAAAAGCACGCCGCCAATCCCGTGTTGCGGCGCGGCGCCCCCGGCACACCCGACGCGCACGGCGTGCAGTTCTACGGCTCCATCATCAAAGAGGACGGCAAATACCGGCTGTGGTATGTCGCCTTCGATGACGACCGCGAGAACAAGGTCGCCTCCTCGCGCTGGCGCGCCGCTTATGCCGAAAGCGTGGACGGTTTGAACTGGACCAAGCCCAGCCTCGGCCTCGTCAAATTCAAAGGCAGCAAGGACAACAACCTGCTCGACATGGGCGGCGAGTCCTGGGGCTTCGTGAATTTGAAAGTCCTGCGCGACGACGCCGATCCCGATCCCGCGCGCCGTTACAAAATGACCACGCATGTTTATTACCGGCATAACACCCGCCTCGGCACCCTGCTGCCCTTCACCAGCCCCGACGGCCTCACCTGGAAGCCGGTCAAAGACGTGAAGCCGCTGAAGGCGGAGCTGCGCAAGGAGGACCTGTTCATCCCCGGCTTTCACTTTGAACCCTGCGGCGGTTTCTATCAATGGGACGGCCTGTTTTATATCAGCGGACAAAACGCCCTGCCCGGGGTGCAGGTCTATCAAGGCCGCACCGCGCGCACCTATCGCAGCGCCGATTTTATCCACTGGTCCCTCACCAACACCGTCACCTTCCTGCGCCCCTCGCAATACGAGTATCTCGGCTCCGGCCGCAGTCGCGAGGGCGAGCAAACGCACGAGGGCATCAGCGTCTGGCATCGCGGCAACCTGCTGCTCGGCACTTATGGCATCTGGCACGGCGCGGCGGAATGGCCCGAGGTGCGCATTGATCTTGGTCTGGTGCTCAGCAACGACGGCCTGCACTTCCGCGAACCCCAGCATGAATGGACCTTCATCGAGCGCGGCAAGGCCGGCGAGTGGGACCAGGGCGGTCTGCTTCAGGGCCAGGGTTTTGAAAACATCGGCGACGAAACTTTTGTCTATTACGGCGCCTGGGACCCGCGCCCCACCGGCGGTGCCGAAGTCCCGCGCGGCGGCGTCGGCATCGCCATCCTCCCGCGCGACCGCTTTGGCGATTTCAGCGTGGACCTGAGCAATGAGGGACCGGGCGACTACCAACTGCCCAAGGTCACCGCCGAACTCGTCACCGCCAGTCAGGCCATCGCCCCCGGTGCGCCGCCGCGGTTCTTTATCAACGCCGATGGACTCGGCAGCGAAGCCGCCTTGCGCGTCGAGTTGCTCAATCACCTTGAGCGCCCCCTGCCCGGTTATTCTGGTGATGATGCCGCCCTGCTCACTCAAAGTGGTTTTCAAATCCCTGTCACTTGGCGTGGCGGCGACGCCCTGCCTGAGCGAGTCAAAGTGCGAGTCGTTTTCGAAGGCGCCAAGCGCACCGATGTCCGCCTCAGCGCGCTTTATTTGCGGCCGTAAGACGCCCGTAGCGCGCGCGTCCCGCGTGCCCTTTTGGCGTCACGCCGCAGTCCATCCCAGCCAACGCGGCACACGGGACGCGTGCGCTCCTACGAGCCATCGCTGTCACGCTCCGCCAGCAGCCGGTCAATTTTGTCCTCAATACGCGCCACCTGCTTCTCCAGTTCCTCGGTGTTGTCGCTCAGCATGTTGTCCACGAAGATTGAGTTGATCAGGGAGAGACCGAAGATGCCGCCGCCAAACAGCAGCACCACAAAGTAGATGCGCGTGAAAAAAGCGGTGGCAGGCGAGGCCCGTTCCGCGATCAAATCCGGGATTTCATACCATCCCTCGACCGTGAAGACCTTGAACGTGCTGTAGAGTGCCAGCAGCGGATCGCTGAAGTACTCCGGCGCGAGCCCCCGGTAGAAGGAAAAGGACAGGATGGAGATGATGAAATTGAAGACAAAGAAGGCGAACAGGATGATGACCGACGAGCGGGAGGCGCGCGCGACGCCGCGCAGCAGGTGCTCGATGTTCGGAATGAAGCGCAGCACGCGAAAGAATTTGAAGATGCGCAGCACGCGGAAGATCAGCAGAAAATCCAGGTCCAGGAACTCCAGGCCCAGCGCCCAGATGCAAAAGGACGGCAGCGCCAGCGCCACCAGCACGAAGTCGAAAAGGTTCCACGCCTCCCGGAAGTAGCGGCGCGCGCCGCTGCTGGTGATTTTCACCAGCGCCTCGACAAGAAAGCACAGGGTGAATGCCTGATCGAAGCCCTCCAGCCAGTTGGCGACGGTGGTGCCGTCCTGATCGAAGCCCTGCAGGAAAATCGTCAACGCATTGAGGACGATGAGCAGCAGGATGAAGCGTTCGTTGAGAAAGAGCCCGCGGAGCATGGCGCGCATCATGCACCGCGCGACCCGGCGCGGCAATGAGAGTTGCGGGATCATCCGGGAAGTTCTGAAAAAGAGGAATCCCGAATGAAGTGTTGCCTGGCAAGACGCGGCAGCGTCTTGGACTGCGGTGGCAAAGCGCAGCGGCGACACTTACCACGACTGCAACGCACCCACTTCCTGGATGAATCGAGTTGCGCTCAACTCCCCGCCTCACCATTACAAAATCCCCCCGGTCTTGTAGTTGCACCCCCATTCGTGCCCGGTTAAAAAGGCGGCGTTATGAATGCGATCTCCTGGAATCCCGCGTTGGTTTGGTTCCTTGCCGGCTTGGTTTTGGTGCTGCTGGAGTTTGCCGCGCCCGGCGTGGTGCTGGTGTTCATCGGCCTTGGCGCCTGGGTCACCGCGCTCGCCATCAAGCTCGGCTTTGCCGAGGGCACCGGCGTGCAGGTGGCCTGGTTTGGCGGCAGCTCCCTCGTCCTGCTGCTCGGCCTGCGCCGCTTTTTCAAAAGCTGGTTCGCCGGCTTCGCCTCCCGGCACGACACCCGCGCCAATCTCGACGAATTCACCGGCAGCGAGGTCACCGTGCTGGAGCGCGTCGCCGGGCAGGCGCGCGGCCAGGTCGAATTCAAAGGCGCCCATTGGTCCGCCCGCGCCGCCGATGGCAGCGACACCGTCTTTGAAAACGGCGAGCGCGCCGTCATTGCCGCCGTGGACGGCCTCTGTCTTCTCCTGAAAAAACGTTAACCCACCCCACCGCTATGATTGAACTCGGAACCATCGCCACCATTGGCCTCACCCTCGTCATCATCATCGCCATCGTGCAGGGCGCGCGCGTCGTCCCGCAAAAGCAGGCTTACGTCGTTGAGCGCCTCGGCAAGTACTCGCGCACCCTCGATGCCGGTTTCCACGTCCTGTTTCCCTTCGTGGACCGCATCATCGCCAAGCACTCGCTCAAGGAGCATGTGCTGGACGTGCCCTCGCAGATGTGCATCACGCGCGACAACATCTCCATCGAGATCGATGGCGTGCTGTTCGTGCAGGTGCTCGATCCCGTGCGCGCCACTTACGGCGTCGATCACTATTTGCGCGCCGCCCAGCAGCTTGCGCAGACCACGCTGCGCTCCGAGATCGGCAAGATGGACCTTGACCGCACCTTCGAGGAACGGGACACCATCAACGCCAACATCATCGCCGCGCTCGACAAAGCCTCCGAACCTTGGGGGTTGAAAATCATGCGCTACGAGATCAGCAGCATCAACCCCCCGCAGAGCGTCAAGGACGCCCTCGAAAAGCAAATGCGTGCCGAGCGCGAGCGCCGCGCCAAGGTCGCCATGTCCGAGGGCGAGCGCGAGGCCCTCATCAATGTCGCCGAGGGTCAGAAGCAGGAGGTCATCAAGCAGTCGGAGGCGCTCAAGCAGAAGCAGATCAACGAGGCCGAGGGCAAGGCCCAGGAGATCGCCCTGCTCGCCCAGGCCACCGCTCATGGCATCGCCCAAATCGCCCAGGCTATCGAACTCCCCGGCGGTCGCGAGGCGGTGAACCTGCGGGTCGCCGAGCAGTACGTGGGCGAGTTCGGCAAGCTCGCCTCTCAAAACAACACGATGATCATCCCCTCCAATCTCAGCGATGTCGGCGGCATGGTCGCCACCCTTGGCCGCATCCTCAAAGCCGAGAGCGGCGGCACATCCGGCGCCTGACACTTCGAGCTGCCCGGCCCAAAGTGGAGTCGCTCCTCAGTCCACTTTGGGAACGTGGGGGACCAGGACGTCGGGCTGCTGGGTGCTGGCGCGGTTGCGGCGGCCGGCTTCCTTGGCGAAGCTCTCCTGGGAACGCGCGGCTTTGCCGCCGGCGGGCTGGCAGGGGGCATAGGCGCCGTCGGACAATAGCAGGCGGGCGCGGGCGCTGTCGTTGAAGGTGGTGTCGAGAATGTGCAGGAGGCGCTTTTTGGCGCGAGCATCAGCGACGGGGACGAGCAGTTCGACGCGTTTGCTGAGATTGCGGTTCATGAAGTCGGCGCTGGAAATGAACACCTTCACACGACCACCCTGGCGGAAGCAGTAAATGCGGGCGTGCTCAAGGTAACGGTCGATGATGCTGGTAACCTCGATGTTGTCGCTGACGCCTTTGACGCCGGGGCGAAGGCAGCAGATGCCGCGGACATTGAGGCGGATGCGCACGCCGGCGCGCGAGGCGTCGTAGAGGGCCTCGATCATCTCGCGATCCTCAAGCGCGTTCATTTTGAGCAGAATCTCGGCCTCCTCGCCCTGGCGGGCGCGCTCGGCCTCGCTCTGGATGAGGTAGAGCAGGCGCTCGCGCAGGCCAAAGGGAGCCATGGAGATTTTCTCAAAATGGACGAAGCGGGAGCGGCCGGTGACGGTGTTGAAAAAGGCGCTGGCGTCGGCGCCGTAGTCGGGCCGGCAGGTGAGGTAGCTGATGTCGGTGTAGAGCTTGGAGGTGGCCTCGTTGTAATTGCCGGTGCCGAAGTGCAGGTAGCGCGCCATGCGGCCGCTCTCGCGGCGGAGGACGAGGCAGACTTTGGCGTGCGTCTTGAGGCCGCGCACGCCGTAGATGATCTGGGCGCCGGCGCGCTGCAACTCGCCGGCACGCTCGAGGTTGCGCGCCTCGTCAAAGCGGGCCTTCAACTCGACCAGGACAGTGACGTGCTTGCCGGCCTCGGCGGCACGGATGAGGGCGGAAATGATGCGGCTGTTTTTGGCGGTGCGGTACAGGATCATCTTGATGGCGACGACGCCGGCGTCGCTGGCGGCGCTTTCGACGAGGTTGAGCACGGGCTCGAAGCTGTCGAAGGGATGATGCAGCAGCAGGTCACCACGTTGCAGGGTGGTGAAGATGTCGTCGCCAGGCTCGATCAAGCCGCGCTGATGGGCGGGCCAGGACACGACTTTCAAGTCATCCAATCCGGGCAGACCGGCGATGGCGAAGTAGGCGCGCAGGTCGAGCTCTCCGGGCACCTCGAAAACCTGCGCGGTGCGCGCGCCGCACAGCCGTCGCAGCACAGCGATAAGAGAGCGCGGGGCGCCCCGTTCGATCTCGACGCGGATGGCCGGGCTGACCTGGCGCGCGTCCAGCACCTGCTCCATCTCGCTGGCAAGGTCGAAGGCGCTCTCGTCATCGACAGCGATGTCACTGTTGCGGCTGACGCGGAAGCGGGCGCTGGCAGTGACGCGCTCGGAGGGAAAAAGATGATGCCAGAAGAGGCTGACGACGTCCTCGAGATTGAGGTAGGCATGACGGCCGCCGTCGGGGTTCGGCACGACGACGTGGCGGTCCAGGTTCGCAGGCAGGGTGACGAGCACGAGGCGATTTTCCAGCTCCGCGCCATGGTCATTGGCCTCGGTTTCGACAATGCAGAGGAGAGTGATTTGCAGCGCGGGCACGGTGACGGACTCGGCTTGATCCTCATCGAAGGCGACAGGGGAGAGCACGGGGTAGATGTTCTCCATGAAGTGCTCCTCCAGGCTGGTGCGCTGGCCGGGGGTCAGCTCGGCGGGGCTGAGTCGGCGTATGCCCTGGTCGCGCAGCTTGGGCAGCAGGTCGTCGTTGAGCAGGCGGTACTGCCTTTCCAGAAAAAGCCGAACGCGCTCCTCGATGCGTTCCCACTGCTGGGCGGGGGTGAGGCCGCTGGCGTCGCGCACGCGGCGCTGGCTGTCACGCAGCAGTTGCAAGGCGCCGACGCGGACCATGAAAAACTCGTCGAGGTTGGAGGCAGTGATGGCGACGAACTTGGCGCGCTCCAGCAGCGGCAGGGACTCGCGCTCGGCCTCCTCCAGCACGCGCTCGTTGAAAGCCAGCCAGCTTAGCTCGCGGTTGATGAAATGCTCCTCGCTGATGGGCGCGGGAGCGGCGGCGGCGCCGCGCTTAGGACTTCGTGAGGAGGATGTCATAGCCGTAAATTTCGCGAAAGAGGTCGCACTTTGAGTTGATGGCGAGCTGCTCCACCGTGGTGTCGGCGGCGCCGTGGGTGATGATGTCGAGGCGGCCGCCCTCGGCGCGCAGTTGGAAGGACTGGATGCGCTGGGCATGGGTGCGGTCCAGCGCGTCCGCCACGCGCAGCAGCGCGGCCAGTTTGATGATGATCATGCGCTGCTCCCGCGAGAGATCGGAGAAGTAAGGGTGGCCGGGCGCGGGATTGTAACGCCGGTGATAGCGCGCCAGCAGCGCCACCATGAGACGGTCGCCGCTGCTGAGGCCGAAGATTTCCGTGTTGAGCAGGATATACAAGCTGTGCTTGTGATGCTCGCGGGGGCTGATGAACATGCCCACTTCATGCAGGATGGCGGCCACTCGCAGCACCAACTCGTATTTGGCGTCCAGCCCGTGCAGGTGGCGCAACTCGCGGAACAACTGGCGCGCGAAGGCGGCGACGTGGTCGGCGTGTTTGCGGTCGGTCTTGTAGCGGCTGCCAATGTCAGTGGCGGCCTGCACCACCTCGTCCTGGAAGGTGCCGGTAAGCGGGCTGCCGGTCATGAGGTCCATCATCAGCTCGCGCTGGAAGTCACCCTGCGGCACCCACACTTGCTCGTCGCCAAAACGCCGCGCCAGCGCCAGGTTCGTTTGCAGCGCGGGCACCACGCCCTCGCCACCGGAGTAATGCACATGCAGTTCCCGCACCAGCGCGTCAGGAGTCAACCGCGCCAGTTTTTTCGCAAAGCGCTCCAATTCGTTTTCGGTGATGACACAGGCGCCTTGCCGGCTTTGGCCGATCAAAGGCGCCACGCTCTGGATTTCCGCGCCGATGGCGACGTGACAGTCGATTTGATCGTCGGAGAAATCCTGCGCGAGGTGGTCCACGACACCGCGGATGTGCTCCTCCAAGTGGTGTGTGAGATGGTCCTCGGCACTCTCGCTGTCCGGGATGGCGACGGCCTCGCGCGCGCGAAAGATGCCGAGGCGATAGTTCGAGTAACCGCTCAGACGCCCGCAGTTAAAGTAGAGGGCGCGGGTATTGCCGGGACCGATGTGAGTGACGAAAGTGCGCGCCTCGCGCAGGGTCGGCTGTTTTTTGAGCAGGCGCAGGGCGATCTGATAGATGAGACGCGTCATGTCGCCATCGTCAATGAGGCGCGGGATCAAGCCGGTGGTCACTTGCAGGCGGTTGAGGAAGATCTCGTGATTGTTCGCCTCAGAGAGGATGTTGGTGTTGTAGAGCCGCGTTCGCCTCATGGGCACGCCGTACTCGCCGCAGGCGGCGAGGAAGTCCCGCAAGATCGCCGCCGCCTGCTCTTTGGTGCCGCGGCTGATGGCGCCGGTGCGGAAGATGTCCCGCGCCACCGGCAGGGGCAGGTCCAGGTAGTCCACCTGTTCGAAAGCCTCCTCTTTGTCGCGATTGCCAATGAGAAGGGAGATCGAGGTCGGTCCGACGTAGATCACCGCCTCGTCCCGTCCGGCCTCCTCGCCGATGACGCCGCCGGCTGCCGCTGTTCCTGGGTCGCTGTTCATCATTCTACCTTTGCTGATTCGGTGCTATGGCGCAACCAGGCCGCCGCTCCCATCGCCACCGCATTGCCGCCTAGCTTTGCCACCACATAGCGAACCGGTTTGGCCAGCGGCGGCAGCGCGTATCTGGCCACCTCTTCCTTGAGCAAATTCACATAGAGGGAGGGCAGCTCCTCGACCAACCCGCCGCCGAGCACGATGCGGTCAGGCGCCATCAGGTTCACCACCATCGCCACGCCGAGGCCCAGGTAACGCACCGAGTTGCGGAAAAGAATCATCGTGCCCTCATCGCCGCCGCGCAGGGAGTTCGCCAGCGCCTTGCTTTTGATTTCGCGCAGGTTGCCGGCGGTCTTTTTGTTCAACGCGTCCGCCTGTCCGCGATAACAGGCCACCCCCCCCAGTGCGGCCAGGCTCAGGCGGCTGGTCAAGTCCTCCAGAATCACGGCGCCATGCTCGGCGCTGCCAAGATGGGTGCCCGGCAGATAAACCATGCCCAACTCCATTGCCGACACTGTTTTGCCCTGCACCAATTCGCCATTGAAAACGAAGCCGGCACCGAGTCCTGTGCCTGGAAAGACCCCCAGCACCGAGCGCGCGCCTTTGCCGGCGCCCATGACGTACTCGCCGTAGGTGCCCGCGTCCACATCGTTGATCACTGCCACCGGCGTTTTGAAGGCGGAGGCCAAAAGCTGGCGCAGGCCGACGTTGCTCCAGCCCAGGTTCGGCGCGTTGATGAGCACGCCTTTCTCGGGATTCACCAGGCCAGGACAACCGATGCCGATGCCGCGCAGCCCCTTGGGATCGACGCCGGCGGCCTGCATCGCCTCCTGCACCGCTTTGACCACTTTGCCCTTGCCCTTCGACTGGCCTTCGGAGCCGTTGGTGGATTTGCGCGCGGTGCCCAGGACGTGGTAATTTGCGTCCAGCACCAGCGCCAGCATCTTGGTGCCGCCGAGATCAAAGCCCACCCAGAAGGGCACCTTCTTCAAAGGCGGCTTTTTCTTTTTGCCGGCGGGTTTGGCGGTTTTCTTTTCGGCGGGTTTGGCGCCGGCCATTTTCGGCGGATTGTTTTTCGCGGGCATGAGCGGGAGGAGTTCCGCGCAGTGAAGCATGCAAGACGGGGTGGCGACAAGCAACAATGCGCGCGGAACGCAGGTTTGCGGTCAGAGTGGCGGCTGGCCGTAGTAGGCGCCGGGGCCGTGCTTGCGGAGAAAATGCTTGTCGCGCAGGTGATCCGGGATCGCCTCCAATGCCGCGTTCAAGCGCAGTGCGTCGAGCGCCATCTGCGCGCACATTTCCAGAGCGATGCTGTTTTTCACCGAATCCATCGGCGACTTGCCAAAGGTGAACGGCGCATGCCCGGCTTGCAGCACCGCCGGCATCGCCAGCGGGTCAAGACCCAACTCGTGAAAGCGCTCCACGATCACCACCCCGGTGTGATGCTCGTAATCCGCGGCCACCTCCTCCGGTGTCAGCATGCGCGCCAGCGGCACGGGGCCGTGGAAGTGATCGGCATGAGTGGTGCCGAAGCAGGGCAGCTCCTGGCAGGCCTGGGCAAAGGCCGTGGCACGCGGGCTGTGGGTGTGCGTCACCCCGCCGATGGCGGCAAAGGAGCGATAGAAGTGCAGGTGCGTCTTGGTGTCCGAGGAGGGGTTGTGCGCGCCCTCCACCACCCTGCCCTCCAGGTCGAGCACCACCATGTCCTGCGGCCGCAGCGCCTCGTAATCCACGCCGCTCGGCTTGATGCACCACAGCCCGGCCTCGCGGTCTATCCCGCTTACGTTGCCCCAGGTCAGGCGCACCAATCCGGCGGGCACCAGCGCGCGGTTGGCCTCGCAGACCGCCGATTTGAGTTCTTCCAGCATGATGCCATGAAAGACCCGAATCCACCGTCGGCCAACTGAAAAGCAGCGCGGCGGCTCCGGTTCAATCCCGGTTGAACAACCTGCGGAAGAAGCCTTTGACGGTCTTCTTTTCCTCCACCGGCTGGGCGGCGCGGACTTCCTGCGGACGCGGCGTCACGCTGGGTTGCGGCGCCACGCCGTCATAACTGTCCCGCCCTCCCTCGTCAAACTCCATTGACTTCGGAGTGTCCTTCATGGCCAACACCAGCGGGTCATCCGGGCTGGCCTGCTCGAAGACGTTGTTGAAAACCTCGCGCACCATCGGCGCCGCCAGACCGCCTCCGCTCACCGGCTCGCCGGGCCGGCCTTCGTACAGCACAGCATAAGCATAAACAGGGTTGTTCGCCGGCAGGAAACCGGTGAACCAGGCCAGGTTTTGCTTCTGATTGATCTTCCACTGACCCGTGCCGGTTTTGCCGGCAATTTGCGCGTGCGGGATGGCGGCCGCCCGTCCCGTGCCGCCGCTGCCCGAGACCACCGCCACCATGCCTTTCACCACCGCTTCGCGATGCTCCGGGTTGAGATTGATCCTGCGCTTCACCTCCACCTCGTAGGCCTGAACCACCCGATCCTCCACATCCTGAATTTGTAGAACGAGACGCGGCTGTGTCAGGTTCTCCCCGTCCGCCACCGCCGCCATGCTCTGGCAGACTTGCAGCGGCGTCACCAGCACCTCCCCCTGGCCAATCGAAATGTTCGCCAGTTCCCCGCCGGTGAGTTTGGAGCCGCGCTGCTCCAGTTTGCGCATGCTGGTGGGCATGTAACCAGGCGCCTCCGCTTTCAACGGCACCCCGGTTTTTTCTCCAAACCCAAGGCGGATCGCCATATCCGTCACGGGATCGGCGCCGACCGCCAGCGCCGCCTGATAAAACCAAGTGTTGCAGGAACGCTTGATGGCGGTGATGACATTCATCATGCCCTCGCCCGTCTTTGAGTGATTGTGGAAGTAGCGGTCGCCCACCAACACCGAAGTACTGCAATTGAAAGCGGTGCGCTCGGTGACTTTGCCGCTCTCCATCGCGCCCAGCGCGGTCACGATCTTGAAGGTCGAAGCCGGTGGGTACTGGCCGAAGGAGGCGCGCGCATAGAGCGGATTGCGGGGGTCGTCCTTCAGCTTCTGGAAGTCCTTCTGATGAATCCCCGGCACCCAGAGATTGAGGTCAAAGCCGGGGTTGGAGGCCATCGCCAGAATGTCCCCTGTCTTCACGTCCATGATGACGAAGGAGCCGCCATTGCGCGCGCCTTTCTTGAGGGCGTTTTCCGCGTACTTTTGAATGTTGTAGTCCAGCGTCGTGACCACATTGCGGCCCGGCACTGGCCGCCGCAGCACCTTCTCCGAGAGCAGTTTGCCATCGGCGCTGAAGAGCATGTTCACCAGGCCCGGCGTGCCGGTCAGATCGCGGTCAAAAGTCGCCTCCAAACCCTCGCGCCCTTCCAGTTCCTCGAACATGGGATCGCCGTCCGTTACCGGCCCGGTCGGCAGCGCCCGCACCTTGCCCACATAGCCGATGATGTGGCAGGCGCAGTCCCCCTTTGGATAATAGCGCACATAGGCCGGCTGGATCACCAGGCCGTCCTTCAGCAGCGGCTTGATCTTCTCCATCTCATCGTAGCTGAGCTTCATGTTCAACCCCTCCTCGACGGAGAACACCAGCGGCAGCCAGCGGCGGTGCTGGTAATGACTGAGCAGACGCTCCGAATCCATCGACCACTTTTTCCCGAGCGCCTTGTTGACGGCGGCGATTTTTTCCTCCGCAAAGGCCAGCACCTTCTCGCGCGTCGCGTTCTCGATGTAGGGAAAGCTAAGGGCCACGTAGTTCGCCACCTCCGTCTGCGCCAGCGGCTCCCCGTGGCGGTCCACGATCTGGCCGCGCGCCGCAGGGATGCTCAGCGTCAACGTGCGCGCCTCTTTTTGCGTGCGCCAGGCGGCGTCGAGCGGCACCGCTTTCTCCGGCTTGGCTGGTTTGACCTCCTCCACCGCCGGCGCGTCTTCTTCCACCACCTCGGCCCTCAGGATCAGCGGCGCGGGCGCGCCGTCTTGCGCGGTTGACGCACCGGGAGTGAAAACAAACACCGCCAGCAAGGATGGCAGGACCAGGGACACAGGCATCGTTTTCATAGGCATCGTCAGCGCGCGCGGCGCGGAATGAAGGTGCCACCCCGGCCGCCCCCCGTCAACCCGCTTGGACACACCGCGCGCGCCGCCATTGACCCCGCCCTTTCCCTCGCTATCGGCATGCCTGATGCAGGCACTTGAAATCGATGTCCCCGGCCGCCGGCTGGCCATTCCCGAATACGCCATGGCCCTCGCCCACGTCGCCAGCCTGCGCTCCGAGGATCCCTACCGGAAGGTCGGCGCCGTCGCCATCGACTTTGACAACCGCGTCATCGGCACCGCCTACAACGGCCTCGCCCCCGGCTACAACGCCTCCCCCGAGTTCTGGGCGGACCGGGACGCCCGCCGCAGCTTCATGATCCACGCCGAGGTCAACCTGTGCAGCCTCTTCACCCGTGGCAACGTCAAGCTCGTCGCCACCACCACCGAGCCCTGCACCAGTTGCATGCAGATGCTCTGCGCCTACGGCGTGCGCGAGGTTTATTACCGCGACGCTTATCCCGGCTCCGAAGCCGCCGCCATCTGCGAGCGCTACGGCATTCACCTCAGCCAAATCACCGGCTATCCCGAGATCGGCGCTTTGGCGGCGCCTTCACCGGTCAGCGCGATCTGACCCGCCGACTTCTTGTCCGCCTCCGCCGGCGGTTTGAAAAAGGCCCGCGCTTCTTTCGCAATCGTGCGCACCGCCGGATGCTTCAGCGAGCGCTCCACCGTGATCAAATAAGCCGGAAACGCGCACCCGCGCGCCTCCCCCAGCAGCCGCAATCCAAAGCGTGCTTCTGCCTCCGCCGCCACCGGCAGCGCCACTGGCGCCACTCCCAAACCGTCCGCCGCCGCCGTCTTCATCAACGCCGAATCATCGAACTCCGCCACCACATTCGGACGGAACCCTTGAACCTCGAACCAATGATCCAATTGATGCCGCCAAGCCGTCTGCGCTGCCGGCAGCAGCATCGGCGCCTCCCGCAACGCCTCAGGAAAATCCGTCCCCAACTGCCGGGCCAGCGCCTCGCTGGCGCAAAAGCCCGCCGGCACCTCCCCCAACAAATGATTGAACGCCTTGATTGGCAGCGATGCCGGCGCCCCCTCGTCAGAGAGCACCACATCCAGCCGGCCCGTCACCATTTGCGCCAGCAACTCCGTTGCCTTGCCCTCGGCGCAGGAGACAAAAAGCCCTGGGTGCTGCTGCAATACCGGCCGTACCAGGTTCCAGGCAAAAAGTTTCGCGAATGAATCGGTGATGCCCAGGCTCAGGCGTGCCGGCTGACGGCCATGCGCCCCGTTGAGCGCCTCCACCAACCGCCCCCCCATGCCAAAGATTTCCCCCGCATAATCCATCACCATCCGCCCTGCCGCCGTCAGCCGCAGTCCCCGCCCCGAGCGATTGAAAAGCTGGCGCTGCAAGGCGTCCTCCAGGGCCTTCACCTGCGCGCTGATGGTCGGTTGGGACACGTTCAACTTTTCCGCCGCCACCCGCAGACTGCCATGACGCGCCACCTCCCAGAAGTAGCGCAAATGATGATAATTGAGATGCTGGGGTGTGAGCATGGTACTTCGTAATTTCCGAATCATTCCATGCCGATTCCTCCTGCGTCAATTAATACCGCTACCACCAAGGGCAAAGCACCCCACTGCCAATGGCGAGCAACCAGCCTGCTTGCCCGGCCAAGCCCATGCCATTTGTTCGGCTTGCCAACGGTCATTTGAGGAGTGTGATTGAGAACCGCCGCCTCAGCCACGGGCGCGTCGTGCAGCAACACGTCCTTTACCTCGGCGAGATCAACGGCCGCCAGAATGACGAGGCGCTTCAGCAGGCCACCTCTTCCCCGGTGAGCCTGTCCTGCCTCAAAGCGCCGATGACGCTCTGCCCAACCGCGTGCACAAAGAGTGCTCGATACGCCGGCGTTGGCTGCGCAAATACCTCGACACCCGGTACGAAAGTGAATGACGGACGCACGACGGGAGCCAAATCAAAACGCAAAGCAGTCACACCCGCTGCCCCAAAGCTGTTTGAGCGGCGGCGGCGTGGCCACGATGCCTCTGCGATTCATGACCGGCGAGTTGTGCGGGGCAAGGCTGATGCTGCGCTCGGCCTTGGTGAAGCCGGGCGCGCCATACCCGCCGAACTTGGACACGGGGCTCCAGTCGGGTGTCACGGGCAGTTCGGGCGGAGCGTGGTCTTTGAACTCGGCCTCGGCATGCACGGGCTGGCCGCCGAGGATCGTCAACACGCTGTGCAGACCTTTGATTTCCTCCTCGGGCACATGGAAGTAGTCGCCACTGAGCACGATGAGATCGGCGATTTGGCCGGGCTTGAGCGTGCCTTTGGCGTCTTCATCGCGACTGAACCACGCGCTGCCCTGGGTGTAGAGTTGCAGTGCTTCCTTGCGGCTGAGGCGGTTGTTCTCAGAATACATCACGGTGCCGCCGACCGTTTTCCCGCTGACCAGCCAGTAGAGGCTGTTCCACGGGTTGTAGTTGGCCACGCGGGTGGCGTCGGTGCCGGCGCCGACAGGCACGCCCATCTCCAGCATGCGGCGCACGGGCGGGGTGCGCCCGGCGGCGGCTTCGCCGTAGCGGTTGATGAAATACTCGCCCTGGAAGGCCATGCGATGCTGGATGGCGATGCCGCCGCCGAGCGCCTTGACGCGCTCGATGTTGCGGTCGCTGATGGTTTCGCAGTGGTCGAGAAACCAATGCAGGCCGTCGAGCGGAGCATGGCGGTTCACGTCCTCGAAGACATTGAGGAAACGGGTGATGCTCTCATCATAGGTGGCGTGCAGACGGAAGGGCCAGCGGTTTTCCGCCAGCACGGTGACGACCTCCTTGAGATCGGTCTCCAGGGTTGGCGGCAGGTCGGGGCGCGGTTCGAGGAAGTCCTCGAAGTCGGCGGCGCTGAAGACGAGCATTTCGCCCGCGCCATTCATCTTGTAGAGGTCGTCGCCCTGGCCCGGCTTGGTCATGCCGATCCAGCGCTCGAAGTCGGCCTTCTCGCTGCCTTTGTTTTGAGTAAAGAGGTTGTAGGCGATGCGCAGAGTCAGTTCACCGCGTCGATGCAGTTCGGTGATGACCTCATAGTCGTCGGGATAGTTCTGGAAGCCGCCGCCGGCGTCGCACACGCTGGTGAGACCGAGGCGGTTCAGCTCGCGCATGAAGTGGCGGGTGGAGTTGTACTGATACTCGGCGGGCAGCTTCGGGCCTTTGGCCAGCGTCGCGTAAAGGATGAGGGCGTTGGGCCGCGCGATGAGCAGGCCGGTGGGCTCGCCGTTCTTGTCGCGCTGGATTTCACCGCCGGGCGGGTTCGGTGTGTTTTTATCGTAGCCCACGGCGTGGAGGGCGGCGCGGTTCAACATGGCCTGGCAGTAGAGGTGCAGGATGAAGACCGGGGTGTCCGGCGCGGCGGCGTTGATCTCGTCGAGCGTGGGCAGGCGCTTTTCCTTGAACTGAAACTCGCTCCAACCACCCACGACACGCACCCACTGCGGTGCGGGCGTGCGGGCGGCCTGCGCTTTAAGCATGGCGAGCGCGTCGGCCAGCGAGGTGACGCCATCCCAGCGCAGCTCGAGATTGTAGTTCAGCCCGCCGCGAATGACGTGCAGGTGCGAATCATACAGACCGGGGATGACACGGCGCCCCTGGAGGTCAATGCGCTTCGTCTGCGGCGTGGTGATGGCGGCGTACTCCTCGCCCTCATCCACGCCGAGGATGCGCCCGCCGCCGATGGCGAGGTTCGAGGCTTCGGGATAGGCCGGGTCGAGCGTGCTGATGCGGCCGTTGTAGAGGATGAGGTCGGCCTTGGTGGTGGTATCGAGGGACATGGCAGCGGCGGGGATGAGGGTGGCGGTGGTTTGAAGAAAATGGCGGCGGGTGGTCATGGCTTGGCGGGTTTCAAAACTCGATGCGCGCGGCGATTTGCAGGTAGTCCACGCTTTGACCTCCCACGCTGGACAGCGATGCCCCGGCCTCGTGATGGGTGAAGCCGATGGACAGATCAAAGGCGGGATGCGGGTCCCACGAGACGGCTAGGTTGTAGGCCGTGCCAAGGTAGCGCTCGCCGTTGGGCGCGGCTCCGGCCACGGTGTTGAAGGGCGGCGTATAGACGTTGTCGCCGGAGTCAAATCGCCAGAGAAAGTTGACGCCGCAGTCGAGCGTGAGAGTGCGGGTGATTTGCAGGCTGAGGCGCGGATTGAGGTTGTAGAGGTTGCTTGGCGAGACGAAACCGCCCTCGTTGAAGTAATTGTTGGCCTGGAAGAGCGGGTCGAAGGTGTGGACGCGGTCGGCACTCTGACCACCGGAGATGAGATCGCCGCGAAAGCCAAGCGTCGGCCGCAAAGGCGCATCAAACGTGTAGCCCGCGCCCAGACTGACGGCACCGGCGAAGACATCACGGCCGGCCACCTCGCCGCCTTGGAGGATGAACTCATGGTTGTAGCTCCAGGGGCCTTCTTTGCCAAACCAGCGGGTGCCGATGGTGTGGCGCTCATCCTCCTCGCCGCGCGCCAGCGGTGAGCTGTCGCGGTGGAGGCCGATGTAATAGAGATCCACGCCATGCTCCGGCCCCAGTGGCGACGGCCCCACTGCGTAAAGTCCCCAGAGAAGCGTTTCATCAATGCGTGAGGCGTTGTCGAAGGCGGCCGGCCCGATGCGGACGGGCGAGGCGATGAAGCTGTCCACGCGCCAGGCTCCGCGCTCCCAGCCAAGGCGCAGCGCGTCGTGAACGAGCCGCTGATTGGCCCCCTCACGGTGCGCCAGCAGCCGGCCGGATCCGTAGATGAGCAACTGCCGCCCGGCGCGCAGGCGCAGGGTCGAGTTTTCGAGATCAAACCGCATCTGCGCATAAAGCTGCAGCAAGTCTGGCTGATCCTCGTCCGGCGGTGCCAGCTCGTTGCGCATGCCCTGGTTTTCTCCCCAGGTGAGTTCGGCCATCAGCTTGAAGACCTCCTCATGTTCCCACGCGCCAAACACCTGCACCCGATGATGCACCCAGGCGTCGTCGTTAATCGGTGCGAAGCCGAAGTCGCGGTTGCGATAGGATTCCGCCATGGTCCGCGCATGGCCGCCAAAACGCAGGATGCCACCGGCCTCCTCGTGTAGTGGCAACTCGATCTTGAAGAGCGACTCCGCCGCGGGCGGCGCGAGGTCCCACGGATCGGCAGCCCTGGCGATGGCGCCGAGACTGCAGACGCAGAACATGGCGCGGAGTGTCCTCATGCAGGCAAGCAGTCGGCGGAGCCGGGTTCAAGGTGGAGGAAGTGCTTCACCAGGGGAGGCTCGGCACCGCGATGAAGGGCAAGCACGCGGCCCTCGATTTCTCGGGAGAGTTGGGTGCCGCGCTCGCTTTGCCGCAGGTGCTCCTGCCATGAGCCGACCAGGAAGACCTCCCAAAGCACAGCGGGGCTTTCCATATCCCGCCAGAGATTCCAGCGATAAGCGCCGTCGCGCAGCCGGGTGTCACGAAGGGCGGCGACGGCGGTGAGAAAGCGGGGTTCATCGTCCGGGTTGATTTCGTAACGAATCGAGACACGCACAGGGCCATCCTCCATGGCCGGCTGAACCACGAGCGTTTCATGGCTGTGATCCGCAGGCAGTGGCGACAGATCCATTTGCACGAAGCGATCCATCCGCAGACGTAAGGTCAGTATCATGTAGAGCGCCAGAACCGCCGCGGCACTGTAGAATGCCACCGCGATGCCGAAACGCTGCGTCAACGCCCCCCACAGCAGAGCACCGATGGAGATGCCGCCCTGCGCGGCCAGCAGATGGATGGCGGAGGCCCGCGCCCGCACCCAGTGCGGAAAGACCGACTGCCCGGCCAGATTGAGCTGCGCCATGCCCGCCAGCCAGGCCATGCCAGCGGGCACGAGGACGGCGGCGAGCTGCCATTCATTTTTTGCAAAAGGCAGCGCGGCGGTCGCAGCCAACGAGAGGAATCCTCCTGTAAGCGTGAGTTGATCCAGCGTCAGCCGCCCGCGCAGGCGGGGCAGCACGATAAATCCCATCACGATGGCGCCAAGACCGTAGCAGCCCATCAGGAAGCCGTAGCTGGAGCCGGGAAGCCCAAGGTTCTTTACCATCAGCGGCAGCAACGCGGAGGGGGCAATAGCGGCGAAGGTGAAAAGCCCGTGGCGCAGCAGCACCCGCTGAATGGGGCGCGAATAGCGCACATGCCGCAGCGCGGCGACCATGGCGCTGGCGACGGTTTCCGCGTTCGGTCTCGGCGCGGGCGCGGGACGCCGCCAGCGCGCGAGAACGATGACGACCGCGATGAAACTGATCGCGTTGAGCACAAAAGCCGGAGCCGGACCCGCCGCCGAAACCAGATAGCCGCCAAGAAAGGGGCCGACCGCACGCGAGAGATTCAGGGCCAGACTGCCGAGCGCGATGGCGCTGGACATGAGCGGCTTTTCAATGACTTCCGGCATCAGCGCCTGCCACGCGGGCATGCCGAAGGCCGAGGCGCAACCGAACGCCGCCGCGCCAGCCAGCAGCAGCCAAACCGGAGTCCAGTGCATGAAAGCGCAAACCGCCATCAGTGCCGCGATGACCGCGCCAACGAGCTGCACGCGCATGGAGAGACGGCGTTTGTCCACGATGTCCGCGATCGCCCCGGCGGGCAGGGCCAGGAAGAAGATCGGCAGGCTGAGCAGGCTCTGATAGAGCGTCACGACCCAGGCCTGGCTCGTCGCCAGCGTCAGCGTCCAAATCGCCGCCGTGTCATGCATCGTGGCGCCAATGCCGGAGCCGACGCTGGCGATCCACAGCCCGCGAAAGACCGGATTCGACAAGGCGGAGGGAGCGTTGGAGGATTCGTTCATGACATTTGAAACCGCATCGCTTCCAGCTTTCACGGCACCGCGTCAGCCGGCGCCGGAGGCGGCTCAAAGCGCCTCCGGCACAGGAAACTTGGGCAGGGCCGTCACTTGCCCAGCGCCTTCTGAACCGCCATGTAGCTCGAAATGAGACAGCGGTAGGAAGGCAGGTGGTTGGAGAACAGCGTGCCCAGCCCTTCCACATCGTTTCGCCAGTCCCGGTGGAGTTCGCAGGCGACACCAAACCAAGTCATCAACTGGCAGCCCGCTTGTTCCATGCGCGACCAGGCGGCGTCGCGGGTCGTTTTGTTGAAGGTGCCGGACGCGTCCGTGACCACGAAGACTTCGTAGCCCTCCTCTCGCGCGGACAGCGCCGGGAAAGCCACGCACACCTCGGTGACGATGCCCGCGATGAGCAACTGACTCTTCCCTGTCGCCTTGACCGCATTGACAAAATCCTCGTTGTCCCAGGCGTTGATGTTGCCGGGCCGGGCGATGTAAGGCGCATCCGGGAACATCTCCTTCAATTCCGGCACGAGCGGTCCGTTCGGGCCGTCTTCGAAACTGGTGGTGAGCAGGGTCGGCAGTTTGAAGTACCTCGCCGCATCAGCCAGCGCGAGGACGTTGTTTTTGAAGTCGTCGGGGGAGAAATCCTGCACAAGATTGGTCAGGCCCGACTGATGGTCCACCAATAGGACCGCGACATCGTTTTTATCGAGACGATTGTATTTGAAGGCACTCATGGCGTAGGTGGGTTAGAGTTGGAGTTTGGGTGTCACCGCTTTCCTTCCAGAATCGAGAGAAAAGCGGTTGAAATTCACAATGACGCACTGGCGCGCGGGCGCGCTCAGTGAGCGGGGGCGGTCACCACATGGGGCGACTTGGCCGACTGCGGCGCTTTGTGGACCATGGTGTAGGCATACTCCACGCCCACGCCGTAGGCACCGGCATGCTCCTTGAGAATGCCCATGAGCGCGTCGTAATGGCTGTGGTCCTTCCAATCGCGCTGCCACTCCAGCAGGGCGGCGATGGTGGTCAGGCGTGTGGCACCCGCCTGCACCATGCGGCTGAGCGCGGCCTCGTGAGCGGCGGGTGAGGTGGCGCCGCAGCAGTCATCCACGACGTAGATGTTATAGCCTGCGCCGATCATCTCGATGGTCGGCCAGGTCACGCAGACCTCCGTCCACAGGCCGGTCATGAGGATGTTCTTTTTGCCGGTGGCCTCGATGGCCTTGCGGAAGCCCGCGTCATCCCAGGAGTTCATGCTGGTGCGCTCGATCACCGGCTGGCCGGGAAAGACATCGAGCAACTGCGGCCAGAGGTAGCCGGAGAAGCCCTGCGTCTCCACGGCAGTGAGGACGGCGGGCACGTTGAACTCCTTGGCGACCTTGGCGAGGAGGGTGACGTTGTTGATGAGCAGCGAGCGCTCGATATTGGCGACCCCGAAGGTCATCTGCGGTTGATGGTCAATGAACACGACGGCGGTGTCCTCGGCGGTGTAGAGTTGGTGGTAATGGCTCATGACGGTCTGCATGGGTTTGATTTTTCGAACCGGTGCGTCATCATAGGACAAACCCGTCAACTTGAAAAGAAGGCACTAAAAAGTGCCTGCTTTTTTAACCACCGATTTCTTGCGATGAGCACCGTGATGAAAGCCAAACCGCATCGATGCGAAGTGGAGGAATTATTCAAACTCATTGGCGGAAGGTGGAAGGTGCTGCTGTTGCGCGAACTATCAGGCGCTCCAGTCCGTCATGGACGGCTGCTCCGCGATCTCAAAGGCATCTCCCAAAAAATGCTGACCCAAAGACTGCGCGAGCTTGAGGCGGCCGGAATCGTGGGGAGGAACGTCTTCGCGGAGGGGAGGGTGAACGTGGTCGAATACTCTCTTAGCGACTGGGGGCATGAGGTCATGAGGATCGTTTCCCAGATGCATGATTGGGTGGTTGCGAACCGCCATCGGCTTTAGCGGCCCGCCGGGGTTGATTGAAGCGCACGCGCGCTTCTCTCCCGCGTCACGGTTTGCCCGACATCAGCACGCGCTCGCCGCCGTCAAAGGCGACGGTGAACAGGCAGCCGTTGGCGCCGGTGATTTTGGCGATGCCTTTGCTGGCGGCGCCGAGGGCGTCGGCGGTGTGGTTGCCCAAGCTGAAGCCGCGCACCCACTGGCCGCCGTCACGCGCGATGCGTGTGCCTTTGCGCAATTGCGTTTTGAGGAAGTCCAAATGCTTGGAGCCGCTGCCGACAATGCCGGTCATCAGCACCTGGTTCTTGGAAGCCGAGGCGCCGGCCAGGGAGGCCAGCACGACGAGATGACCGGCGGCATCCACATCGACGCGCTGAATCGTGCCGATGCGCGCCTCGCCGCAAGAGTCGGCCAGATGGCTCTCGCGCAGAATCAACTCGGGCGCGCTGGCGTTTTGCCGGATCAACCAGAGACCACCGTCGTTGGAGGCGTTGACGCCTCTGCCGCCGAGACGCGCCCAGACCACCACGCTGTGATCGTTGAGCAGGAAGAAACGGCGGAAAGAGACAAAGGGACGCAGGCTGTGGCTGTCGAGGTCGCCCTTGCGCAGCACCAGTTTTAAGGTGCCGTTGCGGTCGCTCCACAAGCCCTCATTACGCGCCGCCGGTGCTCCTTTGAGGCGGGCGCGGAAAAGTGTCTTGCCGGGGAGATTGACGCACTCGCCTAGGAAACTGCTGAACACCGCGCCCTCCGCGTCAGGAGCGATCTCACCCTGGCGCGCCAGCAGCGCGTAGCCGCCGCCGAGGGTCCGCGACTGCACCGCGCCACGATGAATCTGCCCGTTGTCGCCGATCAACGCGGAATGGAAAACGATCCGGTCCCCGACGCGCGCGAATCGCGGACTGAGCTGGCCGATGCGGAAGCTGTCGAGCGCGCTCGCCTGCCCCTCGCGCACCTGCGGAACCTGGATCGCGAAAGCACCGGGAGTGCAGATCAGGCTGTCATTGGACGCGGTGGCGTCGCCGCTGCCGCGCTTGAGGCTGGCCAGGGTGGTGATCCGCTGCACCAGGGTGGGCGAGTCAGTGGACTGCGTCGGCTGATTAAAGGCATGAATGCGGGCGAGGGTGGCGCCGCCTACCGCCATGGAGCCTTCCATGACCAGTGACGAGACCGTGCTGCCGTTGTCCTCCAGCACCGCCAGCGCGCCGCTGGGCGCCAGCCGCACGGAGAGCAGTCCGCGCGCGCTGCCGTTGACCATCAAGGATTCATGACGGCGAATGGTCTGCGCACCGAAAGCATCGCCAGCGATCACGGCGGCGCCGGGATCGTTTCCGAGTGTGCTGTAGGCCAGCCGCAGGGCAGGTCCCTTATTTCCTTGCCCGCCCAGGACCAGTCCAAAAAGCGCCTTGCCCTGGCCGTTGATCGCGCCGTCTTGCAGCAGCGTGCCGATGTCCGAGTTCGGTCCCGCTTTGGCCCTCTCCTCCAGGCCGGTTTTCCAGCCTTGGTGAACACCATTGTAATCGTAAATTTTGGGCGTCGCCACTTTGTCCGCCACCAGCAGGCGGTCCTCCCAGACGGCGAAGACATGGCGCATCTGGTTGAAAGCCAGACTGACTTCCGGCGTCGTCTGCGGCGAGTTCAGATTGAAGAAATGAGCCAGTCCCTCGGACGAGAACATGCCATTGGCGGAGACCACGGCATAGCCGCCGCACAACGCCAGCGCCCGGCCAAAATGCGCGTCCTCGACATTCATTCCCACGCTTAGCGAGCGCAGGTGCTGGCGCGTGGACACACTGAAGACCTGCACCCAGTTGTCATCGCCGCCCGCCAGCAGGCGGTCTCCCTGAATGGCCACGCTGCGTCCCATGTGGCCGCCATTTATGTTCGGGATCAAAGAAAAGGGCTCGGTGCTGTGCAGTCGCGCCAGCATCACCGCGCCCGCGTTGTTCCAGGCGGTGTCGTCGCCGGGAATGCCAATCGCCAGCGTCGTGCCCGCGGCAGCCAGCGCTTGACCCATGAAATCATCCGCCACTGGATTCGGTTTAGCGATGTGGGTGAACAAGTTGCCGTTGGCGCGGTGCAACAGCCGCACATAACCCGACTTGGCGGGTGTGCCGGCAAGTCGGCCTTGCGGCACCCCGACCGCCAGGTACGAACCAAACAGCGCCAGTCCCGCGCCGCCCAGTTTCTCTTGGGGCGTCTGGTTGTAATAGGACCACAAGCGTTTGCCGCTGCGCACGTCAAAGGCATGCACCGCGCCCGCCTCCGGCCCGCTCATTTTGCTGGTGCCCGGCGCGCCGACGAAGGCCGTGCTGCCCGCCAAAGCCAGAGCGCTGCCCAGACGCTCCCCCGCGCCCGGCTTCGGCAGCCTCAGCACGCGCAGCAGTTGGCGGCTGCGCGCGTCAAAGACCTCGACCTCGCCAGCGTTGGCAAAGCCATTGACCGTCGCCTCCGGCGCGCCGCGCAGTACATAGCGCTCATTCAAAGCAAGCGCGCCGCCGGCGGAGGCATGAGCGGCAGGCTGAGTAAAAAACTCCGGCGCCGGCACGACCGCGCGCAGCAAGCCGGGGGTGAGCAGGAGGAGGATGGACAGGATGGTCTTTTTCATGACGGCGCCAAATTGCGCCCGCGGCCGCTGACCGGGTATCGGACCATGGCCCTACGACCTTCGTCGGAGTCGCTTCCCGCCGCCCGGCTTTCCTTTTGACCGTTCCACGGCCTGCGCTAGTCTGCCGTGCCATGCCTCTCGAAACCGCCCTGCAAGACGCCGTCACCGCTGGAAACCTGCTGCCTGAAGCCCGCGAAAACATCGCCGCCCTGCTGGGCGCCAGTGACAACCCGCTCTATCCGTCCGCCATTGAGGAGCTGGCCGCGGGCGGTCATTGGGAGGAGCTCAACGACCGCTTCTTCCAAAAGCTCAAGTTCGGCACCGGCGGTCTGCGCGGCCGCACCATTGGCAAAGTGATCACCCGCGCCGAGCGCGGCCAGGCCGCACCCGATCAACGGCCCGACCAGCCCTGCGTCGGCACCAACGCGATGAACTACTTCAACGTCGGACGCGCCACCCGCGGCCTCGTCGCCTACATCAAAACCTGGCGCGCGAACGCCGGCTTGAGCGGCAAACCCAGCCTCGTCTTCGCGCATGACACCCGTCATTTCTCGCCCGAGTTCGCCCAGTTCTGCGCCAAAATCGCCACCGACCTCGGCGCTGATGTTTATCTCTTCGACGACTGCCGTCCCACACCCGAGATGTCCTACGCCGTGCGCCGTCTGCGCGCCGACGCTGGCGTCATGATCACCGCCTCCCACAACCCCCCGCATGACAACGGCTACAAAGTGAACTTCAACGACGGCGCCGGCATCGTCGAGCCGCACGCCTCCGGCATCATCGCCGAGGTCAACGCCATCGCCGGCGAGTCCTACGACGCCCTGCCGGAGGCCGAGCGCGGCCGCGTCGTCACCCTTGGCGCCGACATGGATGAACCCTTCCTGGCCCAGGTCGAGACCATCATGCTGCGCCCCGAGCTGCTGCAAAACGAGGCCGCCAAAAAACTCCAAATCGTCTTCACCGCCCTGCACGGCACCGGTGGCGTCTTTGTGCCGCGCATCCTCGCCAAGCTCGGCTTCAACTTCCTCACCGTGCCCGAGCAAGACGTGCGCGATGGCCGTTTCCCCACTGTCAAATCGCCCAACCCCGAGAACGCGCCCGCTTTGAAAATGGCCGTCGATCTTGCCGACAAAGAAGGCGCGGACATCGTCATCGGCACCGACCCGGACTGCGACCGCATGGGCGTCGGTGTGCGCGACGCCAGCGGCAAGATGATCCTGCTCACCGGCAATCAAACCGGCGCCCTCATCGGCTGGTACCGCATCAAGACGATGTTTGACCTCGGCATCCTCGACGCATCCAACCGCGACAAGGCGGTGCTCCTGAAGACCTTCGTCACCAGCCCGATGCAGGACGCCATCGCCCGCAAATATGGCATCCACGTCGTCAACACCCTCACCGGCTTCAAATGGATCAGTTCCAAGCTCGCCAAGTATGAGGCCGCCTTGCCGGACGACATCCGCGCCCGCTACCGCGACCTCACCGCCGCCGAGTCCCGCGCCGCCCGCCTGCAGCACAGCCGCTTCATGGTGATGGGCACCGAGGAAAGTTATGGTTACATGGGCGACGACTTTTCCCGCGACAAGGACGGCAACGGCGCCGTCATCATGTTCGCCGAACTCGCCGCCTACGCCGCCAGCCGCGGCCTCACCGTCGCCGGATTGCTCGACGAAATTTATGCCGAGGTCGGCTACTTCCTGGAAGTGAACCAAAGCAAGGTCTTCGAGGGCGCCCAGGGCGCCGCCCAGATCGCCGCGCTCGCCGCCGGTTACGCCAAGAACCCGCCGACCGAGGTCGATGGCAGCCCGGTCAGCGGCGTGCGCAACTTCGCCGCCGATACCATCCTCGACGAGGAAGGCGAGCAGGTGCCAAAAGAAAAAATGCTCTTCGTGGACCTCGCCGATGGCCGCAGCTTCGCCGTGCGCCCCTCCGGCACCGAGCCGAAGATCAAATACTACCTGTTCGGCCGCGAAGTGCCCGCCGGCGGCGCGCCGATGACCGCCGCCCAACTCGCCGCCGCCAAAGCCAAAGTCACCGCCTCCCTCGAATCCCTCTGGTCCTGGATCGAAACCGACATCGAAAAGCGCCTCAAGGAATAACGGCATCCCTGCCACCCAAGGAATAACGGCATCCCTGCCGCCCAAGGAGTGACGGCATCCTGCCGTCCAAGGCGTGGCGGCATCCTGCCGCCACCTCACTTCAACAACCCGCGCAGCAACCCATCCACCGCGCCCCCCTTCAGCAGGCGCTCCAGCGCCTTGTCCCAATTCGCGCCGATCTTCGGTTTCGTGAGCTGCCCCGTGGCCCTCACGTCAAAAGCCAGATGCCGCGTGGTCTCATCCTGAAACGCCTTGAAAACACCGTCCGCCACCGCCTCCGGCAGCCCGCTGCCCACCGCCGCCGCGCGCAGCCGGCGATCCAGCTCCGCGCCGCACACCAGCCGGATGCCCAAGTCCTGCGCGTCCTCCGCGCTGTTCAGCCAGCTCTCCGCCGCCATGCGCACCTCGTACTCCGGCATCACCAGGCGCGCATCCTCGCGCACCGTGATGCGATTGTCCTGAAAGCTCAGGCGCAGCACCGCCGGCTCCGTCAGCTCGCCGCCCATCGGCAGATCGCTCACATCCAGACCGAAGTCCGCCAGCTTTTTCACCGCGTCCGCGTCCGCCTGTCCCATCGTCATGTAACCCGCCAGCGCGCTGCCCTTGGCCAGCGTCAGCTCCCACTCGCTCAGCGGATTCCAGATCCCGGTCACGGGATCAAAAGGCCGCATGGTGCCGCCCCCGGCGAGATCGAGAAAAGCGAAGCGCACGTCCTGCATCTCCCCGCCCACCTTGCCGCGACCCTCCAGTGTCAGCTTGGCGGACAGCTCCACCGCCGCGCGATTGTGCTCCTGCAAGTTCGCCGGATCGACGTCGATCCCCGTGAGTGCAAAGTTCAGATCTTCCAGCCGGGTCTTGGTTTTGTTGACGCGGTTGTGAATGAACAGCCTGCCGCCGCTGAGGCGCGCCTCATGCACCCGCACCGTCATGCCGAGTTGGTCGGCTTGAAAAACAGCCGGCTTCTTTTCCTCATCCGGCTTCTTTTTTTCGCCGCCCGCCTTGGCCACCGGTTTCGCTTTGGCTTCCGTCTTGGATTTGTCCTTGGACTTGCCCAGCACCGCCGCCAGTTGGCTGTCCCCCTCCGGGCTGAGGTACTCGCTCGCCTCCAGGCCGTCCAGGGTCAACCGCCGCACCTCCAGCGTGCCGCCCAGCAAATCCATGAGCGACACCTCCAGCACCGCCTCCTTCAACTTCAGCACCGGACCCGCTGGCGCGCCCTCGGGCGCCTGCAAAGCGCTCACCGCCAGCCCCGCCAGCCGCCAGCGCGCCGGGCTGCTCCACAGCTCCAGTTCGGACGAGTCCAGCGTCACCTTGCCCTGGCAAGCCGCCTCCAACTGCCGCGCCACCGCGTCCTTGTGAAACTGCTTTTTCAACCACCAACTGCCACCGCCGACCGCTGCCGCCGCCAGCACCGCCAGCCCGCCAAGACCGTATAAGCCTGCTCGCACGAGTTTCGTCATCGCGGTGATGATACTCGGCGCGGGCCGCTTGCCAAGTCAGTTCCCCATTGGGGCGGCGGGATTGCGGAACCCTGTCGCGTCTCCATCATTCGCAAACACCCCGGGAAAAAACTCGTCATTCAGCGAACGCGCCGCCTTGCCGCGGCCATCCGCACTGGGCTGCCCGCGCGTGCTGGTCAGCCCAGGACAAAAGCACCGCGGACAGAGTGAATCCGCCGCGGCTGCTCCACCGCAGGAGCGGCTCCTGCTCACTCGTAAGCCGCCTGGCTGCCGCTGAGGTCGCGCTGCTTGATCCAGGACATCAGGCTGCGCAGATGCTTGCCGGTTTCCTCGATGGGGTGCGCGGCTTCCTCCTTGCGGATGCGGTTGAAGTTCGGCTGGCCGGCGTTGTATTCGGCGATCCATTCGCGGGCGAAGTCGCCGTCCTGGATGGCCTTCAACTGCTTGCGCATGGCGTTTTTCACATCCTCGGTGATGATCTTCGGGCCGACGGTGACGTCGCCATACTCGGCGGTCTCGGAGATGGAGAAGCGCATGCCGGCGATGCCGGACTCGAACATCAGATCGACGATGAGCTTCAGTTCATGCAGGCACTCGAAGTAGGCCATCTCGGGCTGGTAACCGGCCTCGACGAGCACTTCGAAGCCGGCCTTGACCAGGGCGGAGGCGCCGCCGCAAAGCACGCACTGCTCACCGAAGAGATCGGTCTCGGTCTCCTCTTTGAAATCGGTTTCAAACACTCCGCCGCGGGTGCCGCCGATGCCTTTGGCCCAGGCCAGGGCGATGTCCTTGGCGTTGCCGGTGGCGTCGTTGTGGACGGCAATGAGGGTGGGCACGCCCTTGCCTTCGAGGTACTGGCGGCGCACGAGGTGGCCGGGGCCTTTGGGGGCGACCATGATGACGTTCACGTCCGCCGGCGGCGAGATCGTTTTGAAGTGGACTGCGAAGCCGTGAGAGAACAGCAGCGTCTTGCCTGCAGTCAGGTTAGGAGCGATGTCAGCCTCATACACTTTCGGGATGACGGTGTCCGGCACGGCGACCATGATGACGTCCGCTTTCTTGACGGCCTCGGCGGTGTCGAGCACCTCCAGACCGCGCTCCTCGGCGGCGGCACGGCTTTTGGAGCCTGGATAAAGGCCGACGATGACCTGGATGCCGCTTTCCTTGAGGTTGAGCGCGTGAGCGTGGCCCTGGGAGCCAAAGCCGATCACGGCGCAAATTTTTCCTTCCAGCGGGGCGGTGCTGGCTTCACTGTCGGTAATCACTTTGGCTGCCATGGAGAATAGGGGTTGGGTTTGAGGGCGCGCATGATGGCGCAGCGGCGCGGAGGGGTCAAACGGCTTTTCGGCGGAATGTGCGGCGCGCATCGGCATTCCGGCTTGCCTGACCACGCCTTTTTGCTCGTCTTCGCGCTCACCCCTTCTACAATACCCGCATGAACCGCACTCTGCTGGCCATCGGCGCGCACTATGATGACTGTCCCTTCGGCATTCCCGGCATCCTGTTGCAGGCGGTGCAGAAACATCAGCGGGTGGTCGTGCTCAATCTCATTGGCGACTACGACAAATGGCCTCCGGTGAGGGGCCGTGGCGCGGCGCTGGTGGAATTCTCCATCGAGCTGGCCAGGGAGCGCGGCGTCGAGATGCGCTTCCTCAAGCACGCCAGCATGGGTTTTGAACCCAGCCTGGAAACCAAGCGCGCGGTGGCGGAAGTGGTGGCCGAGGTCAAACCGGACATCGCCTTCATGCTGTGGCCGCGCGACCGCCATCCCGATCACGAAGCCGCCGCCGCCATCTGCCACGCCGCCCTGGCCCAGCCCGCGCGCTTGCTCGGCCTCGATCAGGCCAAGACGCCCTCCTCGTTGTTCTGGTTCGACAACGGCCCCGGTCACACTCTCGGCTTCGAGCCGGACACTTTCGTCGATGTCAGCGCCGTCTGGCCCGCCGCCATCGACTGGCTGGGCCGTTTGATGGCCTTCGTACGCGACGAACCCTTCGACGCCGCCAAGGTCGAGGCGGCACTCGACACGAAGACGGTGCTGGCGCGCTATCGCGGCCTCGCCTGTGGCGCGCGGCATGCCGAGGCGGTGAAGTCGGTGCGCCCGCGCAAACAGGAGATTTGACCGCATTGACCCTCTTGACTCCACCTTGACCGCTCCGCGTCTCGCGCCAGTTTGAGCGCTGCCTTTCATGACCTCCCCCAACGTCGCACCCGCCGTCATCGCCTGCCTGGGGCCTGACGGCAGCTTTTCCCACCTGCTTGCCCAACAGCGCTTTCCCGGACTGCCCGTGGAGACGCTGGGAAGCATCGGCGAGGTCTTTGACTTCCTGTCCCGCCAACCCGAGGCGGAGGGCATCGTGCCCATCGAAAATTCCTCCGGCGGTTTCATCATCGACACCGTGGACCGCCTCGTGGATGACCGCTGCCGTCTTTGGATCCAGGAGGAACTGACGCTCGACGTGAAGCTGGCCTTGCTCGGCCACGCGGGCGCGCCGGTGGAAGTCATCTACTCCCACGCGATGCCGTTCTTCCATGCCGACACCTGGCTGCGTGAGCATTACCCGGAGGCGCGCCGCGTCACCAAACCCAGCACCGCCGCCGCCGCCGAACTGGCCGCCAGCGAGCCAAACGCCGCCGCCATCGGCCCTCGTCAAAACGCCGCGCGCCACGGTCTCGACATCCTGCACTTTCCCATCGCCGGCGAGGTGCCGAACATCACCCAGTTTTTCCGGCTCGGTCATCAGGAGACGCAGCCGCAGGCGGAGCACAACCGCACCGCGCTGGTGGTGGAACTCGCGGACAAGGCCGGCAGCCTCTGCCTGTTTTTGACGCCGCTCAGCCAGGCCGGCATCAATCTCAAGCGCATCGAGTCCCGCCCCCTGCGCGGCCAGCCCAACAAGTACCGTTTTTACATCGAGATCGAAGGCTCCACCGCCGCGCCCGCCGTCGCCAGCGCCCTCGCCCGCGCCACCGCCGACGGCGCCACCCTGCGCCGCCTCGGCTCCTACCGCAGCGGCTTGGTCTTTGAGTCTTGAGCCAAAACAGTCGCCCCGCGACCAGCGACAAAGTGATCTCACTTGGCCCACAAACCCGGCGGAGTTACTTAGAAATGTGTCGAGTATATTCGCCCGGCATCTTCGCATTTCCGCTGAGCGGCCCCTCTCCAGCAAAATCAAGGAGTGCAAACAGTGTTTCTGCAAACTTGTAAACTCGCCCCGCTGCCCAAAGAATCCTGGCGCAGCGTGCAGGAAAACCAGGTTCACGGGCGTTGAATTTGCGTCATGAACCCCGCTCACCCTGTATCCACGCCACGTTCAGGGGGAACTCGCCCTCCTCAAATGCAATTTCCAAGCAGCATCCTGCCAGCGATGAACTCCATCATCCGTATTTTGATCGCGCTTGTCCCCGCCTTCGCGGGCATCGCTGCGGTGAACGTTTCTGCGCAGCTCCCGCAACGCGCGGTGAACGCCGCCGATTTCGCCTCCCCAGTGTCGCCGACAGGTGGCATCCAGGAGGCAATTGATGCGCTCGGTCCGGAGGGTGGCGTCGTGACAATTCCCGCGGGCGAGTATCTGCTGCGGCAATCGATCCGAGTGCGCAGCGGCATTACCTTGCAAGGTGCCGGGGAGTGGCCGATCTTGCGCAAGAATCGGCAGACCGGCAGCAAACTCGCGCGGGCGGCGGGCGCGGAGAGCCGCTCGGTTGTGCTGCATGACGCGAGTGGTTTCCAGACCGGCGACCAGATTGCGGTCTTTGATCGGCAGACCGTCGGTTGGTTGCACGCGCGGGCTGTCGTGCGCGAAGTGCGTGGAAACGAACTGCTGTTAGACCGCAGAGTTGGCCGAGCATTCGACCCGGCTGAGGACGCGGCGGTGATCAATTACTTCGCTGGCATCACCGGAACGGACGTGACGAACGTGCTGCTCGAAAACCTGGTGCTCGATGGAGCGCGCGACGAGAACCACGGTGTCGCAAGCGTCGCCCCGCGCCCTCTCGAGCTCGGGTTCAATTTCGCCGCCATCAATCTCGTCGGCGCGACGCACTCCCGGATCGAGAACTGCCGGGTGAACGGCTGGCCCGCCGATGGCATCAGCTTGCAACGTGGCGGCAACAACACAGTTACACGCTGCGTGGTGGAGCGGTGCCGGGGAGAAGGAATTCACCCTGGCGGCGGGTTGCGCGAGAGCGTGTTCAGCGAGAATGTCGCTGAGCGCAATTCCGCCAACGGCTTCTTCTTCTGTGCCCGAGTCGAGAGCGTCACCGTGACCGACAGCCGCTTCATCGCGAATGGCCGCAGCGGCATAGGCGGCCTCGGCAGCAGTGGTGACACGCTCAACATTGTCCATAACAACGTGTGTGACGGGAACGCCATGCACGGCATAGAGATGATCGGCGGCAACGCGAACACGGTCACCGCAAACGTATGCACCAACAACTCACATTCCGCACCGGGGCGCTGGAGCGGCATTCTACTGGCCGCAACGACTAACAGCACGGTCTCCGGTAATCGCTGCGCCGACACCCGGCAGCAGAAAACACAGAAGCACGGGATTGAGGAGCTGGCCAATTGCCAAGGGAACAATATAAGCGACAACGAATGTTACGGCAACAAGATTTCAGACGTGGAGCAGGCAGGGGCAGGCTTCGGCAGCGACCCCGTGGACAAGTAAGCGTTTGAGATCAACGAAAACGAAAAGATACCAGGCATCTTAACCATCTTTACCCGAGAACGCGCCCCACCTTTTCGCGCTCCCCACGCACCACCGCGCAGAATTTCGTTGCGGTCCGCGCCGCGCCACGCAGCTTCCTCTCACTCCTGATGATCCGACTCCGCCTCCTCGCGCCGCTGCTGCTGGCACTGCTCCTTTCAGCCTGCGCCTCTCCCGGTCCGTCCGGCCCTCTCGTCGATGCCCGCCGCGCCGAGATCGCCGCCGAACCGATGGGCGATTATTACATTGGCCGCCGTTTCTACATTGAGCGCACCCATTTCTGGGGCTACCTGCGTCGGCCACGCCAGCCTTGGGAGCAGTCAAAACTGGTGGTCATGAACGAGCGCGTCGCCCGCACGCCGGACCGGCTGCCGGAGGTGCCATCTGGTGGCGGCCCCGCCCACGGTTACGATCACAACACGGAGTATCGCGTCTGGGGCCGCTACACGGGCCGCAAAATTTACGATCCCAACAGCAATCTCATTTTGCCGGAGTTTGAGCTGCACCGCGCCGAGCTGCGCAATCCCAGCCCTGGCTGGCTCTTCAACCCGCGCGAGCGCTTCAACGGCTCCCAGCTTCTGCGCAACGAGCCGCAGGCGATTCCGCGCTAAAAAAATCCGCCGCGCCCCCCCGATCTTGATTGTCAGCGCGGCGGCTTTGTCGTAGAACCGGTTTATCCGCTGGACGCGGTTCTTTGACGTTTTTCAGTGCGGCCGCCTCTGCCAGCGCGGCCGCACCCATCCTTTCCTGCCGTGCTCGTCATCAGGATGTTAGTGGCCCGGCCCGTTTCTTCATAAATGGGAGCCGCACGACCGGCCAGTTCCGTCAGGCCCTCACGGGAAGACGACCGGCCGAATCGCTGGGCACCCACCTGGACTCACTGGGATACGTGAGCCCTCGTCCCGGACGGCACAGGCGGGAACCAAGGCGTCGTGGTCTTTGACCGCGGCGCCTTTCTTTTTGCTTGGAGCGCGCCGGAATGCCTCCACACTGACCATGTGATCCAACGCCTCCTTTGCCTCTGCCTGCTCGCCTGCCTCCTGCCGCATTGCGCCAGCAAGGACCCGTCCACCACGCCCATCAAAGGCACGGAAAACAGCGCGGACGGCCCCGGCTACCTGGTGGGCATCATCGAGTTCGTCAATCCCGACCAGCGTTTCGTGCTGGTCAAGACCCAGGGCGCCGCCACCATCCCCTCCGGGGCCAAACTCACCGCGCTCGACGCCACCGGCGCTTTGTCGGAAATTGTCGTCTCTCCCGAGCGCAAAGGCAGCCACCTCACCGCCGACATCGTCTCGGGCAACCCGCGCGCGGGCAACCTCGTCGTCTATCAACCGAACAAAGGCGCCGCCCCCATCACGACGGCGCCCGCGTCCGCGCCGGCGAGTTCCGGTCCCGACGTGGAATGGCGCGAGGGCCAGCCGCCGCCCCTGGAGACGGACTCGCTGCCGGCCTTGCCGCCCTTGGAATCTCCCATCCCGCCGCAACCGACCAACCCCATTCCTCTCGATCCGCTCTCGCCTTCGTTGGAGTGAAGCCTTCAGGCGACACGGGGGTGGACTCCGCGGCGAAACCAACTGCCAACAAGCCAAAGCTTGAACTCCAACAGAGCGACCGCTTGAGTTGATTCCTTGAAGTCTCCTCCATGCCCCCTTCCGATCTCATCTCCGAGGCCGACGCCCTGAGCCAAATGCTCGCCCTCCTGCCCGCGCCGGCACGTACGGAAACGCTGCCGCTCGTGGAAGCGCTGCATCGCCGTGCCGCCCGCGCCTGTCGCGCCACCGTGCCGCTGCCGGGTTTCGATAATTCGATGATGGATGGCTACGCCCTGCGCGCCGCGGCCAGCCGTGAACCCGATGCGCTATCTGTCATCGGCACCCAGCCTGCCGGGCCTGACCTTGGTTTGAGCATCGAGCATCCCGGACAGGCGGTGCGCGTTTTCACCGGCGCACCCATTCCCGCTGGTGCGGACGCGGTGATCATGCAGGAGGACACCTGTCTCACGAATGACCTGCTTTTTTGCTTCGATACCGTCGAACCCGGTGAAAACATCCGCCGTCAAGGCTCCGATCTTTGCGCCGGGCAAATCCTCGTGCAGCCCGGCGACCTGCTCACCCCTGGGCGGCTTGCCTTGCTGGCCTCACAAGGCATGGCCGAAGTCGAAGTGTTTTCCTTGCCCCGTGCCGCCGTGCTGACCACGGGAGATGAACTCGTCGCCCCCGGCACCGGCAGTCTGCAAGCCGGTCAGCTTTACAACTCCAACGCCACCCTGCTGACCGCCCTGCTGCGCGCGCTGGGTTTGCCAACGGTCACGCAGGCGCATTGCGTGGACACTTTGAAAGCGACCACGGACACCCTGGCACGGCTCGCTGAAAGTCATGACGTCATCCTCGTCGCTGGCGGCGTTTCCGTGGGCGACCGCGACTACGTCAAGCCCGCTCTTGCCGCGCTGGCCATGCCACCGCAGCTCTGGCGCATTCGCGTCAAACCGGGCAAGCCTTTTCTCTTCACCCAGCGCCAGACACCACGACCACTCCAGGTCTTCGGTCTGCCCGGCAATCCGGTGTCCGCTTTTGTCACCTTCCAAATCTTCGTGCGCCCTGCCCTGCTCAAGCTCGGCGGCGCGCCTGATGACCAACTCGCGGCACCCAGCGTGCCCGCCTCACTCGCGCAGGCCCTCGACAACTCCGGCGACCGCCCGCACTACCTGCGCGGTCGTTTGGAGAGCGGCCAGTTTCACCCCGCCGGTTTGCAACGCAGTGATGCTCTCTTTGCCCTCAGCCAAGCCAACGCGCTCCTGCGTCTTGAAGCCGGTGAGTCGCACAAGGCAGGCGACGAGGTGGCGGTCCTCCTGCTTTGAAAGCGCCCGCGCTTAGCGCGGTGGATCGTTGTCACGCAGTTGATGGCCCTCTCCGGCGATCTCCATTTTCAAGCCGGAGCTTTCGTTGGCGATGATCTGGCAGTTGGAGGTTTCCTCGCCAAGCACGATGGCGGGCTCGCCGCAACGTGTCAGGTGATTGTGCTCAATGACCAGATTCGCGCACTTGCCGTTCGCCCGTAGCGCGGCGGCCTGCAAATCCATGAACACGCAGTCCGCGACGCGGCTTTCCCCGGTGTTCTCCAGCAGCAGTCCGCTGCCGGCATGATGCTCGAACAGACAGCGATCCACAAACACTTCCGGACGCTCCTCGCCGGAACCCGTCACCCGCACCAGCGGCTCCGAAGCAAAAGCCTCGCCCGCCTCGCGTGTGGTGAGAGTGAGCTTCGCGAGGCGCACACCTTTGCTGCCGCCCTCGATCACCACCAGCGGGAACGGCTTATCCACCTCCGCCGCCGGCAGCAGCCAGGTCGCCTCCGCCTCCAGTCCCACCAGGCGCAGTTTCTCCGCGTTTTTGATGACCAGGGACTGGCTCAACCGGTGCCGGCCCGGCGGCAGCACCACCTCGCCACCACCCGCCGCGATGGCGTCGTCGATGAATTTTTGAATCTGCCCGCCGGTGAAGCCTTCCGCCTGGACGAAGGCGCCCATCAGCAGGGTCGAGAAAAACAAGGCACGCGCGAACATGAGAGCAATCAGGGAACGGGGGTGGAAGTCACAGCTTGCAAAGCACTCTCCGCAAAGTCGGCATCCGAGTATGATATGCCAGAGTCGGAGCGCACGCCCTCGACCGTGGTGGCGGCGCCGCTGGCGTGTTCGGTCACGGTGAAAGTGACCGGGAGGTAATAACCGGTCTTGTTGCGCAGCACTTTTTCCGTGAGCACCGTCCTCAGCGGACGCGACGTGTCAGCGCCAAACATCTCCATCTTCTGAGTGACGAAACGCTTCGCGTCGATCCAACTGCGGACCAGTTTGACGCCCGATTTCGACCCGCCCGGCGCGCGCGATTCCACGATGTGGCAGGGGACATTGCCGACACTCTCGCTGCCAGCCAGCGTTGGCGAAGGCCAGTTGAGAAACTCGGCGATCACATCGTCCACGCTCAGCACCGTGCCGAACAGACCGCGATCACGGTCGCTCGCGCGCAGGGGGGTGATCTCGCCCGCCGCCGAGCAAACCGCGCCGCTGAAATCCCCGCCCGCGATCTTGAGCAGCACGCCCTCGCCTTTGCGCGCGGCGGGGAACAGCAGTTGGTAAAGGTGCTCGGACTTGCCGGAGTCGGCGATGCGGCGTTTCACCTGCACTTGCAGCACCTCCGGCTTCGCCGCGCCCGGCGCGCGATGCTCCATGCGCAGCCGCGCATAAATGCCGCCGCTCGGCCGCGCCGCCTTGACCCCGGCGAGCAGTTGCGCGGCGCTGTAGTCCTGGGCGGAGGCGGGAAAGCACGCTAAAGCGAGGGCAATGACGGCGGTCAGTCGGCTGGCGAATTTCATGCAGGCACGATGGCGCAAACTGCGCCCCGCGCCACCTCAGACTTGCCGGATGGCGAGACTCGGATTGATGCGGGTGCAGTGCAGCGCGGGATACAGTCCGCTGCCGACACCGACGCCCACGGCCAGGGCGAGTGCCAGCCCGATCAGATCGCCGCTGATGTGCGGCTCGATGCGCCCCTGCATCCACGGCATCACCGCCAGCACCTTGAGCATGACCACGCCGGCCACCACACCGACCACGCCCGCCGCCGCGCAAAGCGTCACCGACTCCAGCAGGATCATGCGCAGGATGCGCCCGCGCCGCCAGCCGAGCGCCAGCAGGATGCCGATCTCGCGCGTGCGCTCGAACACGCTCATGAACATGGTGTTCATCACGCCAAAGCTGCCGACCAGCAGGGCGATGATGGAGGTGCCCCAGTTCATCGCTTTGAAGGTTTTGACGCCGTCGCTTTGGGAGACCACCTCGTCGGCGATGTCCACGCGGCATCCGGGAATCTGGTTTTCAATCACCTTGGCGACGGTGTGCGGGTCGCGCGCCTCGGGATCGAGCCGGACGTTGATGAAATTCACCATGCCCTCTTTCTGCATGATCTCCTGCAAAAGTGGCAGCGCCAAAATCAGCGCGCCATTCTCCACCACCGCGCCGCCATCCACCACCCCGAGCACCTCGAACTCCTCGATCTCGACGGTGACGCGGTCGCCCGCTTTTTTTTCCAGCATCTCCGCGGCCAGGGTGCCGAGCACCACGCCTTTCTCCTCCGGTCCCGCGGGCAGGCGTCCACTGATGACCTTGAGGTGGTCCCACAAAAAAGTGCCCCACTCGCGACCGGAGACGACCAGCATGGGCACGTCCTCGATGCTGAGCACCTCCGTCAGCAAACCGGAGGCGGCGGCGACGCCGGGAATGGCGGTCACCTGCCCGGCGGTGTCCTGGTGGAAAGGCTGGGCGATCAAGCCGCCGCCGGCACGGCGGATGACGAGATCGGTCTTGCGCGCCTTGTAGGCATCGCTCCAGCTCGCCTCCAAACCCCAGGCCAGTCCCAGCAGCGCCACCACCGCGCCGATGCCCAGACCGATGCCCAGGATCGTCAGCGCCGTGCGCACCCGGCGGCGGCTGAGGTTTTTGACGGTGAGTTGGAACAGCGTCATTGCGGCTAAGGTCAGGAGATGGCGCTCGCGGCGGGCGCGGCGGCATGGATTACCGGGCTGTCATCCACCACCAGCCCGTCCTGCATGGTGACGATGCGGTCGGCGGTGCGCGCCACGGCGGGATCGTGAGTGACGAGGATCATGGTGTTGCGACGACGATGATGCACACTGCGCAACAGCTCCATGATCTGCGTGGAATTGCGGGTGTCAAGGTTGCCCGTCGGCTCGTCCGCCAGCAGGATGGCCGGATCATTGGCCAAACTGCGCGCGATGGCGACGCGCTGGCGCTCGCCGCCGGAGAGTTTTTCCGGCATGTGATCGAGCCGGTGCCCCATGCCGACCGCCTCCAGCAGCTCGCTCGCGCGGCGCTGGCGCTCCTGGCGGGGCCAGCCCATTTCAAACATCGGCACCTGCACATTCTCCAGCGCGGTGAGCGTCGGCAGCAGCAGGAAGGATTGAAACACAAAGCCAATGTGGCGCGCGCGAAACTGGCCGAGATTTGGGTAATGCGACAGCGGCTGGCCGCGGTAGCGAATCTCCCCGGCATCGGGCGTGTCCAACGCGCCCAACAGACTGAGCAAAGTGGATTTGCCACTGCCGGAGCTGCCCATGATCGCCACATACTCGCCCTCTCGAATGCGCAGGTTCACCCCGCGCAAGGCCAGCACATGACCGCCGTCAAACTCGCGCCGCACCCCGTCGATCTCGATCAGCGCGGCGGAGGCTGAGTTGGTGGATTCGGATTGGGATGTGTCTGCCATGCTGGGCGGGAATCCTTGAAGGGATCAGGCAGGGGCGCAAGCGAAAGTGCCCGTCCCCCCCAAGGGCGGCTCGCAAGTCCGCCGTAATTGCATGAAAAGACTTCCACCGCGCGCCACGTTGCCATTGGCAGCGCCATCATGAGCATCAAGTCCCTTATCCCGCCCCTCCTCTCCTGCGTTTTCTCACTGTCCTTGACCGGCCTCACTGGCGCGCAAGACCGTCCCAACATCGTCTGGATTGTCTCCGAGGACAATTCCATGCACTACCTGCGGCACTTCTTTCCCGGCGGCGCCGAGACCCCGGCCATTGAGGCGCTGGCCGCGCAGGGGCTGACTTTTGACCACGCTTTTTCCAACGCGCCCGTTTGCTCCGTGGCCCGCACCACGCTCATCACCGGCTGTTACGGACCGCGCATCGGCACGCAGTATCACCGCCGCAATGCCGAGGCCAAACTGCCGGAGGACCTGCGCATGTTCCCCGCCTACCTGCGCGCGGCCGGCTACCACACCACCAACAACTCCAAAAAAGACTACAACGCCATCGAGGGCGACGGTGTCTGGGACGAGTCCTCCGCCAAGGCCACCTGGCGCGACCGCAAAGACCCGGCCCAGCCCTTCTTTCACTTCGCCTCCCACAATGAGTCCCACGAAAGCAGCCTGCATTTCAACGAGGCATCCCACCAAAGTTATCAGCCCCAGCACGATCCGCAAAGCATCACGCTGGCGCCCTATCATCCTGACACGCCGCTCTTGCGCCACACCCATGCCCGCTACCTGGACCGCATGAAAGTCATCGACGGCATCGTCGCTGACACCGTGAAAAAACTGGAGGAGGACGGCCTGCTGGAGAGCACCTTCATTTTTTACTTCGGCGACCACGGCGGCGTGCTGCCGCGCGGCAAGGGCTATCTCTACAACAACGGCCTGCACGTGCCGTTGGTCGTGCGCGTGCCGGAGAAATTTCGACATCTTACCGACGGGTTTCCATTGGGCGGACGCGTGCCCGGGTTTGTCAGTTTCATCGACTTCGGTCCCACCGTGCTGAACCTGGCCGGTCTGCCGCCTGCCGACGACGTGGATGGCCGCGCCTTTCTCGGCGCGGGCGTCTCCCTCGACGAGGTCAACGCACGCGACGAAGCCTATGGCTACGCCGACCGCATGGACGAGAAATTTGATTTCGTGCGCTGCCTGCGCAAAGGCAAGTACCACTACCTGCGCTGCTTTCAGCCCTGGCTGCCGGACGGCCTGCAAAACAACTACCGCTACCTCAGCCTCGCCTTCCAGGAATGGCGGGCGCTGAGCGCGCAGGGCAAGCTGGAGGGGCCGCCGCGCGCCTTCTTCGAGCCGCGCGCGGTGGAAATGCTCTTCGACTGCGAGGCCGATCCCCACAACATCCGCAACCTTGCCCGCGACCCCGCCCATGAATCCGCGCTGCACGAGCTGCGCCGCCAACTCGGCAGCCACCTGCGCATCCTGCCGGACCTCAGTTTTTATCCAGAAAGCCACCTCGTGCGCTCTGCCCTGCCCGACGCCTCCGCCTTTGGCCAGGAGCATCAAGGTGAAATTCAAACCCTGGTGGACATCGCCGACACCGCCCTCATGCCCTTCGAGGAAGCCAAGCCGCGCCTCGAAGTCCTGCTCGACTCATCAAATCCCTGGCAGCGTTACTGGGCCGTCATGGCCTGCGCCGCTTTTGGCGAGCAAGCCGCAAGCCTGACCGCCCAGGCCGAACCCCTGCTCAAGGACGAGGAACCTGCCGTCCGCCTGCGCGCCGTCGAATTTCTCGGTGCCATCGGCAAAATCCATCCGCAACCCGCGCTCGCCGAACTCGTCAACACCACGGACGACCCCGTCTTCGCCACCGAAGTGTTGAACAGCGTGGTCTGGTTTCGCGATCATTTCGGCGGCGCCTACCCCGCTCCGCGCGAAAGTTTCCAGCCCAAGGCTGTCAATGACGGCGTGACCCGCCGTCTGAACTACCTCGCAGGCGATCCTTACCCCGAGGAGGCCAAAAAAGCGGGCAAGAAGAAGAAAAAGTGATCCTGGTCCGCAGCGCCGTGAAACGGTTTGTCGTGGAAAGAATAGCAGTCCAGCGGTGGAAAACCTCCCTCACGGCCGCCACCCCGCCTCAGGAGTGCTGACACAGGGTTAGGGAAAGCCGCCCGCCAATTCCTTTCACGGCGCCACCGGCAAAGGTGGCGTGTTTTCATAGTCTGTCGGGTCCGGCACACCGGCCTGAAGAAAGGCCTCTCGACGCTCGACGCAGGTGCCGCACGCACCACAGTGACGCGCCCCGCCCTTGTAACAGGACCAGGTCCTGGCGTAATCAATGCCCAGGCCGGCGCCCAAACGCGCGATGGCGGTTTTGTCCAGATCAATGAAGGGCCGTACCAACTCGATGCGCGCGTAGGTCCCCTCTCTCATCGCGGCGGCCATCCCCGCCATGAATGGCTCCCGGCAATCGGGATAAATGGCGTGATCGCCCGCGTGAGCCGCGATGACCAATCCCTCCGCGCCCCGACTCTCCGCCAACCCGCACGCAATCGCCAGCATGATGCCATTACGAAACGGAACCACCGTTTTCTTCATCGTTACCTCAGCGTAATGACCCTCCGGGATTTCGCCCCCGGATTGCAGGAGGTCGGACTGAAAAAGCTCGTTGATGAAGGGCAGTGGCACCACGTCATGCCAGAGACCGCCCAAGTGGTCGCAATGCCAGGCCGCCCAGGCGATTTCTTTGGCGTTGTGCTTGGAGCCATAATCAAAACTGACCGCCCCCACCACCTCATGCCGCTGCCGCGCCCAATACAACGCAGTCACAGAATCCATGCCTCCAGAAAGCAAAACCAGCGTTTTCATTTTAACGGACAAGTAACGATTTTTAATGAGGGCTGCTCAGCGATGGCGTCGGCCAATCAAGTGGCGCGTCACGGTCGGGATGCCGCGCCTCGCAAGTGAGTTGGATGCCCCCGCGCGGCGCGAAACGCCCGCGCACAATCGCCTGCAAAGGCGCGCACGCCGCCACCAGGTCGTCCAGGATGCGATTGACGATGGCCTCATTGAAGGCGGCGTGATTGCGGTAGGAGGCGAGGTAGAACTTGAGCGACTTCGTCTCCACGCAAAGCTGATCCGGGATGTAAAGAATCCCGATGTGTGCGGAGTCTGGCTGGCCAGTGACCGGGCACAGCGAGGCGAAATCCGGCGCGCTCAGATGGATCGTATAGTGGCGACCCGGCGTGCGATTGGGAAAAGTCTCCAGTCGCGCCTCGTCCGGGGAGGCCGGCAGACGATGCTCGGAGCGGCCCAGCAAGTTGAGCGTGTTTTCAGGTGAATTCGCGGACATGAGACGCCAAGCATCCGGCGCAAGCCGCCCGTCGTCAACCGGCTCTCTTCGGATGCAAGGTTGCCTTTGCGGGGGAGTTTCCATACCCTGCGACTTCCCTCCACGCCCGCCACGCCCGCCATGCTCCGCTCCCTGACCGCCGCCTGCACCCTCGCTTCCGCCGCTGTTTTTGCCTCCGAAAAACCCAACATCATCGTCATCATGGCCGATGACCTCGGCTACGGCGATGTCGGCTGCTACGGTGCCACGGCTTTAAAAACACCAAACATCGATCGTCTGGCCGCCGAGGGCACGCGTTTCACCAGCGGTTACTGCTCCGCCTCCACCTGCACGCCGACGCGTTTTTCTTTTCTCACTGGCACCTATGCCTTTCGGGAAAAAGGCACCGGCATCGCGCCGCCCTCCGCCCCTGCCATCATCAAGCCCGGAACAACCACCCTGCCCTCCCTGCTCAAACAAGCCGGCTACCGCACCGCCGTCATCGGCAAATGGCACCTCGGTCTGGGCGACCCGGAACCGGATTGGAACGGCGAATTAAAGCCCGGCCCGCTGGAGATCGGTTTTGATCACTGCTTCCTGCTGCCCACCACCAACGACCGTGTGCCGCAGGTCTATGTGCATGACCACCGGGAAACGGGTCAGGCAACTGCCTGACGGAATAGAATTGTGTTTGAGGGTTGCGAGTGGCACGCAGCTTCGCAGGGTCGTGTCACCACGGCATGGCGCGGAGAAGCCGACTTCATGATGCTTACGATCAGAGATACGTCCAGCATGAACTCAGCAAGGACTGACAAAGCGGACTGATGTGTTGACCAATATTTGAGACCTCTTGACGGAAAGCTTCCGATGAAGCAGATATCCATAGCACAGGAACACGTTTTGCATGAAGCCAAGTCACGAACCCCTGAATGCCACTCTTTTGTCAAGAAGTTGCCTGACCCCGTTTCCGTGACCCCGTTTCCCGCTGAAATGATAAACCCCGATTCAGTCGAAGAAGCGGATGTCGAACTCTGTGCATCAGGTTTCGATAATCTCCTCATGGAACAAGGACAGGTGGAATTTCGCTCTTACCACGAGATGCTTGTCGAAATGGGTGCTTTGAAATGCGCTACCATCGTTAAAGAGCTTCTCGATTGGATCGACGAAGCACCTGACCAATACGCCATTGACGTCGTGGAGCGCGACAAGGGCCGCTACAACAATCTCTGGCGCAGGTATGACGCGGCGTCATGCGAAGAGAAGCCGCAGGAACTGGCAAGATCGCGTCAATAGCAGGGAGATAAGGGAAGAATGGTGCTCACTGACCTGCTCAGTAAAAACGTGCTTCCGCCCGGCGTTGCTGCGAAGGTGGGTGTCTTGAAGCAAGCCCTCGGCGTCACCAAGATGTGCTTCGTGGCCAGCACGCTGGTGCTGTGCCAGGTGGAGGGCGCGCCTCGTCTCGAACCCATCGGCGGCTTGCAGTCGCTGGCCCGCGAGCATCCCGAACTGACCGTGTGGGCGCGCGACGAGTTCAGCGGCGAGGAAGGCTGGAAACGTCCCATCGCCTGGTTCACCACGCACCCGGAGGAACTCTGCCACCTCAGCTACGATTTGGATGGCGACGGCGTGGCGGATGAAACCCTCAGCGGCACCGCGCCGCATCCGTTTTGGGTGGTGCAGCAAGAGGAGTTCGTGCCGATGGGCGATCTCAAGGCGGGTGACGTGCTGACGACCGCCGCTGGCAAAACCGCCACCGTCACCGCCAACACCCGCGCCCGCGCCCCGCCCGGAGAAACCTTCACCACCTACAACTTCGAGGTCGCGGACTTCCATACCTACTTCGTGGGGGAGGTGGGGGTTTGGGTGCATAATGCTGGAAGAACCTGCGAGGAGTTGTTCTCCCTTTATACGCGGTTCCGAAGCATGAATAACAAGACTCCAGAGGAAGCCTGGAGGCTGATGATGAACATGTATGGGCCGGGAGGTCCGAAGGCTGGACAGTATTCGGATGTAGCGCTTGGAACTGCAGTCGAAGCAAGTCTGCGAACCGATGTTTACGGAGACGAGTTGCTTAAACTTTGGACAAAGGGTCCGAGGGAGAGTCCGGGGCACAATATGTATATGCACTTCAAAGAGCATGTTTTGGAGAATAAATCAGGCATTCCTGGAGGTGAGTTTCCGAATATCACAAATCCGATCGACTATGTGAAAGCTGCGCGAACGTTTATTCAATCTGCGGGTGATGACGTTGCGGTTTGGACACAAGAAGGGAAGAAACTCGTGCTTCACAAAACAGATGCCCGATTCGCGGTTCAGGAAGTAGCAACCGGAGAAATGCGAACGTTTTTCCGGGCAAATCCACGAAACGGAACCCTATTGGATTGGGCGCGACAACGGGGCTACTCTGGCCCTGATTTTTAGAGCTATGGAACTCGAAGCCGAAGCGATTAAGCTCGAAGGAATCGAGTTGGGGACGATCTACCGCAATCAGGATGATCGGGCAGTAACAGCCTGTCCAGTATGCGGCTATCTAATCCGTTCAGACCGGCCGCCTGTCGAAAGTGCTGAGAGCGGGTTGGCCTTCTCGTGGGACATCTGTCCATGTTGTAATATCCAATTTGGACTAGACGATGAGTTTGAATCTAAACCGGGAGGTTTGGAGGAGGCTTGGCGGATCCTCCGAGAATCGTGGCTAACTAAAGTTGATCGAACCCCCGAAGTTCGAAAGCAACTTCGAAACATTGGTATTGAACTCACCGGGTAAAGCCACACGTGAGGCCTGGCGGTGGATCAACGGCCACCCGGTCAACCTGCAAACGACCGACCCGGGTAACAGATTGACCGGGAAAACGGGGTCAGGCTGGAATGACACTGACTTAAGGCCCTAAAAGGATCGAAAGTTGATGTGTTGTTGTTGCAATTATACGCGATGGTATTAATAATATGGATGCGAAAGCAATCATTCTTTTTTCCAGGTTTTCACCGCTCCGGCTTGGGCCGCAAACCCACTCCGACCCTTCTCCGTCTCCTCCCTTCCCACACTCAAACCGATGCCCTGTTTCTCGCCCACATTCAGTTGCTCTGCGGTCATCTTTTGCCGCGCTCGCTGACTTGTTTCAAAACCGCCTTTGGCGCCAATTCTCGTAAACGCCTTTTTACTCCAACACTCACTTTCTGGACCTGGCTGGCACAAGTGCTCGATCCGGCCAGTAGTTGCCGCAGCGCTCTGCAACGCGTGCAGGCGATGCTTCTCTCCAAAGGTCTCTCTCCTATCAATGAGGACACCTCCGCTTATTGCCGCGCACGGCGGCGATTGCCCGCCAAACTCCTGATAACCATCTTCAGGCACCTGATTGTGGCGGTGTCTCGTGTTGCGGGTGACTTTAGCTCCCGCGGTCGGTTGCTGGTCATTGACGGCACCACCCTGACACTTGCCGACAGCTCGGCCAACGCGGCTCGCTACGCCTATGCTTCCAGCCAACAAAAACCCGGATGCGGCTTTCCTGTGATGTATCTTCTTGGCTTGTTCGATTTGCGCACTGGAGCCGCATTACGGGTGGTCAAAAGCGCCGTTCGGCGTAACGACTCCGTTTTGGCTTGGCGGTTATTGGGCTCCTTTAAGGCGGGTGACACTCTCATTGCGGATCGTGCTTTTTGCTCCTACGCCTTCATTGCCGAACTGCGCGCGCGAGGCGTTCATGTCGTCATGCGTCTGCATCAAGCTCGCGCGCGAAAGCTGGACATGAGCCGCGACGGCAAACGCCTTGGCAAAGGGGATCGCTTGCAGATATGGGTCAAGCCGGAGGCCAGGCAGCTCAAGTCGTTCCACCCAGCGCGTGTCGCTAAACTGCCTGAGACACTCGAAATGCGCGTTGTCGAGGTTCACGCGGCGCTGCGCGGCCATCGTTCACAACCAATGTACTTCGCCACCACCCTGCTCAACACCCGCACTCATAACGCGGCCACCATTGCCGAACTTTACCTGCGGCGCTGGGAAGTCGAGTTGTTCTTTGACGACATCAAAACCTCGCAAAACATGGACACGCTGCGCTGCAAGTCACCGGACATGGTTGCCCGCGAATTGCTCATGCATTTGATCGCCTACAATCTGGTGCGGCTGCTCATGGCGCAGGCGCAACCACGCCGCGAAGTGGGAAGCGTCGGATGTCTTTCATTCAAGGGCACTCTGGATCGAATCAACCAATGGCAAGTTACCTTATGGACCGCCAGGACGGCCAGAGAGCGCAAGCAATGTTACAGCCAACTGCTTGATAACATCGCCAGCGACATCGTGCCGCCACGGCCAGGGAGATATGAGCCACGAGTGCTCAAACGAAGACGCGATTCCTACAGCCTGCTTACCAAACCACGAGCCGAAATGCGTCTTCTTCCAGCCACACCCAAACACCGAACCAAACCCGCCGGTTCGGGGTCAGGTGGAAACGGGGTCAGGCTGCAACTAGGTGACAAATTGCAAGTCAACACTGGTTCGTATCATGGACTTCCTCCAAAAAGCGTTTCAGTTCCTCCGGC
>VFQQ010000354.1_pt1 | contig 99168 bp, 95 predicted proteins | sample 3512341 | NCBI WGS metagenome assembly VFQQ01 (sample SAMN10412373, study PRJNA504923) | tailings metagenome | isolation source: Relicate 2 Philex TSF1 revegetated site | place: Philippines: Tuba, Benguet | collected 2017-08-29 | reverse complement strand
GAGGTACATCCGGGCGTGGCGTCTTTAGGGTAAAAATACAGGACGATCGTCTTGCCGGCGTAGTCTGAAAGTTTGAATTGCTTGCCACTGGTGGCGGGAAGTTCGAAATCTGGTACGGGCTGATTCAACATAATGAACATCACATAAGGTACATACTCATTGTTGATAAAAACGCTGATTTAAGCAAGCGTGAGCGTCAGGTATTTAGTGATTTTTTTCAACATCGTCTTTCAGGGGCTCCATCAACAGCGGTAGGCTGACTTCAATCAGTGTGCCGCCCGATGGATGTGTGCTGAAACTCAGCTTGCCAGAGAGCGCATCGCAGACTTTAAAGGCAAAGGGAATGCCGAGTCCAGTGCCGAATCGCTTGGTCGTGGGGCCAGGGCTCAGTGAGGTTGGTTCTGGTGTAAACGGCATGCCTGGCCCCTGATCTTTGATGCTGATCGTGATATGCGAACTTTTAGCAGCCACGTGAATTTCAATGGTGCCTTTTTCCGGCGAGGCATCAATCGCATTCAGAAGGAGATTGTAAAGTGCTTGCTCCAGTAGCTGTTCGTCTGTGGTCAGGGCAATATTGTGCTTGACCCAATCGGGCATGATGATCTGGATCGATTTATCACGAACCTTATGCTGTAGAGGTACCATGGCCCCTTCAAGCACTTGCCGGATTGCAATCTTGACAGGCTGAGGCTTGAGTGGGTGCAAGTAGGCAAGGAGACCACCTGTCCAGCGCTCGAGACGATCCACCGTGCTGATAATGTCCAGCAAGGACTCGCGCGTGTCTGCATCAAGTTCACTGCTATCGGCCACCTGTGCAGTGGCCCGGATACTCGCAAGTGGATTGCGAATATTATGTGCCAGCATCGGCACCAGTAACCCTTGAGCTGCCTGCTTTTCTGTTCGAATCAGGGCTTCCTGATTGGCCGCCAGTTCTTGCGCCATGTGATTAATGGCGCTCGATAGGGAAGAAAGTTCTTCAACATTAGATGAGGGTACATTCAGGGCAAGATTGCCTGTGCTGATCTCACTGGTGGCTGCAGCAAGACCGGCGATGGGTTTGACAATTGCACGTTTGAGGAAAACGCGGGAAAACAGCAGCAAAAGCGTGGATAAAACAATTGGAATAATCAACAAGACGGTTGAGGTGCGCTTGGACTCCTGCAAGCGCTGAGATAGCTCCTGCTGCTTGAGTGTCAGTAGGCGCTCAGCTCTAGCTGAGATGTTTTCGAAGCGCTCAAAGACATCGGATTCAAGATCAGTGTTGAGCTTTTTCTCCAGCGCAAAACTGGAGAAGGTCTGGTCGGCATCAAAAATTGGACGTGTTTTCAGCAGAAAATCTTCATAACTGGCATGCAGTTCATTGATGGCATTCTGCTCTTCTTCGCCTTCCGCCAGCTTTCTGAGCTGAACAAAATGCATTTCAATGGATTCGGTATAGGCTTTGTACTCTTCTTCGGCAGTAGGGTCATCAAGAAAATAGGCGTCGAACAATTCCTTCATCTGACGGTAGAGGTCACCACGGGTTTGCTGTATTTCCTGTACCAACTGGTTGATGCGCTGAGACTCCTGTAAAGAGTTGTCCCAAAGATGTATCCCGATACCGCCTGCTGCGCCGGCTAAGATCACGAGTAGCACAAATGCCAGTTCGTGAATCAGGAGCAGGTCTTTGAGAGATCTTGGTTTAGTCATCGTGCTTGTGTACAGCTATTCGAGCTTGAAAGAGACCGGCACTAGAATATTAAACGTGTTGAGGCTCAGAATATCTGGCGGTTTCGGGAAAGGAGATGCCTTTTTGACCATTTCCAATGCTTGTTTGTCCAGCACCTCAAATCCGCTGGAGGTGTCAATGGTGCTGGAGAGTACATTGCCATTGCCGTCCAGCTTGAGATCAACAATCGCTTCGCCCTGCCAGCCACGCATCTGGGCTACCCGAGGGTAAAGTTTGTGCTTGGCAATTTCGCGCGCCAGCAAGCTTCCATATCGGCTTCTTGCTGCGTCCAGATCAGCCTGAGTTGGGCCTGTAGGTTTAGGCGGCTCTGGTGGAGGCGGCGGGGCAGTGAATACTGGAGGTTGTTGTACTGTAGGCTCTACTGCCATGACCGGTGCCGGGTTGGCAGCTAGTTCAGGCGGAACGACCTCGCTGGGTGGCTCATACGTTTCAATCGGAGCTGGTTCAGGCAAGGGTTTAATTTTTTTAGGTTCTGGTTTGGGTTTTTCAACCGGCTTGGGGGGTTCTGGTGCTGGCTCTGGTTCTGCGGCCGGGATGCTCACAGGTTCTGGTTCTTTGGGCGGCAAGATCTCAATCTGCAAAATGGGGAGATCTTCGACAGGGTCGGATTCGAGACTTGGCACAAATACCACCAGCATGAGATGCAATGCCAATGAAATGACCAATGTCCAGACTAGCGCCTGATCTTGATGTCCCTGATGGGGATTGTAGTAGAGTGCAGTGATTGTCAAAACTTGGTTGATGAAGCGATGCTTTGGTTATTGTTCGGTTCAACACAAAATCTCGATTATACATGATGCGAAGCCCGTCACCCCACACCGTCATCCTGTCGTTACTCCCATTCCAGTACCGGATAAATCAGGTTAACGTTGCGACGATTGACGATATCAAACAGGACCCAGTTTGGGCGTTCTGAGGCAGCGGCAGTACCCATGGCATTTTCCATCATTTCACCGTTTTTGATGCTGAGTCGGACGTCTTCAAGCAATTTGCTGAGGTAGCGATGCTGGTTGGCAAATGCTTTTCGGTAATCCTTTACGACAGGCCCATGGCCAGGAACAACTTGTGTGATGTTCAACTGTCCCATTGCTTCGGTCAATGTGATCCAGGCTTTGATGTCACCATCTATCGAGGGTGTGCGTTCAACAAATAGCAGATCAGCTGCCCACAAGGTCTGGCTGGTAGAGTCTTGAATCGTCAGGTCTGTATTGGTATGTGCCGTTGGATGTGCCGTCAATAGCAGCTGGCGGTCTCCCAGATCTAGTGTCAGGGTGTCTTTCACCAGTATGGTGGGTTTAATCAGTGTGCTGCCGTTAAAAGCATCCCCCAGCAGATTACGGTTTAATCGCTCATAGCTATCCTTGCGCAGTTCCATCGCGTCCGGCAACTTGAAATGCCCGACAAATTCGGCACCCGTCTCGGCAAACGCAACATTGCCATAAATATGGTCCGGGTGAACATGGGTATTGATGACGTAAAGTATTGGTAGCGGCGTGATGTTACGGATGGCCTCAAGCAGTTTGCCCCCTGTCGATTGCATGCCCCCCGTATCAATCACGGCAACACCTTTACTGCCAACGATAAAGCTCAGATTACAGATATCACCCTGATAACCTTCTGCAATATCTTCATGGGCGCCATGATGGACATAAACACCTTCAGCAACCTTGTGTACATCCACGCCTTCAGCATGTGAAAAGAGACTAATGGACAGTAGCAATAAGGATGCGACGATAGATTTCAACATGCATGACTCCTCAAGTGATGTACTAAAATACAAGCCTGACCGGAACTTGATGACCGATTCCAGCGTCGATAGCCATATAATAATTAAATAACGCGCAACGATAGCTATTTGGCTACCGTTGATTGCTTGGAGATGTTTGCAATAAGCATCCCACTAATCAAGGCAAGGATAAGTAATGAATCAATCAGTGACCCGCTACACCAGAACCGCCGTTATCCTCCATTGGCTTATTGCCTTGGGCATCATCTTCATGTTTGCGCTCGGCTGGTTCATGAGTGAGTTGCCAAGGGAAGGCGAAAAATCGAGTGCTTATGATCTTTTTAATCTCGGCATTTACACTTGGCAGTTGGCGGAGGAAGTGACGCCCAGAACTTTTTATTTTAATCTGCACAAATCCATCGGTGTGACTTTGCTTGCCCTCATCGCGTTTCGCGTGTTCTGGAGACTGACGCATCGACCACCTGCTTTGCTGGATTCTCTTAAGCAATGGGAGCGTGCATTGGCAGAGCACGCGCACAAAGCGCTTTATGTGCTAATGGTGGCAATGCCAGTCAGTGGCTTGATCATGGCGCTAGGCAGCAAGTATGGTGTGAAGTGGTTCGGTATCAAAATTCTGCCAGGCTTTGATAATGAGGCACTGCGAGACATTTTTCTCTCTGTTCACACTTGGGTTGGCATCGCCATGGCACTATTGATTCTGTTGCACATCGCTGGTGCGCTGAAGCATAAGTTCATCAATAAAGACGGCACCATGAAACGTATGTCGCTGCATTGATTACACGATGAAAAAGGGGCATAGTGCCCCCTTTCAATTTGTTCCAAGCGTCAGCTTTTAACTTCCAGTTGCTGGCTGAATGATTTGCCTTCGTTATCCGTTGCCTTGACTTCCAGCGTTCCTGGTTCCTTGGGCACAAAATCAAATTTCAAGTAGGGATCTTCGCTGGTTCCCACATTCAAATCCACATCAAACACTGGCTTGTTGTTGTAGGTAAACGTTGCCTTATTGATAAAAAATGCAGGCAGGAAACCTTGCGAGACAAGATCACGCTGCAAACCGGTGCGCATGGGGTGCTTGATGATGAACGTGGTGGCAGTGGGTTGACCAAAACTCACTGGTGATTCAACGTTCATCTTGATTTTCCCTGCACTGGCGCGCACTTCAGTCTCGTTAGCATCAATAATGCCGCCACAGCCACCCGCCGCGCGAATAGGCACAGCAGCCATATACAGTTTGCCGTCTGCTGTTTCACCTACAGCGTGCACAAACGAATCTGTTTCCAGGCGGATGCGGGTGGCAAGTTTGAATTTGCCCAATTGATCTGTCAGGTTATAGGTGGCTGCAAGTTGAATTGGGTTGGCATCAACAATAATGTAGATTTTTCGGATATCTTTTGCACCAGGCAAACTGGTATCCATGCTGATTGCAAAAGGGACTTGTGCACCGCTTTCCGCTCTTTTGGGTGCAGTCAACTCAATAAAATCTGCTTCTTCAATGGCGCGATTGGCAAAGAAGGCTTCTTTGATCACTGGCCATAGATTAGGGTCGGCTTCGGCCCATGCCCCGCTGCTGAATATGAGTAACAAGCCTGCCACCCATAGCCTTTTTACATTGTTTGAGTACCGCATACTGTTCTCCTTGGTCAACGGTGGCATGCGCTGCCATTCTCCTGGTTTTGACTACAACTTATTGTGGCGGTTCTGGTGCTCGTGCAGACAACCAATTGACCGTCATGATGAGATTCTATTCGAAATTATGGGCTTGTATGTGACTGCAGTCACACACAAGCCCATAATAAATAACACTCTGTAAAATAAAAGAAAATTAGATTAGAATGTGTAGCCTGCACTCAGCCCTAGAAGGTAGTTACGGTCGGTGGCTGGTTCATAGAACCGCAAGTTCGCGTCATTGATCCGCACTGATCCAATATAGTCCTTATCAAACATATTTTCGATGCGCAGGTATTCGCTAAATCTCCATTTTCCAAGCGCCTGCGTAAAGCCTGCACGCAGATTGAAGACTGTATAAGAAGGTGCAATGTCGCTATTGATATCATCGACATAGACTTTGCTGTTATGTCTTGCTTCAAACGCAGTTTGGAAGCCACTGCCTGGATGGCGCCAGGCAACTTCCGCATAGGCTTGATGCCGGTAGGTGCCCGGGATTTTGTTGCCGGATTCAATCGTTCTGCCCAAGGCATTGGTGTAATCTGAATCAAATTTCGCATTCAGTAAGGTATATGCGGCGTAAAGTGAAATATTGTGATTAAGTTGAGAATCAATCGAGAATTCCACCCCGTTCCGTTTGGTTTTACCCGCATTGGTAAAACTGGAACGTCCGGCAAAATTATCTTGTACCACAATCTCGTCGTCTGTAGTGACATGGTATACCGTTAAATTTGCTTGCGTGAAATCATTCAGAAAGGCTTTGGCACCGACTTCATAATTCTGACTTTCACTTGGTTTCAAATTGAGATTTGGTCCGCTATTAGCAGCAGTACTGGCAAAAGCAGCCTCTACAAAAGTGGGGGTTTCAAAGCCTTTGCCATAATTGGCAAACAGGTTGAGGGTGGGGGTTACTTTCCAGATGGCTCCAATCACAGGCGTGGTTTTCTGGTATTCAACTTTACCGCTGTTGTCACCGTTACTACCTGCTCCAGTTGTGAAGTTGTCCTCGATATCCAGTTCAACCTTGGTGCGGCGCAATCCGGCATGCAGATCAACTTGTTTGGTGACAGATAATTTGCCTTGCACGTACTGATCGAAGTTTCGAGAAATATTCTTCTCATCTCGGTTTAATGGATTGGCTGGGGGCGCTCCATTCAATAACACGTTAATATCCAAACGATCATCCTTGGATTTTCCATAGGTGGTACCCAGGCTGATGTTGTACGGCATATCAAATACGGAGCCATTGTTATCCCAACGCAAATCTGTACCATGGAATTCACGAGAGATGATGCTATCTCGTTGTGAAGTCCCGCTGGCATTGAATGGCAGGCGTTGCTTGTTATCTCGCGTGCCAAAATAACTCATCAAGGTCAGGCTGTTATTTTCATTCAAGGCGTGGGTCAGGTTAAACCCGATCTGCGCATGGCTACGTTTAACGCCAGTTTGTGCCGTCGTGGCTGCATTTGCTACCCCTTTGGGGTTTTCAAAGGCTGATGGTGCTTCACCAGCGACTGCGTTACGAGGCAAACCAAGAGGGTCTTGTGCTTCCTGTTCAAACCAGTTCACCAGCGTGGTGAGCTGGGTGTCTTCGCTGAAATTAATTTTGAACTTGGCGGTGGCTTGTTCTTTTTTGCCGCGGTTATTGTCACGGTAGCCATCCGTTTCAAAATTGGACACATTGAGCAGATACTCAATATCCTCTGCCGTGCCGGATGCGCTGAGGATCTGACGCTTGGTGCCATAACTACCGAACATGGCGGTGCCATCCAGTTCTGCAGTTTCTGCGGCATCCTTGGTCAACATCTGAATCACGCCGCCTGAAGTGTTGCCGTATAAAGCAGAAAATGGACCGCGGAGGACTTCAATATTCTTGATGGCTGATAAATCAACGACACCCGGCTGGCCTTGACCGTCTGGCATGGTCAGTGGAATCCCGTCAACAAATATCCGTACGCCACGCACACCAAAGGCAGAGCGTGAACCAAAACCACGGGTAGAAATTTGCGGATCCTGAGCCTGATTGTTTCGGTTTTGCGCCGTAATGCCTGGCACCCTGATCAGGCTCTCGGACAGGGTCATTTGCAATTGACCAGTATGAATGTCCTTCGACTCGACCACATCAATCGAAACTGGCAAATCAAAGCTGTTTTGTTCAACGCGGGTGGCGGTTACGACCACAGGCGCCAAGCGCATATCGTTATGCATTTCGATCTCGTCACGCGTCAGCGGGGCATCTTCTGCGTGTGCAGTAGCGAAATAGCCAAGACCCAAGCAGCCCGCGAGGATGAGATGTTTACGGAGCGGGTGTAGCGCAAATATAGTAGGCATGATATTAGTATGGTTTTAATTGGAATCGCGCGAGCATAGTGGCTCTCGACCAAAAAGAACATACTGATTTTCATGAATTGATGCTGAATTTGACTTATATCAACATCTATTCACATCATGTCAATTGACCATCGAATGTCAGATCATATGACGCCTTCGAGGATTTGCACCTGAACAGTGGCACCCGCTTCGATATTGCCGACGGTTTCATCCAACACGATGAAGCAATTTGCTTCTGACATGGAGCGCAAAATGCCCGAGCCCTGATTACCGGTTGGGCGGACTTTCCATAGACCATCCTGATCTGGATAAAGCACGCCACGCTGAAACTCGGTGCGGCCGGTCAGTTTCTTGATGCTATCGGTACATATGGCGCTGAGCAACGGTACTGGGGCTGGATTGGGCTGCCCCATCAGCACCAGCATCGCTTCACGGACAAACTGATAAAAAGTGACCATGACCGAAACCGGGTTGCCGGGTAGACCAAAATAATGCGCGTTCCCTACTTTGCCATAGGCAAGAGGACGGCCCGGCTTCATGGCAATTTTCCAGAAAACCACCTCACCCAGTTTTTCAAGGAGCTGTTTCATAAAGTCAGCCTCGCCGACCGAAACCCCGCCGCTAGTCAAGATGACATCTGCACAGCTGGAGGCTTCCACCAGGGCTTGTTCGAGTAGTTCAGGCTGGTCGCGTACCACGCCCATATCAATGACTTCCACACCAAGACGCGTCAACATGCCATGCAGGGTGTAGCGGTTGCTGTCATATACCTGCCCCGCTTCCAGTGGTTGACCAATGCTGGCAAGCTCATCTCCGGTAGAGAAAAAAGCCACCCGCAGCTTGCGGTATACCTTTAGGTCACCAATTCCTAATGAAGCGATCAGCCCCAGGTCAGCCGCGCGCATGATATGGCCTGTGGGCAGAACCACCTGGCCGAGTTTCAGGTCTTCACCGGCATAGCGCATGTTCATGCCACGCTTGGGGCCATGGCTGAACCGGATGTGATCACCTTCCGCCAGTACGCGCTCCTGTACAACGACGGTATCCGCACCTGTTGGCATCACAGCGCCGGTCATGATGCGTACACAAGTGCCTTTGGTCACATGGCCATCAAAAGCATTGCCTGCGAAAGCGGTTCCAATAATCTTGAGGCGGGTTTCACCTTCAGTTTGAAGATCATCCGCATTGAATGCATAACCGTCCATGGCAGAGTTGTCCTGATTGGGGACATTGCAAGGCGACAAGATATCCTCCGCCAGTACACGTCCGAGCGTACTGCGTAGCGGCACACTTTCTCTGGCTGCAACCGGCTGAAGAAAGGCTCGAATATATTTGCGGGCCTGGTTCACTGGCATGGAGTTCGGGTCGTAATCGTCCAGGCAACTGGGGTTGTGGATCAAGTCGGAGAGTGAGGTCTGACTCATGGTGCTTCCTTCATGTAATTAGTTTGGCTGACCGCGATTAGTTTGGGAGCTCAGCCACGTGATGACAAATGTGGCAATTTCTTCAGGGTTGTTGAGGTCGAGCAATGGCAATGCTGTGTCGATGTATGCATTGCTGGCAACCGCAATCACATGTTGGTCTGCTTTTGAGAGTAATGGTTTGTTCATGTCTGGCCGATAAATCTCGATTTTTGGAATGGGGGCATTTTTGAATCCCTCTACCAGAATCAGATCGACCAGACTGGCATCGATGTGGGGTAGCAGTTCTGCCAGGCCAGGCTCGTCTGGCTGTTGATCCCGGACACGTGAAAGCTCAGTCATCAATGCCCAGCGATTTCTTGATCCCAACAGCATTTGTACAGCGCCGGCTTCGCGCAGGCGGTAACTGTCCTTGCCCGGATGGTCGATGTCAAAAGTGTGGTGGGCATGCTTGATGACGGAGAGGCGCAACCCATGTCGGGTTAGCACTGGAATCAGGCTGGTAAGCAAAGTGGTTTTGCCAATGCCACTGCCATATGCACAGAAGCCAAGCAAAGGAACCTTGCTATGAATGAGATTGTTCACGACGCTCTTACCTTTGGTGCTTTGCAAGCACTTGTTGTTGTAATGTGTCCAGCTCCTGCTGGGTGTTGATGTTGGCGAATGCGGCTGCCTGGTCGTCAAAAGGCACCTCGACTACCTTGAGTGTTTGATACCAGCTGTCAATTTTACGGCCGCCCGATTGCAGATACGCTGCCAGATGAGGGCTGAGCGAAGTGCGGCATAAACAAAATACCGGATGTGCTTGTTCACCAGTTTTTGCAACAGCCAGATCGGCCGCTTGGTCTTCCAGACCCTGCATGAGCCGCTTAACCAGATCTTCTGGCAACAAGGGAGAGTCGCATGGCACAGTGAGCACCAAGGGATGTGAAGCGGCACTCATGCCACGATGTAAGCCTGCCAAGGGGCCGGCAAAGCCTGTGATCTCATCACTAATGACAGGATAGCCCAATGCGGCATAGCGGGAAATTTCGCGATTGGCATTGATCAGGATTTCATCAACCTGCGGCTTTAGTCTTGTGAGCACATGCGCAATCATTGGCTGGCCTGCGAAACGCATCAAGCCCTTCTCTGTTCCACCCATTCTGCGGGATAGTCCGCCTGCCAGGACGATACCAGTTACGCGCATGCGGAAGCTCCGGATTGGTAATGAAAACGTTCAGCCCCGGTGAAAATCAGAAAATGCTTGCCTTGTGAGCGCCCAATCATCGTGATCCCCACCTGTTTGGCAATTTCCCAGCCCATGCGTGTCAGGCCGGAGCGAGATATCAGAAAGGGAATGCGCATCTGGGCAGCTTTGATCACCATCTCACTGGTCAGGCGGCCAGTGGTATAAAAAATTTTGTCTTCACCCTGAATATGATCTAGCCACATCATGCCTGCAATAGCATCGACGGCATTATGTCGACCCACATCTTCCACGTAATAGAGTATTTTGCTGCCTGCGGCCAGTGCACAGCCATGCAATGCCCCCGCTTTTTTATACAGGCTGTCGTAATGGCGTACGTTTTCCAGCAGTCCAAACAGCGTGCTTTCATCCAGTTTGGCATCTTGCGGTAGCTGAATTTGCTCAATGTCTTCCATCAGATCGCCAAATACCGTGCCCTGACCACAGCCCGTCGTCACAGTGCGCTTGCCCAGTTTTTCTTCAGATTTCATTCCGTTACGCGTGGTGACTGCCACGGCGCTGACTTCCCAATCTACCTGAACAGACGCGATATCTTCAATGCGCTCAACCAGCCGTTGATTGCGCAGATAACCAATGGCCAGTGCTTCCGGGGCTGCACCCAATGTCATCAGCGTGACAATTTCGCGTTTGTCCACATACAGAGTCAGCGGGGCTTCTCCAGCAATTTCCGTATCGATGATTTCACCATGCTCATTCCGGGCCGGTACGCTGAAAGTCAGTGGTTTGGCTGCTTGAGAAATGACGGGGCGATAAGCAGACATGGGCTCAGTGGTTTGATGTTCAAGGTAGGCGGTCATGATGCGTGACTAAAAGCATGGATTGCCTAGGGTTAGCCGCCGGTATGCGACATGAAGCGCACCACAGCAGGTGTCGCGCGTTGCAAATCAAAATCATGCCCTTTTGGCTTGATCTGCATGGCATCCATGATGGCTTCAATCAGTGGTATGTCATCTTCTGGATATGCACGCATGATCGGCATCAGGTCTACCTTGTGATCCTGCCCCAGGCAAAGAAAGAGCTCACCTTTGCAGCTGATGCGCACGCGATTGCAGGACTCACAGAAATTATGGCTATGCGGTGAAATAAACCCTACGCGGGTTTGTGTGCCGGGAATACGCCAGTATTTGGCTGGTCCGCCAGTGGTTTCAGCACTGCTGATCAGCGTGTGGTGCTGCTTGAGGAGGCGCAGGGTTTCATCATTGCTCACATAGGTGCTGCCGCGCGCATGATCAACCTCGCCCAGCGGCATTTCCTCAATATAGGCAATATCAAGTCCTTCACGAATAGCAAATTCCAGTAGCGGCAGCGTTTCATCATCATTGATGCCCCGCATCAATACGGTATTCAGTTTGATATGTTCAAAGCCTGCTGCTTTGGCAGCGGCGATTCCACGGAATACCTTGTCGAGATCTCCTACACGGGTGATCTTGCGAAAACGCGTTGGGTCAAGGCTATCCAGGCTGATGTTGATACGCTTTACCCCAGCATTTTTCAGATCTTGCGCCATATGGCCAAGCTGAGACCCGTTGGTTGTCACTACCAGTTCACGTAGTCCGGTGAGCGCGCCAATTTCTTCAAACAGCCAGAGTGCATTTTTGCGTACCAGTGGTTCTCCGCCAGTAATCCGGACCTTGCTGACACCGAGTGAGACAAATACGCGCACCAAGCGTGCACACTCCTCCAGCGACAAAACTTCATCCCGTGGGAGGAACGTCATGTCTTCTGCCATGCAGTAGACACATCGAAAATCACAGCGGTCGGTAATGGACAAGCGGATGTAATCGACGCGACGACCAAACTGATCAATCAATTCTGCAGGCACTGTGATTTGACTTGCTAACATTGGTTTACTCGATTGCCTGAACAGCATGTGCTGCCAGAATAGGTAAGGTGTTCAATTTTAAGTGTTTCCTTTGTCATAAACAACGTTGATGCGTGTAAGGTTATAGCAATATACGGATTGACAGCGGTATTATTCAGGTATGACCACAAAAAACATCAAAATTCACCTGCCTTATGGCGATGTATCTGCGATTGGACCCGGCAAGGCGGATTTGCTTGAGGCCATTGATCGGGCCGGTTCAATTTCTGCTGCAGCGCGTGAAATGGGCATGTCCTACAAGCGTGCATGGGATCTGGTCAACACCATGAACCACAGCTTCAGGGAGCCATTGGTGGCGACTGCCACAGGGGGGAGTCATGGTGGTGGTGCCCAAGTCACTGACCTGGGTTACGATGTCTTACATCGATACCGCGATATCGAATCAAAAGCGAATGCGCTGGTGCGCACCGAGATTCTTGAGTTGCAGGCTTTGTTGGCAACGACACACTGATTCTGAATATTCATTTCCTTAGCTTCTAATCGATGCTCAAATTACGTGCGCTATGCCTTGTCATTTTGTTGAGTCACGTTGCAGTGGCGACTGCGCAAGAGGTATTGCGCATGGCAACTACAACCAGCACAGCCAACTCCGGCCTGCTGGACTATCTGATGCCGGCATTTGAAAAGTTCTGCCGCTGCAAGGTCCACGTGATAGCAGTAGGCACAGGCAAAGCCCTCAAGCTGGCAGAAGATGGGAATGTCGACGTTGTACTGGTGCATGCACGTGAATCCGAAGATGCTTTTGTGGCGGCTGGTCACGGCATAGACCGGCGTGATGTGATGGCCAATGATTTTGTCCTGATCGGCCCCAAGGAAGATCCAGCCGGTATTGGTCAGACCCGCGATGTTGTGGCTGCTTTTGCGAAAATTGCACAGCGCAAGGTTCGGTTTATTTCCCGTGGAGACAACTCAGGCACAGAGCAAATGGAACAGTCCTACTGGCAGTCAGCAGGCATAGCGCATGCATCACTGCGTAAGCAACGCTGGTACGTGTCTGCGGGGCAGGGAATGGGAGAAGTACTGATGATGGCCGGCGAAATGCGGGCCTATACGCTGACAGACCGCGCCACCTATGCACGCTATCGCGCACGTATTGATCTGCCTATCCTGCTGGAAGGAGATAATCGTTTATACAATCCTTATGGCATCATCGCGGTTAACCCCGTCAAATATCCGGATATTCATCATGCCACGGCTAAAAAATTAATGGATTGGATGACTTCTGAGCCGGGCCAGTCCTTGATTCAATCCTTCAAGGTTGAAGGCGAATCGTTGTTTATTCCTACTGCCCGGCAATAAAGCTGTCGATGGAGTTATTGCATACCACCTATGCCGCACTTAGCTTGCTCACGCAAGGTGATGCAACGCTCTGGGGCATCATCTGGGTGTCCGTCAAGGTCTGTGTCCTGGCATTGTTGCTGTCTGCACCACCTGCCATCCTGACAGGTTTTCTGCTCGGACATTTTCAGTTTCCGGGCAGACGTGTATTGATCGTGCTGGTGCAAACCCTGCTTGCGCTGCCAACGGTGGTTATCGGACTACTACTGTATATGCTGCTGTCACGGCAAGGACCATTTGGTAATATGCATCTACTGTTCACTCAGGAGGCCATGGTGATCGGACAGGCAATACTGGCATTTCCTATACTGGCCGCATTGACCCTGTCTGCAGTGCAGGGCGCTGACAAGCGTGCTGCAGAAACTGCGATGACACTCGGAGCCGGACGTTTGCGAATCATGTGGACGCTGCTGGTTGAAGTCCGTTTTGCCGTGATGGCGGCCATGATCAGTGGCTTTGGCCGGGTGATTTCGGAAATTGGTTGCGCCATGATGGTAGGCGGCAATATTGCCAACCTCACACGTAACATCACAACAGCGATCGCGCTGGAGACCAGCAAGGGTGAGTTTGTGCAGGGAGTCGCGTTGGGTATTGTGCTGGTCGTGATTGCGCTCGGCATCAATCTGGGTCTGGCCTTGATGCAAGGACGAGGAGCTCAGCAATGAGTAGCGCACAGCCGCTTTATCAGATCTCAGGGTTACGTAAGTCGTTTGCGCAAAGACTGTTGTTCGACATTGACCAGATCAGCTTGCAACGTGGCAAAAGCTATCTGTTGACCGGCAGCAATGGGGCCGGTAAAACCACCTTGCTGCGCGTCCTCGCAGGTCTGGAATCTGCTGATATGTCAGGTGTGGCGTTCAATGGCGTCAGCTATCCACCAACAGAAATCGCCAAAAATTTGGCACCGCGCATTATTTATCTGCACCAGCAACCTTACTTGTTCAATACCAGTGTCGAGGCCAATATTGCTTATGGCTTGGGCAATATCGGAGTGTCGTCGGATGTGGGAAAACAGCTTGTCAGGGCAGCCATGGAATGGGCAGCGGTCACGCATGTTGCGCACGTGACACCACATCAACTCTCTGGAGGTGAGCAGCAGCGCGTAGCGCTGGCACGCGCCAAGGTGTTGAACCCGGATGTGCTACTACTGGATGAGCCGACTGCCAATCTGGATGAGGCTGCGCGCATGCAGGTGAATGGCTTGATCAGGCAAATGTGTGATAACAATCATTGTGTGGTCATTGCTACCCATGACCCTGAACTCATGATGCTGGAACACGGCATCGAGTGGCGTTTACATCACGGCGCGCTGACAGTGGCTACACGCTGATACAATCTGAAGGCCTCGCGCCGTTCAGCAGCGCGCTTGCCCTGCCATACCAACTTCCAATCTTTTGATGATGGTCTGACTTTGGGGCGGCCACGTTCATCTTGAATCATCAGAAAATCACAGTCCTGATCCGCAGATGCAAGTCGAATCCCGGTGTAGTATTCCAACAGGGCTTCTTGCGCACTGCCAACGCCATTCCCCTGCAGGCATTGACCGTCAGGTACCACCGTACCAACACCCCTCATCACGCCTGCGTAACTCTTCGCAGAATCGATCCAGGGTAGCCACAGGCTCATCAGGAGTGTCCACACCATGGTAGAGCCAACGGCCCAGTCGGTGACTGCAGCCCGGTTGGAGTGCCGCGTGTTACTAATCACCAACAGCCAGATCACCGTCATGAAGAGGGCGGTGATCAAGCCAAGCCAGCCAAAAACAGGTTCGGTGATACCTGACAGTATTTGCATGCGCTCATGCAGTTTTGCCGGCCAACCGAATTGCATTGCAGTCCAGCCCAGCCACAGCAGGAAGGCCATGGCGCCAAACAGCATCAGTCCAAACCAGTTAAGCAGCCCCGCCGCACCGCGCTTCAAGGTTTCAACACTGCCACCCGCAATGGCCGCCAGTGGAATTAAAAATGCCAGGGCATTGGTTTCGGTCGGGCTGCGCGTTGTGCCGATCAATAACCAGTAAACAATAAAAAACAGGATGCTGAGTTGAAATCGCTGATCATGGCGTAATAACTGGCGAAAATGCCAAAGACCCCAGAGCGCGAGTGGTAGCGCGGGTAGCGCATACCAGCTGAGTGTACGAATGAAATACCAATAATTAGCCCCCTGGATACGCCCAAGACTATTCTGCCACCATTCCTGCAATAATTCTGGCGTCCAAAACCAGGCCAGCAGTGGCCAGATGGACAGCCAGGGAATCGCCACCAGCATAGCTAGACCCAGCACAATCATGTATCGCTTGGTGCGCCATTCGCCAAAACAGATTGGAAGTAGTATGGCGGTCAGTGCAACTGCAAACGCCGGGATCAGACCGATGGCTAAAAAGGCAATCCCAATGCCGCAACCCAGCAGCACAGCGGCCCGATAAGGACGTCTTGCTGCCAATGCAAGCGCATAGAAACCCATGGCGGTGCCAGCCAAGCCTGCTACTTCCGGTGTTAGCAAGTGAGCAGTCAGCACTAGACCAAGCGATCCCAGAAAAATGAAATTGGTCTGTCGACCAGCGCCTAGCCCCCACATTTCACGGCCAATCATACCGATCATCATCAGGGTTAAGGCCATCCACAGACCGGTTGCCAGTCGGGCAGCGTCATGCATCTCCAGCATGGGTGTAAACAGCCATGCGGTACCTGAAGCAGTGAGATAGTAAAGGGGTGGGTGGGGAATGCCAGACTCGCCAACCGCAACCGGCGCAATCAGACCTTCTCCCTGCAACATGCTATTAACGATACTGATGCTACGGGATTCATCGGATTTCCAAGGCTCATGTCCAATCAAGCCCATGCAAATCCAGATAATGCTGAGCAGGATCAGCAATCTGGTCTTTGCGCGTTCGCCAATACGCGCTCGCGGCGTTGCCAGATTACCTTGCCAGTCATGATTCAGTTCAAAAGCCATTGTTATCCATTATTTTGAACAGCCCATTATTATTTTGAACGGTCTTAGCATGTCACTGCATTTTAAAAACAAAAAGGCAGCCTGGGCTGCCTTTTATACAAAAAAACGGGCAGATTACATGCCGTATTTTTGACGGAATTTCTCAACACGACCAGCGGTGTCCACAATCTTCTGTTTGCCAGTGTAAAACGGATGGCAAAGTGAGCAGACTTCAACGTTGAAGTCCTTGCCAATAGTGGAGCGGGTCTTGAACTTGTTGCCGCAGCTGCAAGCTACGTTAACTTCTGGGTAATTCGGATGGATATCGGCCTTCATGCTGATGTCTCTTTCAAATGCAGTCGCAGAAAACCCGTGATTATCAATGATGCGGCTGATTTTTTCAACCATTAATTACAGTTATTCAAACAAACTGTTCACCTTGCACCTTGAAAGGCATGCCTCGATCTCGAAGCCACAAAACAGATTAGCCGCGGCGCATGCTGTCAAAGAAGTCAGAGTTGTTTTTGGTGGCTTTCAGTTTATCCAAGAGGAATTCCATCGCTTCGAGATCATCCATCGGATACAGCAACTTTCTCAACACCCAGATTTTCTGCAGAATATCTTTCTCAATCAGCAATTCTTCACGACGAGTACCTGACTTGTTGACGTTGATGGCTGGATAAATCCGTTTTTCTGCCATGCGGCGGTCAAGATGGATTTCCATATTGCCGGTGCCCTTGAATTCTTCATAGATCACGTCATCCATCCGTGAGCCGGTATCCACCAGCGCTGTAGCAATAATTGTGAGCGAGCCGCCTTCTTCAATATTGCGCGCGGCACCAAAGAAGCGCTTGGGGCGTTGCAGGGCATTGGCATCGACACCGCCGGTGAGCACCTTGCCAGATGCAGGTACCACGGTGTTGTATGCGCGGGCCAGGCGGGTGATGGAGTCCAGCAGTATGACCACATCTTTTTTATGCTCAACCAGGCGTTTCGCTTTTTCCAGTACCATTTCAGCCACTTGTACGTGGCGAGTGGCGGGTTCATCAAAGGTGGATGCGACCACTTCCCCTTTCACCGAGCGTGTCATTTCAGTCACTTCTTCCGGGCGCTCATCGATCAGTAAGACAATCAACACAACCTCAGGATGGTTTGAAGTGATGGCGTGGGCAATGTGCTGCATCATCACGGTTTTGCCGCTTTTCGGGCTGGCGACCAGCAGGCCGCGCTGACCTTTGCCGATGGGTGCGATCATGTCAATTACGCGACCGGTGATATTTTCTTCGCCACGGATATCACGCTCAAGTTTCAGAGGCTCGGTGGGGAAGAGGGGGGTCAGGTTTTCGAACAGAATCTTGTGTTTGGTATTCTCTGGAGGCTCACCGTTAACACTGTCAACCTTGACCAGTGCAAAATAGCGTTCGCCTTCTTTGGGGGTACGGATTTCGCCTTGAATACTGTCGCCGGTGTGGAGGTTAAAGCGACGAATCTGGGACGGAGATATATAGATGTCATCCGGGCCAGCCAGATAAGAGGTGTCGGGGGATCGCAGAAAGCCAAAACCGTCTTGCAATACTTCTAGCGTGCCCTCACCAAAAATGCTATCGCCTTTTTTGGCCTTGTTTTTCAGTAATGCAAAAATCAGATCCTGTTTTCGCATGCGGCTGGCATTTTCAATTTCATTGGCAATAGCCATCTCTACCAGTTCAGTCACGGGAAGGTGTTTCAGGTCGGATAAGTGCATAGATAAAAGCTCGCTGAAAATCGAAACGACATCGGGAAAGGGATTGGATTTGGGAGTTGCAGCCTGACTCTTACTGCTGTCGATTGACAGCCCTCACGCAAGAGTCAGGATAAACAGTATCGCGATTAAATATTGCTGTCAATAAATGCAGTTAATTGTGATTTGGAAAGTGCACCGACTTTGGTCGCTTCAACATTGCCATTTTTAAACAGCATCAGGGTCGGGATGCCACGAATGCCATATTTCGGGGGCGTATTCTGATTTTCATCAATATTGAGTTTTGCAACTTTCAGGCGACCAGCATATTCCTTGGAAATTTCATCCAGGATGGGTGCAATCATTTTGCAGGGACCGCACCACTCGGCCCAGTAGTCCACCAGGACCGGGATTTGTGACTGCAGCACTTCCTGCTCGAAAGCATCATCGCTGACATGGGTAATATGTTCGCTCATTGTGAACCTCTGTGAAATTAATACGGAATTTGAAATGTGAAGTGTGTTATTGCGCTATCGTAGCGAAAAATCCTGGCTAAGTGAAGCGCCTTCTGGCGCTGGATTTTGTTCTCTTTACCAGGTTGACACTTCAGACCTCATATAGGTTGCTGAATTGAAAGCGTTCAAAACAACCTGTGCGTTCAACCAGTTTGGTCAGCATAATGCGCGAAATGGTTCCTTTTTCTTCAATTTCAACAATACGTGCCGGACTGAACATGCCAGGGGCTGCCACAATCGAAGCGGGTTGCTTGAGTTTGGCCATGGCTGGCAAGATCAGGACAGGTTCGAACTTTGGAAGGGACGAGGGGCGCGCGGAGGCCGCTTTGGCTGAAGGGGCAATCAGCTGGGTTCCAATGTCTAACTGATCATGCCCGCTATTGCTGGCCCAGCGCAATATGGCAATGGACCAAGTCCGCTCACCATCAATTTTCATGCATAGCAATTCTCCCACACGCACGCTGGCTGGTGCGTTAGGTAATCTGCGCAGTGCGTTGCCGCCAGCGCTGATATTGGCAACCTCCCAGAGTGAAGGCTCAATGCGGATATTTTCATTGGCATCTGCGGGCATTGGTGCCAGTGTCGGCTCGCCTTCAATGACCGGTTGTGTGAATGGTTTTTGCTGGTTCAGAAAATAATACACATGCTGCAGGCCAATGCCGACTGAACAAATTTTGCGTTTGGGTGAGCGGTTATAAATACGCTTGGGAGAGGCTCCCCAATGCTTAATCAAGTAAACCAGCATATCCTGATAATGTGGATCCTTAGCATTTTCGTGCAGCCCGCTGTTTTTGGATACGCTGCCTGTTTGCAACATTTGCAGATGTTTGTGTACCAGGCGGACAAGGTCCATGGTGATAAACAGGATATCGCTCTCGTTATCTGCCAGCTTTTCGCTTTTCGCAAAAGGAACGGGCGGTTTGTCACCACTCAGGTTAATGAGAAAAATACCCGCTGGGTTATCCAGCATGCCAAGGCCTTGAATCTGGGTATGTTTGGCATGGCGTACAACGTAATCTTCAACTAGTGCAATTTCCTGCTGCGACAAATGCTGTGGGTCTGCCAGTGCCATGAGCAATATTTGCTTGTAGAGCAGGTTGATGGTGGAGGCTTTGCTTTCAACCGCCAATTCAACATCATGCAGCGACTGCTGAGCGGCGTAGAAATAGAGTTGGTGCAGATCGCGCCATACGCTACCGGGCACAGCATAATAGGTTTGATAGTAAATCAATATTGCTCTGCGCAGGGCTTCAATGGCACGGTAAATCGCCATGGGGCGCGTGCGGCCACTGCTGAGGTTGAATATCTGTGATTGCTGATCCAACAGAGCCAACTTGTAGCCATACCCCAATTCCATCCATAGGGATTCTGCAGCTGCTGCGCTGGATTTTGCCTCACGTGATAGAGGTAGAGGCGCTTCTGCGTAGGATTGCTGCAAGGCATCTGCCATGGGAAGAATGGTCTCCCGGTAGACCTCAAGTGCCTTGAATCTCGCCTCTGCAGCCACTTGTTGCCGATTCAGGATTTCCATTTCATCCAACAGCAGTGGGGCAGCTTCCAGTGGCTTTTCAAGTGGAAGGGATGCGATAAATTCAGAGATTTTCTGCGGACGGACCTCCGCATTGATCAGTGGCTTGTCTTCCAGTGATGGCACATTGAGATTCAATACCATTGATAATTCTCCAAACAGGATAAGATGATGTTAATGGCTCTTGGGATATTTGTCACTGACCCGCTTAGGTTGGCGATGCGGGTGATGGTTAGTGAGGTATTTTTTGCGGTCGTTGGCTGTGCATTCAGGCAATGCCGCGGTGATTTCAAGTAGTGGGAACGGCGTACATTTCATGAACAGATTCAATCTAGTGGCGGGTTTGCTTTTGATGCTCAGTAGCGTTCAGGCAGCACAAGGCTTTGAACTGCGGGACATGACGGGCGGCACCCATAAGTTATCCGACTATCGTGGAAAGTGGACGATTGTGAATTACTGGGCAACCTGGTGCCCTCCTTGCCTTGAAGAAGTGCCGGATCTGGTCAATTTGTATGATCAGCGAAAAGATCGCGATGTGATGGTGATCGGGGTTGTATTTGAGTATACCTCCCGTGATGTCGTGGAGCAGTATGTGGATGATATGTTGATGTCATATCCCATTGTCTTGGGTGATGACAGGGTGGTGAGCCAGATTGGCTCGGCAGCGGTGTTGCCAACCACCTATGTATTTAATCCGAAGGGGCGCTTGGTGAAGACCAAGCGCGGATTGATCACCAAATCTGAAATTGAGGCACTGATTAGCGCGAAACCTTGATTGAAAGGTGTCTGTCAGTCTGGTGTTGGGATGCTATTGCCAGCCATATCCAATACATTGAGCTGGTTTTCACTGGCAAAATGCATCAACTGTTTGTAGCCTTCAGGGTTCACGTCTTTCAGGCGCATATCCACCGCAAGGCAGCGTACGCCATTGACAACGCGCGGCTTGAGGTAGGGTGAGTAGCGTAATTTGCGGTCTGCACCAAAAGTGGCGTATGTGCTGCACATTCTATCTACCCAGTCACTCGGGCGGAAGGGTTTCCCAGCACGGGTCAGGCCCTGAATAATGATTTCTTCAGGCGTGGTCACGGATTCTGCGTTCATGATGTCAATGTCACTTCAATATTAATGTTGAATGACCAGCCCGGAAACGTTCCAGCTGGTCTGGTTTTGTTGGATTCTGGTTTGAGTAGCACCTAACATTTAGTCAGTGTATTCAAACACCTTTACCACTTTCTCGACGCCATTGATGTCGCGCGCTACTTCAACAGCGGCCTCGGCTTCATCACGTGAGACTATGCCCATCAGGTAAACGATGGAGTTTTCTGTCACAACCTTGACATGATGGGCATGCAAACGCTTGTCCTTAAGCAGGTTGGCTTTCACTTTGGATGTGATATAGGTGTCGTTGGCGCTGGTGCCTAGCCCACTTTTATCGCTAATAGCGAGTTCGTTGATCACGTTTTTCACATTTTCAACACTGCGGGCCGCACGCTCGGCTTTGTCTCTTGTTGCTTCGTCAATGGCTTCACCAGTCAGCAGGACATTCTGGTTGAAGCTGGTAACGCTGACATTGATGTTGGCGGAGCCAATGTTGTCGATAATCATTCTTCTGGCCTTGATTTCAATGGCCTGATCATCAATGAAAATGCCGCTTGTACGTCGATCTCCTGCCATTGCACCACCTGTTGCAGCGCCTCCGACAACAGCCGGAAAGCAGGCGATCAATTGTGTGGACAGCAGGGCGACTCCAATCAGCTTGAGTGGGAAAGTGCGCATTAATTGACTCCTAATAGATGACAGTCGATTGCATCGCATATGCAATGCAGGGTAAGTAAGAAGGTTTCGTGAATTCTGGTCACTTGGTCACTGGGCACGGCTATGTGAATATCATTTTCTCGCAGAAGTTCAATGAGCTTGCCGCCATCCCCACCACAGAGGGCGATGATGTGCATTCTGGACTCTCTGGCTGCAGCAATGGCATGCAGAAGACTGTCGCTATTGCCAGTGCTGCAGATGACTAATAATACATCCTGTTCGTTGCCAAGTGCATAAATCTGACGTGCATAGATATGGTCAAAATGATGACTACTTGCAATGGAGGTGATCGTCGGGTTGTCCGACGTCAAGGCAATGGCAGCGAGGCCGGGTCGTTCAGCTTCCAGCTGATTGATCATCATGGCTGCAAAGTACTGTGCCAGCGCCGCACCGCCGCCGTTACCACATACGAGTACCTTTTTATCCTGTAACAAGGATTCCGTGATGCGGGAGGCTGCGGCATCAATGGCATCTACCAACAAGCTGGCAATGGCTTGATTGAATTCAGCGCTGTCGCTGAACTGTTGTGAAATTCGTGCGGATATCGGCATGCGTTCGCTGTTTATGAGTGGGCATCAAAGGCGTTGGTGATCCATTCGATACTATCTGAAGCTTTGCTCTGCATCAGAATGGCATCGAATCGGCAATCGCTGTTGCCATGCAACTGTAGATAGTGACTGGCAGTACGAATGAGTTTTTGCTGTTTGGCTGGCGTAATGCTCATGGCAGCCCCTCCAAAACTGGGGTTGCTGCGCATGCGAACCTCGACAAACACAATGGTTTTTCCATCGCGCATCACCAGATCAATTTCACCGTAACGACAGCGGTAGTTGCTTACCAGTAGTTTCAACCCTTTTTGTTGCAGATAGATGGCAGCGGCTTTTTCCGCATCGCTACCCAGGTTGTTCATGGCATCCTTTCCTGCACAACACCTTCTTCGCTGAAGCGCCCGATGGCAAGTGTGCGCAGTACCATACCATTTTGCCTGATTTCGATGCGCCCGGTAAGTCCATTCACTGTATCTGATTTTCCGTTCCCGCTGGTGATGAGCTTGAGCACTTGATACGCATCTGCACCAAGTGCAAACCAGCGTTGCATCATGCCCTGAGGGAGGTCGGCTGCGGCATCCCGGTAATCGCTAAAAGGATCGTCTTCGCCAGGAATCATCCAAGGCAGATCAGTGAATCTAACCGCAATCAGCGCGGCATCATCCGGCTCATGATTAATGCCTGCATAGAGGTGAGAAAACCCATAAGTAGGTGTGGTGATGTCAAGGAAGCCACGCAGCGATCTCGCCATTTCAGGGGGAGTGGCAAGCATGATCATGTCGACAGGCTGGCTTGAAATCTCCTCACGGATGTTTTCAATGTCTGTATGCTCCATCAAGTTTGCTTGCAGGATGACTTGGCCACCCTCTGCCAGCCAGGCTTGCCTGAAGGCTTCTGCCATGCGTGCCCCCAGCGGAGTGTCTGCGGCAATGATGGTTGCAGTTTGCATGCCGGCATCTCGGGTCGACTTTGCAATTTGCGTGGCCTCAGTCTCAAGCGAGAGCCCAATGCCATAGAGGTTCTTCAGTTGAAATGCAGACTCGGACTGATTCAGGGTGAGCGTGGGGACAGTAAACTCTCCGGTCGTCAGGGCGCCCACTTCGTCGCGAGTGAGAGGGCCGAGTATCATGGTGGCGCCATCACTCACTGCTTTTTCATAAAGCGCGGTGATACCATCCTTGTCCCCAGTGGTGGGGTAGATGGTGACCTTGGTGTCATCATTGGCAATTTGGCGGGCTGCCATGAATCCTCGTTCAATGGCGTCAGCCACTGGGTAATAGACTTCGCTGGCAAACGGTAGCAGCACGGCGACTTTGCCGCCCAAGCCAGCATGCGCAACGGCATCTTCCTGCGCAACCGGCCGAATGCCAATGGCCTCACTCCAAGCAACGACATTTTGCAGATTGGCTGGATGATCGGGATATGCCAGCCTCCAGGATGCGGTAGTAGTGTCCAGATTGCTGGAAGATTGGATGCCGAGTGCGAGATCAACCCAGCCCTGAACGCGACTGTCGAAACTGGCGCCTCGCATTTCGATCAAGCGGTTTTTGTCGGTGGAAAGCAGAGCCTCCCAAATAGCTTTCTGATTCTCATCAATAAGTGCTGACTGGCTTTGCATATCAACGCGCAGGTATTGTTCGGCAAGAATCCGCTGTTCCAGAAAACGCAAGGTATCAGCCTGGGATTGATAGGCGAGTGCCAGGCTTGTGTGTAAACTTGCAGCTGCTTCTGGGATCAGGGGGGTGGTGTTTTGAAAGTCGCTTACCTGTAGAGGTAAGAGCACCTGAAAAACGTGCTCGAAATCCTGATTCTGTGTGGCAATCGCAGCATCCAGAATTTTTGCATAAGGAGATTGCTGTGGAATGCGGAGTAGCGCCACCTTGGCGCAGGCAAGATTCTGCTTCTGGATGCAGTGGTTGCCGCTCAGAAATGTGTCTTCAGGACCTTTCGCGGGCGTTCCGGCACCAGCCAATGCTTGACTGGGGAAGCCACTGGCGATGCCAATCCATAAGGCAAGGATGAAAAACGGTAAATTGAATACTGAGGCAGAGGGACATTGAGTCATAGCGGTACATTATATGTTGTAGCCACGCCGATTGGAAACCTTGAGGATATGACCTTGCGGGCGCTGGAGGTGTTGAAGGCGGTGGATGTGATTGCCGCAGAAGATACTCGCCATACCTCGGGCTTGCTTTCACACTATGCCATCCGTAAAAAACTGATGGCTGTTCACGAACACAATGAGCATCAATCTGCGGCGCAGATTGTCAGTAGGCTGCTGGCGGGAGAGTCGGTGGCATTGGTGACCGATGCCGGTACGCCCGGCATTAGCGACCCGGGCGCAGTGGTGGTGGATATTGTGCGCGAGGCTGGCTTGCCTGTGGTGCCTGTTCCTGGTGCCAGCGCTGTTGTCACGGCGATGTCGGCTGCGGGTATTCGACAAGGAGGCTTCAGTTTTATCGGTTTTCTGCCTGCGAGTGGAAGTCAGCGCAGAAAAGTGCTGGAATCTCTCAAAGCAAATGCGATTACCCTGGTATTTTATGAAGCGCCGCATCGTGTGGTGGAGAGTGTCGCAGACATGGCTGCGATACTAGGGCAGGAGCGGCGCATCACCATTGCGCGTGAGTTGACCAAAAGCTTTGAGACCTTTCATCGTTGTCCGCTGGCTGAAGCGGTTGCCTGGTTGCAAGCTGATCCCAATCAGCAGCGAGGTGAATTTGTCCTGCTGGTTGAACCGTTGCCAGTGGTGGAGGCATCGGAGATTAGTGAAGAAGATGAGCGGGTGTTGAAGTTGTTGATGGCTGAACTTCCACTCAAGCAGGCGGTAAAATTGGCAACTGATATCACCGGGGCTAAAAAGAACGCTCTTTATGAACATGGACTCAAAATAAAAGAAAGCTTATGACACAGACTTTGACGATTACGCGGCCAGATGACTGGCATTTACACCTGAGAGATGGCGAAGCGCTGGAGTCCGTATTGCCTGATACCGCGCGGCAGTTTGCGCGCGCCATTGTGATGCCTAATCTGCGGCCTCCTGTGACCAACACTGACATGGCAAAAGCCTACAGGCAGCGCATTCTGGATGTTTTGCCTGTGGGGATGAAGTTTGAGCCGCTCATGACGCTTTACCTCACCGATAACACCACGGCTGAAGATATTTCGGTAGCCAAAGCCAGCGGCATCGTGCATGGCGTCAAGCTTTACCCTGCGGGGGCGACGACCAACTCTGATTCGGGCGTTACCAACCTTGGGCACTGCGTTAAAGCGCTGGAAGCGATGGAGCAATGCGGTATGCCGCTACTGGTGCATGCCGAGGTGACGGATACGCACATTGATGTATTTGACCGTGAAAAAGTCTTTATTGAGCGCAATATGATCCCTCTGCTGGAGCGCTTCCCTGCCTTACGTGTCGTGTTTGAACATATCACCACCAAAGATGCAGCGGATTTTGTCACCGCTGCGCCTAGCCATATCGGTGCCACCATTACCGCGCATCATCTGTTGATGAACCGCAATGCCATGTTTAATGGCGGGATACGCCCCCATCACTACTGTTTGCCAGTGCTTAAACGTGAAGAACACAGGCAGGCACTGGTGCAGGCTGCCACCTCAGGTAATCCTAAATTCTTCCTCGGCACAGATAGTGCGCCACATCTTAAATCTGCCAAAGAGGCTGCCTGCGGTTGTGCGGGGATGTATACCGCCCATGCGGCGATTGAGCTTTATGCAGAAGCATTTGAAAACGTTAATGCGCTGGATAAGCTAGAGGCGTTCGCCAGCTTCTACGGCGCGGATTTTTATGGTTTGCCGAGAAACATCAGCAAAGTCACTTTGCGCAAAGAAAGTTGGACGGTGCCGGAGACTATTTCCATGGGTGATGGCGAGTTGGTGCCATTGCGGGCTGGGCAGGAGATAAGTTGGAAGCTGCAAGCTGATCAGTATGCGTAGTCACTGCAACGCGTATTATCGACTTTCGCATTCAACTTGAGCCTCGGTGTTAAAATGCACCCTGAAGCTGGCTAGACAGTCGCCGCTCACGCTAGTGAGGGGAGGAAAGTCCGGGCTCCATAGGGCAGGATGACGGCTAACGGCCGTACGCCGTGAGGCGAGGAATAGGGCCACAGAGACGAGTAAACCGAAAGGTGGACGTGAAACGCGGTAACCTCCATCCGGAGCAAAGCCAAATAGGGTAGCGATAGCGTGGCTCGCGCTGCTACCGGGTAGGCTGCTTGAGTGCATGAGCAATTGTGCGCCTAGATGAATGACTGTCACCTGCCGTAAGGCGGGAACAGAACCCGGCTTATCGGCCAGCTTCAACTTAACTTTTAGTTTGCTGTCGCGACTCTTTGCTTGCCGTCGCGCTTCCACTTTGTAGCTTGCTACTTAGTGGAGCGGTGAAGCCCTTTACGGGCTCGATGACTTAACAAATAGGGGGAGACCTTCGCATTTTACTTGTCAGTTTGCTGACTTGGTTAAATGGTGATGACCCTTGGGGTTATTGCGAGCTTCGTGTCAAACTTACCTCGACTTTATTATACTCAGTCACGCGGGTTTCACTTTCCATTTACCTTCTCACTTTGATTTTATCTATCTAATCACGCTTGAAAATCTATAAGTAAACTCAATAGCATTACTTGCATCAATTTTCCATGAACAGCAATTCAAGTACATCGTAGATTAACCTCACAAAGCACATTCAGTAAGTTATCTATCTATCTAATTATTAAAGAAATAATTTTTCTTACAAAAATCTCCTAAGTCATTGTCCTGTAAAGGAAAAATCACAAAAAAAGGGCTTGCATCGCCCATTTTTTTTATCTATAGTGGTCATCAGTGGAGAAAAGTGGGTTTTTGTGGGAAATTTCTGTCTGATATGTGTCGTGCTCATCTTCATGGCTACTTCAGATCCCCGAGGCAGTCGGTAATTTCCCACGTTTTATAAAAGGGGTTGGCGAACATCATGTTTCGCGGCGCAACATCATTGAATCTGGATGCCAAAGGCAGACTGGCTGTGCCCAGTCGGCATCGGGATGCCCTGCTGGCGCAAGGTGCCGGCAATCTGGTGTTGACCGCTCATCCCCATCGTTGCCTTTTGCTGTATCCCCAGCCTGCCTGGGAGCCAATTCAAGCCAAGCTCATGGCGCTTTCCAGTTTTGATAAACAATCCAGTGCGTTACAGCGGCTGTTGGTGGGCTATGCCGAGGATATGGAGATGGATAGCGCGGGGCGTCTTCTGGTCTCTCCTGTGCTGCGAGAATTTGCCGGCCTTGAAAAGCAGGCCATGCTGGTGGGGCAAGGTAGTCACTTTGAGCTTTGGAATATGGAAGCCTGGCGTGCTCAGATGGAGCGCGTCATGACGGACGGTGACATGGAGCTTCCCGTCGAGCTGGAGGGTTTCTCGCTGTGAACATTGGCGCCAGCCAGCCGCCAGAAAATACCACTGCCTCTCACTTCTCAGTTTCTTCTTCGGTTTTGAACATGCCAGTTAGTGCACACATCACGGTCATGCTAGATGAAGCGGTCGATGCTTTGGCGATCAAGCCAGCTGGAATCTACGTGGATGGAACCTTTGGTCGAGGTGGGCACAGTCGGAAAATTCTTCAACAGCTGGGCCCGCAGGGGCGCTTGATTGCGCTGGATCGTGATTTGGATGCGGTGCGTGCTGCGTCTGATATTGACGACAGCCGCTTTTCAATTGTGCACAAGCGCTTTGCCCAAATCGGAGAGGCGCTCGCTGAGTTTGGTGTTGGCAAGGTGGATGGCATTTTATTGGATCTGGGTATTTCCTCGCCCCAGATTGATGAGAGTGAAAGAGGGTTTAGTTTCAGATTTGATGGTCCGCTGGATATGCGGATGGACCAGAGTCGCGGTAAGACGGCAGCTGCATTCATCGCAGAAGCTACAGAGCAACAATTAACGGGGGTTATAAAAAATTATGGTGAAGAACGGTTTGCTAAGCAGATTGCAAGGGCGATTGTTGCAGCACGCACTGGGGGGGATGGCATCACCACTACCGGACAACTTGCCAAGATCGTTGCAGGGGCGGTTCCAAAAATCGAGCCTGGTCAAGACCCGGCGACGCGCACCTTTCAGGCTTTACGGATTTTCATCAATCAGGAGCTTGAAGAGCTGGCGCTAGTGCTGCCCGAGTGTCTGGCGTTAATGGCGCCGGGTGCAAGGTTGGCAGTGATCAGCTTTCATTCGCTGGAAGACAGAATGGTCAAACGCTTTATTCGTGCTGAACAGGACAGGGATGATTTGCCTGCCCACTTTCCAGTACGGGCCAAAGACTTGCCGCAGCCAAGGCTATTAGCGGTGGGCAAGGCCATTAAACCCAGCACTGAAGAAGTGAAGCGCAATCCGCGTTCGCGGAGTGCTGTGCTGCGCGTGGCAGAAAGAACGGAAGCGGCATGACGCGCCTGAACCTGATCTTGTTTTTGGCACTGATGCTGACGGCATTGGGCGTTGTGACGTCCCAGCACAAGTCACGCAAACTATATTTTGAATTGCAACAGCAGCAGGACGCAGCCAAGCAATATGAGATTGAATGGGGCCAGTTGCAGCTTGAGCAGAGCACGTGGGCGATGCACTCAAGAATTGAGCGGATTGCAAGCCGACACTTGAATATGGAGGTGCCGGATGCCAAGCGTATTCAGGTGGTGAATATCATCCATGCGCCAGTGGTCAAGCCTGAGGCTGACAAGGCGGTGTTGGAATGATGCAGCAGGCACTGCGCATGAATCGCGCACCAGTGATACAGCTACCAACATGGCGCCGCCGTGTGTTGCTGGTGGCTGTGTTGCTGGGGTTTGCCGTGCTGGTTGGCCGGAGTATCTATTTACAAAGTACGCACAAGCAGTTCTTACAGCAAAAAGGCGATGCACGTTATAGCCGGACGCTGAAGCTGCCTGCACATCGCGGCATGATCACGGATCGGCATGGCGAGCCTTTGGCGATCAGCACCCCTGTGGAATCGATCTGGGCCAGTCCGCCGGATGTGAAGATCAGCAAGGATCAACTCAAGGGATTAGCGAAGTTGCTTGATCTCAAGCCGGAAAATATTGACAGCAAGCTTGCCAATAATCCTCGTGAATTTGTTTATATCAAGCGACGCATACCGCCGGAGCTAGCTGCACAGGTCATGCGGCTAGGTATTCCGGGCATTTTTATGCAACGTGAATATCGTCGTTATTACCCCGCTGGTGAAGTATCGGCACATATTGTTGGTTTTACCGGGGTGGATGAAATTGGGCGCGAGGGCTTTGAGTTGGCTGCTCAGGACTGGCTGTCAGGTAAAACCGGTAGCCGTCGGGTTATCAAGGATCGCCAAGGCCGAATTGTAGAAGACCTGGAGGCGGTCAAAGTGCCTCAGGATGGCAAGGATCTGGTGCTTGCGATTGATCGCAAGGTGCAGTATCTGGCTTTCCGTGAACTTGCAAAAGCTGTGGAGCAACATCAGGCAAGAGCGGGGGCTGCGATTGTGCTGGATGCCAAAACCGGCGAAGTGCTGGCGATGGCAAATGTGCCTTCCTACAACCCGAATAACCCGGTGAACCTTGCTGGTCGTGCACGTAATCGAGCCATTGTGGATATTTTTGAGCCAGGCTCAACCTTGAAACCATTTACCGCAGCGGCAGCGCTGGAGGCGGGTACTTTTACGGTAGATACCATGATTCAGACCTCTCCTGGCGCGTTCAGGATTGGTCCAAATACCATCCGCGATGTGCATCCTCAGGGGTTGATCAATGTCGCACAGGTGATTCAGAAATCGTCCAACGTTGGTTCTGCCAAGATGGCCTTGAGTCTTGAGCCAAAATATTTATGGAATGTGTTTAATCAGGTGGGGTTTGGCCGATCTACCAATGTTGGGTTTCCAGGTGAGGCTGCGGGAAAGTTGCGCGATTTCAAAACCTGGCGGCCGATTGAGCAAGCCACCATGTCCTATGGCCATGGCATCAGCATGACGCTTTTGCAGCTTGCACGTGCCTATACCGTGTTTGCTAACGATGGCGAGTTGCGTCCGGTGACTTTACATAAGCTCAAAGAACCAGCGGTGGGTGAGCAGGTATTTTCTGCCAAAACTGCACGCACATTGCGAGAAATGATGGAGCTGGCCGTGCTGCCAGGTGGCACAGCTCCACGCGCACAGGTGTTGGGGTATCGCGTGGCTGGTAAAACCGGTACTGCCCACAAGCTTGGGGTAGGGGGATATCAGCGTGATAAATACGTGTCATCGTTTGTTGGGATGGCACCCGCTTCTGATCCACGCCTGATTATGGCGGTCATGATTGATGAGCCTACTGCGGGGCAATACTACGGTGGTGCGGTGGCTGCCCCTGTGTTCAGTGCAGTGATGGCTGGGGCGCTCAGAATGATGGCGATTCCACAGGATGCGCCCAATGACAATATTGTGATTCCACCAGAAGAAGTGCCTGAAGCAGCACCATTGCAGGAGGGGCTATGAGCGATATCCTGCAAGCCTTGCGCGCGCAAGGTGTGGTGCTAAATCAGATCACATCAGACAGCCGAAAGGTACAGTCTGGATCCTTATTTCTCGCATATCCGGGTGAGCATCACGATGGTCGTCAATTCATTGCTCAGGCAATTCGTCAGGGTGCAGCCGCTGTGGTGTGGGAGCAGCAAGATTTTGAGTGGCAAGCCGATTGGCAGATTCCCAACCTCAGTGTGAACGGCTTGAGTGAGCAACGCGGTTTGGTTGCTGACAGCTTTTACGGACAACCATCGCAGAAGCTTTTGATGATTGGCGTGACTGGCACCAATGGCAAGACCTCTTGCACGCATTGGCTAGCGCAAGCGATGCAGGCAGCGGGAAAACGTGCTGCAGTGATCGGGACATTGGGGAATGGTTTTCCCAACGCCTTATCTGAGGCCATCAATACCACACCAGACCCCATTCTGTTGCATGGCATGTTGGCGGACTACTTGCGAGCAGGTGCTGATACGGTTGCCATGGAAGTTTCGTCGCATGGATTGGCACAAGGACGCGTCAATGGGGTGCACTTTGATGTGGCGGTATTCACCAATCTGTCACGCGATCATCTTGATTATCACGGCGATATGGATGCTTATGCCGCCGCCAAGCGCAAGTTGTTCGACTGGCCTGGTTTACAAACCGCTGTGCTGAATATGGACGATGCTTTTGGTCAAAAAATCGCTGCTGAGTTGCTTTCGGCAGGCCGTTCCTATTTGACATTCGGATTCTCTGAGCAGGCCATGGTGCGTGGTTGTGATTTGCAGTTGAGCGATCATGGCATTGCCATGCAAATTCATGCGCCGCAAGGGCAAGGTGTATTACGTGCACCCGTACTGGGTCGTTTCAATGCCAGTAATCTACTCGCAATTGTCGCAACCATGCTGGCCTCTGGTCTTCCCTTGGCTGCGGTGTTGGATGCTGTCAGCCAGATCAAGCCAGTGCCTGGCCGCATGCAAACGATGGGTGGAGGTGACCAGCCACTGGTGGTTGTCGATTACGCACACACGCCTGATGCGCTTGAAAATGTGTTGTCCACCCTGCGTGAACAATGCAAGGGTCAGCTGATTTGTGTATTTGGCTGCGGAGGCAATCGCGATGCCGGCAAGCGTGGCTTGATGGGTGAAGTGGCTACAAGGTTGGCCGATCAAGTCATCGTGACCTCAGACAATCCACGGGATGAAACGCCCGACAGCATTATTAGCAACATTCTTTCCGGCATCACTGGGCAGGCACACCATATCCAGGTTGAGCCGGATCGTGCGACTGCGATACAGCAGGCAATTTTATCTGCGAGCGCGGGCGATATCGTGGTGCTCGCAGGCAAGGGGCATGAGACTTATCAGGAAATCGCGGGTGTGCGTTACCCCTTCAATGATTTGGAGATGGCTAGCCGATATCTGCAGGAGCGCCAGACATGATGCGCCTTTCAGAAGCAGCACAAGCCGTCGGCGGCACCTTGATTGGTGAAGATGTGGAATTTGCCAACGTGAGCAATGACAGCCGTAAGCCGTTACCGGGACAGCTGTTTGTGGCCATGCGCGGCACGCGGGTGGATGGGCATGATTTTGCCTTGTCTGCAATTGCTGGAGGCGCAGCTGCTGTCATGGTGGAGCGCCCGATTGAAGGTTTGAAGGCTGGCTTGCTGGTGAAAGATTGCAGGCTGGCATTGGGACAACTGGCGGCCTACTGGCGTAATCAGTTCAAGATTCCTCTGGCGGGTGTGACGGGCAGTAACGGCAAAACCACGGTGAAGGAAATGCTGGCGGCCATTCTTGCTGAGGCGAGCGGTTCATCTGAAGCGGTATTGGCAACAGAAGGTAATTTGAATAACGACCTCGGTTTGCCACTCACTTTGCTCAGGTTGCGCGCGCATCACCAATATGCGGTTGCGGAAATGGGCATGAACCATTTTGGCGAGATTCGTTACCTCACCAACATCGGACGGCCAACGGTTGCGCTGGTGAATAACGCAACTATGGCGCACCTGGGTGGACTTGGATCAGTGGAAAACATTGCGCAGGCCAAGGGCGAGATATTTGAGGGTTTACAGCCTGATGGTATTGCCGTGATCAACGCGGATGATACCTATGCGCCGCTTTGGGCAAGACTTGCCATCAATCACCAACAATTAACCTTTGGGCTGGAGCATGCGGCGAATGTAAGTGCGCACTATCAGCTGCATGCTGATCATAGTGACCTGATGCTAAAAACCCCGTTGGGTGAAGCGGCTTGTGTGCTGGCTGTGGCCGGTAAACATAATGTTTACAACGCCTTGGCCGCCACCGCGGTGGCAATTGGTATGGGCGTCTCGCTGGAAGCGATTGCCCAGGGCTTATCTGCATTTGGCGGTGTCCGCGGACGCTTGCAGCATAAAGCAGGCTTGCAAGGGGCTACCGTCATTGATGATACCTATAACGCTAATCCGGCTTCCATGAAGGCAGCGATTGATGTGTTGGCCGCGAGGTCAGGCAACCGATTGCTGGTGCTTGGGGATATGGGTGAATTAGGTGATGACGCTCCCATATTGCATGCCGAAATTGGACGCTATGCCAAAACGCAAGGCATACCCGCTTTGTTTGCGTTGGGTGAACTTAGTCGTGAAACCGTTCAGGCTTTTGGTGAGGGGGCGCAGCATTTCGACGCGCCTGAAACGCTCGCTAATCATCTGATCCCACTATTAAATGCAACGACCACGGTACTGGTAAAAGGCTCACGCTTTATGCAGATGGAGCGCGTGGTGAATTTGATTGCATCACAAAACCAAGGGGAGAAACACTAATGCTACTCGAACTCGCGCAATGGTTGGCGCAAGACATCCGGGGATTTAATGTATTCAACTACATTACGCTGCGCGCGGTGCTGGCAACGCTTACAGCGCTGGTGATTTCGTTCATGGTAGGCCCGCGCCTGATTCGAAAATTGACGGAATACAAGGTGGGCCAATCGGTGCGCGATGATGGGCCACAGACGCATCTGGTCAAAGCTGGTACGCCGACCATGGGCGGTTCCTTGATATTGGTTGCGATTGCAATTTCTACACTACTCTGGGCTGATTTGAGCAACCGCTTTGTTTGGGTCGTGCTGCTCACCACATTGGGTTTTGGCGTCATTGGCTGGATTGATGACTGGCGTAAAGTGGTGCACCGCAACCCCAAGGGCTTGTCAGCCAAAGCCAAGTATTTCTGGCAATCCCTGATTGGGTTCGTTGTTGCCATTTACCTATTCCAGACAGCAACTGTTCCTGCGGAAACCTCACTCATTCTGCCTTTTATCAAAGATGTTGCACTCCCGCTGGGCGCGGTTAGCTTTGTCGTGCTGACCTATTTTGTAGTGGTGGGTACCAGTAATGCGGTCAACCTCACCGATGGCTTGGATGGACTGGCCATTTTGCCGACGGTGATGGTGGCAAGTGCGCTGGCGATATTTGCTTATGTGGCTGGGCATTTTTACTTTTCCAAATATCTGGGTGTGCCTTATGTGCCGGGTGCTGGTGAACTCACCGTATTTTGTGCAGCGATTGTGGGTGCTGGTCTCGGTTTTCTCTGGTTTAACGCCTATCCGGCAGAGGTTTTCATGGGAGATGTCGGTGCGTTGGCACTGGGTGCGGCCCTTGGGGTTGTGGCGGTAATTGTTCGTCAGGAAATCGTGCTTTTCATCATGGGTGGGGTGTTTGTGATTGAGACCATCTCGGTCATGTTGCAGGTGGGGTCATTCAAGTTGACCGGCAAACGCATTTTCCGCATGGCACCACTGCATCATCACTATGAATTAAAGGGCTGGAAGGAAACGCAGGTGGTAGTGCGTTTCTGGATTATTACCATGATGCTGGTGCTGGTTGGGCTGGCGAGTTTGAAGATTAGATAACATAGATGCCAATTGCGCTAAACGACAAACAGGTGCTGGTAATCGGGCTGGGAGCAACCGGCCTGTCAGCATTGCGCTGGCTGCAAGGCCAGGGTGCACGCCTGTCTGTCGCCGATACACGTGAATCTCCGCCGGGTCTGGAGGCCATCCGCACCGAAATGCCGGATGTGAACGTGTTGCTGGGCGCGCTATCCGCTGAGCTCTTGTTGAAACAGGACTTGATTGTTATCAGTCCCGGCTTGTCGGTACAGGAACCTGCTCTGCAGCAAGCAATCGCCCACAAGATCCCAGTGATTGGCGATGTTGAGTTGTTTGCGCAGTACAGAGGCGCGGAAGCCAAAATGATTGCCATTACAGGCTCTAATGGCAAAAGCACAGTGACAACATTGGTGGGTGAAATGTGCAAGGCTTCCGGTTTGCGCACGGTGGTGGCTGGCAATATTGGATTGCCAGTGCTGGATACGCTGAAGCAAGCTACACCAGATGTCTATGTGCTGGAATTATCCAGTTTTCAACTTGAGACCACCTACAGCCTGAATGCAGATGCAGCCACTGTGCTGAATCTGAGCGAAGATCATATGGATCGCTATGACAGCATGCAGGCCTATGCTGCGGCTAAAGCCAGAATTTTTGCCGGACATGGTATTCAGGTTTTAAACCGGCAGGATGCCTGGAGTGCAGGAATGGAGATCCGTGGTCGACCCTGCCTGCATTTTGGTACTGATACGCCAATCAATGATCTTGATTTTGGCATGATCACGCATGCTGATGAACGCTGGCTGGCATGTGGTCGCCGCAAGCTGATACCGCTGAAGCAACTGAAGATCGCCGGACTGCACAATGCATCCAATGCTCTGGCTGCATTGGCGTTGTGCAAGGCCATTGGTCTGAATGAGTCAGCGCTGCTGAATACGCTGCGCACATTCACGGGGCTACCGCATCGGGTGGAATGGGTCAGAGAGATCGGTGGCGTGAGTTTCTATGACGATTCCAAGGGTACGAATGTTGGTGCGACCTGCGCTGCGATAGCTGGTTTGCCACAGCCTGTGGTACTGATCGCCGGCGGTGATGGTAAAGGGCAGGATTTCAGTCCACTCAGGCAGGCTGTAGAGGGGAATGCCCGGGCTGTGGTCCTGATTGGCCGGGATGCCCATCTTATTGAAGCAGCATTGAAAGGCATGTCCATCCAAGTATTGCATGCCATATCACTGCCAGCAGCGGTTCAACTGGCTAATGAACTTGCCATGCCTGGCGATGCAGTGCTGCTGTCACCTGCTTGTGCCAGTTTTGACATGTTCCAGAATTATCAGCATCGCGCAGAAGTCTTTTGCAATGCTGTGCATGCGCTGAATGCAGGTGTGGGTAGCGAGGTGGCCTCATGATGCAGATTCTTGGCGCCCGTATTCGGCAAACTACACCTGTTTACGATCAGGCATTACTCTGGGTCACGCTTTTGCTGCTCGGTCTTGGATTGGTCATGGTGTATTCCGCATCTATTGCACTGGCAGAAGCGGATCGCGCCACCGGTCATCAATCCACCTATTACCTGGTGCGGCATGCAATTTATCTGGTCATCAGTCTCGGTGCCGCGGCTATTACCTTTCAAGTCCCCACGCAGGTGTGGCAGAAAGTGGCGCCCTATCTCTTTCTATTGGGGCTGATGGCATTGATTCTGGTCTTGATTCCCGGCATAGGCAGAGAGGTGAATGGCAGCCGCCGGTGGATATCGTTGTTTGTGGTGACCATACAGCCTTCTGAATTCATGAAACTGTTTGCGGCGATGTATGTGGCGGATTACACCCTGCGCAAAGCCTCGGTGATGGATAGCTTCACCAAGAGTTTTGTGCCCATGCTGGGCGTGATGTTGCTGGTTGGGGGCTTGCTACTGATGGAGCCTGATTTTGGCGCATTTGCTGTGATTGCCACGATCACCATCTCCATCCTCTGGCTGGGGGGGATCAATGGCCGCATTTTTGCGGGCATGCTGATCATGCTGGTGATTGGCTTTGTGCTGCTGATCTGGAGCTCGCCTTATCGCTTGCAGCGCATTATCGGCTTTATGGATCCCTGGGCTGACCCATTTGGTAAAGGCTATCAGCTCTCACATGCCTTGATTGCTTTTGGCCGTGGTGAATGGACGGGTGTCGGCTTGGGGGCGAGCGTTGAAAAACTGCTGTATCTGCCAGAAGCACATACGGATTTTCTACTGGCTGTGATCGCCGAGGAGCTTGGTTTTATTGGTGTGGCAACCGTGGTAGGTCTCTTTGTCTGGATTGTCATTCGTGCATTTGCAATTGGCAAGGAGGCCATAGGCAATGAACGTTACTTTTCAGCTTTGCTGGCCCAAGGTCTCGGCGTCTGGATTGGTGTGCAGGCCATTATCAATATGGGTGTGAATATGGGGATTCTGCCCACCAAGGGGTTGACCCTGCCGCTACTTTCGTTTGGTGGCAGCGCTATTCTGGCCAACTGTATCGCGCTGGCAGTGCTGATGAGAATTGATTATGAAAATCGCCGGATTCAGAAGGGCTTGCCAGTATGAGTGGAATCACATGCACAGTTGATTCAGGCAAAGAGTGGTATCCGGCGATTTCGGTGGAGGCTCACCTGCGTAGCAGGTTATGCCGGAGCCAAAATAGGCGCATACAAAAGGGCTTGCCAGTATGAGTGGAATCACATGCACAGTTGATTCAGGCAAAGAATGGCATCTGGCGATTTCGGTGGAGGCTCACCTGCGTAGCAGGTTATGCCGGAGCCAAAATCGTCAGATGGAGTCGACTGAATACTTTAATCGTCTTGTTCATGTCTGGTCGGGGGTAGCCCGACAGCTAGATCCTTTATTTTGCTCGTCCAAAATAAAGGATCCAAACAAAAGGACGCCCCATGCCACGGGCTGTGCCTACCCTGCGATGCTCGACGACATGGGCGGCTGCGGAACTCGCCCTCAATTTAAATATCGGGCTCAGACAGTCCTCGCCGACAACCCCCATGCCACATGCGCTTCTCGGCGTGGCATCAAGGGGAAAACACAGCAGCGAGGGTCAGAACATGAGTAAAACCATACTCATCATGGCTGCAGGTACTGGTGGGCATGTGATGCCAGGATTGGCCATTGCTGAAAGAATGCAGGCACGTGGCTGGCGCGTACATTGGTTGGGGACTCGCCAGGGCATGGAAAACAAATTGGTGCCGCCTCGTGGCATCCCCATGACTGTGCTGAATTTCACTGGCATGCGCGGTAAGGGCATGTGGCATCTGCTCACAGGCATGTTCCAGTTGCTGTTTTCCATGCTGCGCACGCGTCGATTGATTCGCAAGATACAACCACAGGTGGTGCTTGGGATGGGGGGGTATGTGACAGTGCCCGGTGGTTGGGCAGCCCGTATGGCCCAGATTCCACTGGCGGTGATCAATGCAGATGCTGCTTTGCTAATGTCCAATCGTGCCTTGGCAAGCGCAGCCAGTCGTGTGCTGTTTGGGTTTGAAGCTGCAGATGGCATAGACCCTGCCATCGCTAGCAAGGTCAAGGTTACAGGTAACCCTGTACGACATGACATCGCAGCCTTGATGCCGCCCGAGCAGCGTTATGGGCAGCGGACTGGTCCACTGCGATTGTTGGTGCTGGGGGGTAGCCTGGGTGCCAGTGTATTGAATGAAGTGTTACCGCAGGCGCTGGCACGTATTCCATTGAATCAGCGGCCGTTGGTCACCCATCAGTCAGGTGCGCGGCATCTGGATACATTGCAGGCCGCTTATCGACGTGCAGGCGTACAGGCGAATGTCGTGGGGTTCATCGACAACATGGCCGCAGCCTATGCCGAAGCCGATGTGCTGGTCTGTCGGGCAGGCGCGATTACCGTGAGTGAAATTACCGTTGCCGGGGTTGCCAGCATTCTGGTGCCGCTCATGGTGTCCACAACTTCACATCAGCAAGACAACGCGCAATGGATGGCAGCTCATGACGCCGCTATCCATCTGCCGCAAGCCACGCTGAGTCCGGAAGGGTTGGCAGAGACCATGATGTCGCTGGATCGCACGCAATTGCAAACCATGGCAAGTGCAGCGCGCGCGCTGGCAAGGCCCAATGCGACCCAAGCCATCGTGGAAGAGTTGGAAGCCATTGCCCTGCCCTTAGCGGCCGGGAGGAAAACATGAAACATAAAGTCAAAAACGTGCATTTTGTTGGGATAGGTGGTTCCGGGATGTCCGGTATCGCTGAAGTGCTCCTGAACCTTGGGTTTAGTGTCAGCGGCTCCGATCTCACCATCAGTGCCGTCACCCAAAGACTGAAACAAATGGGGGCCATGATTTTTCAAGGGCATGCCAAAGAGCATCTTGAAAAAGCAGATGTGGTCGTGGTGTCGTCAGCTGTCAATGAAACTAATCCGGAAGTGGTGGAGGCGCGGAGCAGAACAATTCCTGTGGTGCCGCGCGCCATTATGCTGGCCGAACTGATGCGTTTCCGCCAAGGCATTGCAGTGGCAGGCACACATGGCAAAACCACGACAACCAGCCTGATTGCCAGCATTCTGGCAGAAGCAGGGATGGATCCGACCTATGTCATTGGCGGCCGTCTGGAATCAGCCAATACCAATGCCCGCCTTGGCACCGGCGAATTCATCGTGGCCGAGGCAGATGAGTCTGATGCCTCATTCTTGCACCTGACGCCAGTGATCTCAGTCGTGACCAATATTGATGCTGACCATATGGATACCTATGGGCATGACTTTGAGAAGCTGAAGGGGGCGTTTGTCGAGTTTCTTCAGCAACTGCCTTTCTATGGCATGGCAGTTGTCTGCATTGATGATCCCCATGTGCGGGCCATATTGCCTCAGGTATCAAAACCCATCATGCCTTATGGCTTTAGTGAAGAGGCTCGCATCCGCGCTGTGAATGTGCGCGCAGTGGGTAGTCAGATGCATTTTACCGTGATCCGTATTAACGGCGTCACCACCACGTTTGATGTCGAGCTTAATCTGCCAGGACGGCATTACGTACAGAACGCACTTGCGGCAATCGCTGTAGCGAGTGAATTGAATGTGCCGGATACCGCCATTATCAAGGCGTTGGCCGAATTCAAGGGTGTAGGTCGACGGTTTGAGCGTTACGGCGAGATTCCAGCTAAAGGTGGTGGCACGTTCACCTTGATTGATGATTATGGGCACCATCCCGTTGAAATGCAGGCTGTTATAGCAGCGGCACGCGGTGCGTTTCCTGGTCGTCGTCTGGTGTTGGCTTTTCAGCCGCATCGCTACACACGCACGCGCGATTGCTTTGAGGATTTCGTCAGGGTGCTTTCATCGGTCGATGCCTTGATTCTCACCGAAGTTTATCCGGCCGGAGAGCCGCCCATTGTGGCAGCTGATGGTCGTTCGCTGGTACGCGCCGTGCGCGTAGCCGACAAGGTGGAGCCGCTGTTTGTCGAAACCCCAGCCGAGTTGCCAGAGGCGATTCTGGGTATGGCCAAGGATGGTGATGTAGTCGTTGTGATGGGGGCTGGCTCCATCGGCCAAGTGGCCTCCACAACAAAGGATTTAGCCGCGTGATGGCGCAACAGGTCACACAGGGAAAGCTTCTGCTCAGTGAGCCAATGGCCCGCTACACCAGTTGGCGCGTGGGTGGTAAGGCAGATCGCCTCTACATTCCGTCAGGCTTGCAAGATCTGCAGGCTTTTCTGCGCGGCGTGGACCAAAGCCAGCCTGTCCATTTTGTCGGGCTGGGTTCCAACCTGCTGGTGCGGGATGGTGGTGTACGCGGCAACGTGGTGATCATGCATAACGTACTCACGGAACTGAGCATGTGTGATGGTCTGGTTTACGCCGAGGCCGGTGTGACATGTGCCAAGTTGGCAAGATTTAGTGCCAAGCAGCATCGACATGGCGCTGAGTTCATGGCGGGTATTCCGGGCACGATAGGCGGTGCGCTTGCGATGAACGCAGGCTGCCATGGCGGCGAGACTTGGGAGATTGTGCATCAGGTAGAAACCGTAGACCGCACTGGCACGCTGCACACACGTAGCAAGAACGAGTTCATTGCGACTTATCGCCATGTGCAGATGCCCGTCGAGGGCGAGTGGTTTGTTGCGGCCTGGTTTGATTTGCCAGAGGGTGAGGCAAGTGAAGCCGAGCAAAAGATCAAGAGTCTGCTGGCGAAGCGATTGGCAACACAACCGCTGAATCAGCCCAACGCTGGGTCGACTTTCCGTAACCCACCGGGCGATTTTGCTGCACGGCTGATAGAGGCCTGCGGACTCAAGGGACACAAGATAGGTGGTGCGCAGATATCGGAAAAGCATGCCAATTTCATCGTCAATCTGGGCGATGCCACGGCAGCAGATATTGAACAGTTGATCGCCCTCATGCGCGAGACTGTCAAGCAAAAACACGGGATTGAATTGCAGCAGGAAGTCAGAGTGATAGGTGAAGCATGAGTAGCACATTTGGAAAAGTTGCAGTGTTGCTGGGTGGTCGCTCAGGCGAGCGTGAGGTTTCGCTCAAGAGTGGGCATGCGGTATTGGCTGCGCTATTGCGAAGTGGTGTTGATGCGCATGCTTTTGACCCTGCAGAACGTCCTCTGCATGAGCTGGAAGGCTTTGACCGCGTGTTCATCGCCCTGCATGGCCGCTTTGGTGAAGATGGCACGATACAGGGTGCTCTTGAACTGATGGGCATTCCCTACACTGGCAGTGGCGTGATGGCATCCAGTGTGGGCATGGATAAATGGCGCACCAAATTACTGTGGCGTGCTGCAGGTGTGGTGACGCCGGATTTTGTCATGGTCGATGCCAACAGTGATTTTGCGGCAATCGAGCAGCAACTGGGTCTGCCGCTGTTTGTGAAACCTGCCAATGAAGGCTCCAGCATCGGCATCAGCAAGGTCAAGCATGCAGGTGAGCTCAAACCCGCCTATGCGCTGGCAGCAAAGTCAGACCTGCTGGTCATTGCAGAGCAGTTTATAGGTGGCGGCGAATATACCGTCGGCATTCTGGGTGATCAGGCATTGCCCATCGTGCGCATCGTGCCAGCCAATGAGTTTTATGACTACGAAGCCAAGTACCTGCGGGATGATACCCAGTACCTGTGTCCCTGTGGACTCAGCCCTGAAAAGGAAGCACAGATTCAAGCCGAAGCATTGCAGGCATTTCGCACGATAGGTGGAAGAGGCTGGGGCCGGGTGGACTTTTTGATGGATGAAGCGGGGCAGCATTACTTTCTGGAGGTGAATACTTCGCCCGGCATGACGGATCACAGTCTCGTGCCAATGGGGGCCAAGGCAGCGGGGATCAGCTTCGATGCGTTGGTTTTAAAAATATTAAGTATGGGATGCGTCTCTGGCGAAGTAAGCGGAGAACGTCTCTGATGAATCACGAACTGATAACCCAGAGGTTTGTGGTACAGCGCGAGGCGCACGGAGCGCAGAGCCTGAGACAGTACAGCGAGTACGGCGAGGGATTGAGCACAGCGCAACAAAGCGATTTACGCAAAGAATGGGTTGGGGAGATGGCCTGTGTGGGATAAGCCGCAGGTGCTCAATTGGATCGCCAACCTCCTCTTCGGCCTGGCCACCGTGCTGATGCTGTATGGCCTAGTGTATGTGGTGGTGCATTTGCCGATTTTCCCGCTACGAGAGGTGCGGGTTGAAGGTGAGCTGACCCATGTCACGCGTGAGCAACTTAAGTTGATTGTCAGTCGGCACTTGCAGGGTAACTTTTTTACGCTTGATCTGGTGAAGGCGCGGGATGCATTTGAAAAGTTGCCGTGGGCACGCACAGTTAGTCTACGCAGACGCTGGCCAGACAAGCTGGAAGTGATGGTCGAGGAGCACAAGGAGCTAGCACGCTGGGGAAATATTGCCTTGGTGAACACTTACGGCGAGTTGTTTCATGCGGCTTCGGATGAAGATCTGCCAGTGTTTTACGGGCCAGGCGATGGCGTACTTGAAGTGGCGCAAGCCTACGGCAAATACAGTGAATTGCTCGCGCCAGCAGGCATGCAAGTGATGCAACTGGCGTTGACACCACGGCGTGCGTGGCAAATACGGGCCGACAACAACATGGTGATTGAATTGGGCCGTGAGGATATGGAAGCGCGATTGGCGAAATTTGCCAATGTATACCAGCACACATTGAAAAAACTGGGTGTGCAGCTGGCTTACGCAGATTTGCGGTATCCGAATGGTTTTGCGGTTAGGCGCCCGGAGAAATCCGCGCGCAAAAAAATTGGGGCGGCGTGATGCAAATAGCATCGAAAGGGATGAACGGAGAGATGTATGAGCAAAATTAGAGAAGATAAAAACCTGATCGTCGGGTTGGACATCGGCACATCCAAGATTGTGGCGATCGTCGCGGAACTGCAGCCAGAGGGCACACTCAAGGTGATCGGTTTGGGGCAGCATACATCTCGAGGACTGAAAAAAGGTGTGGTGATCAATATTGATTCCACCATGCAGGCCATTCAGCGGGCGCTGGAAGAAGCCGAACTGATGGCCGATTGCAAAATCAGCAATGTCTTCACCGGCATTGCAGGCAGCCATATTAAGAGCCTCAATTCTCATGGCATGGTGAAAATCAAGGACGCCGAAGTGACACAAACGGACGTGGATCGCGTGGTCGATACAGCAAGGGCGATTGCACTGCCATCCGACCAACAGATTCTGCATATCCTGACACAGGAATTCATTATCGATGGTCAGGAGGATGTGCGTGAACCCCTAGGCATGAGCGGCATGAAGCTTGAAGTCAAGGTGCACATTGTCACGGGCGCTGTGGCTGCGGCGCAAAACATCGTCAAGTGCATCAAGCGCTGCGGACTGGAAGTCACTGATCTGATCTTGCAACCCCTCGCCAGCAGCATGGCAGTACTGACAGAAGACGAAAAAGAACTGGGCGTATGCCTGGTCGACATCGGTGGTGGCACTACCGATATCGCAGTGTTCAAACAAGGTGCCATTCGGCACACCGCAGTGGTGCCAATTGCAGGTGATCAGGTCACCAACGATATCGCGGTGGCCTTCCGCACACCGACGCAGGCCGCAGAAGAAATCAAGATCAAGCATGGTTGTGCGCTGCGTCAACTGGCGGACCCACGTGAGGTCGTCGAAGTGCCGGGTGTGGATGGCCGTGAGCCCCGTCAGCTATCAGTACAGACGCTGGCTGAGGTCATCGAGCCACGCATTGTTGAACTCTATGAAATGGTACTTAGTGAGCTGCGTCGCAGTGGCATGGAAGAGATGATTGCCTCTGGCATTGTGATCAGTGGCGGCTCATCAATGATGCGCGGCATGGTCGAGCTGGGCGAGGAAATCTTCCATATGCCGGTACGTCTCGGCATGCCGCGTTATGTCGGCGGATTATCGGAAGTGGTTAGTAATCCACGCTATGCCACCGGCGTCGGTCTGGTGCTGATGGGCAAACAGCAGGTGGAGCGCCAAATGCAGTCACAGATGGAGTCCGGTTCACTGGGCGATATCCTGCAGCGCATGAAGAGCTGGTTTAAGGGCAATTTTTAGAAAGTGTCGGGAATATTCGGCAAATTGAAGTGAGTAGTTGTTTTTAGGCAGAAGTACTTTAGATCATCATCAAGGAGATACCACAATGTTTGAAATTATGGACAGGGACTCGCAAGAGGCCGTAATTAAAGTGATCGGTGTGGGTGGCTGCGGCGGCAACGCAGTGACACACATGATCGAGAAAAATGTCGGGGGCGTGGAATTCATTTGCGCCAATACCGACCAGCAAGCCTTGAAAAAGAGCCGTGCAGGTACAGTGCTGCAAATTGGCTCTGATATCACCAAAGGATTGGGTGCAGGGGCTCGTCCTGAAATTGGCCGTGAAGCCGCACTGGAAGACCGTGAGCGAATTGCAGAAGTAATCGATGGGGCTGACATGTTGTTCATTACTGCAGGCATGGGTGGCGGTACTGGCACCGGCGCTGCTCCGATTATTGCTGAAGTGGCCAAGGAAATGGGCATTCTTACCGTGGCCGTGGTGACCAAGCCATTTGCTTTTGAAGGCAAGCGCACCAAAGTAGCAGTTGAAGGTCTGGAAGAACTTTCCCGTCATGTCGACTCGTTGATTGTCATTCCTAACGAAAAGCTGATGGAAGTGCTAGGCGAAGATGTGCCATTTCTGCAGGCTTTTGAAGCCGCTAACGACGTGCTGCACAATGCAGTGTCCGGCATTGCTGAAATCATCAATTGCCCAGGCCTCGTCAACGTTGACTTTGCAGATGTTCGCACCGTCATGTCAGAAATGGGCATGGCGATGATGGGCTCTGCCATGGCAACTGGCCCCGACCGCGCCCGCATTGCAGCAGAGCAGGCAGTAGCCAGCCCATTGCTGGAAGATGTCAACCTCGCTAACGCACGTGGCGTTCTGGTAAATATTACTGCCAGTACTTCCTTCAAAATGAAGGAATACTACGACGTCATGAACACCATCAAGGAGTTCACGGCTGAAGATGCTACCGTGATTGTCGGTAATGTATTTGATGAACATATTGGCGATGGTTTGCGTGTCACTATGGTGGCAACTGGACTGAATGGCGTTGCTGGCCGTCGTCAGCAAAAGCCTGAGTTGCGTGTCATGAGCCAAGTGCGTGATGGGACAACCGGTCAATCGGTGTTTGTAGGTGGTACGGGGGCCAATATGGCAATGGGTGCTACTGATGATGATGCGCCAGCCGTGTTTTCCAGCAATGGCCGCCGTGCAACAGTTGAGGCCATGAAAATGTCTGGGGTTGAGGAATACGATATCCCTGCATTTTTGCGTAAGCAGGCTGACTAGAAAACCATCCAAATATTAAGCAAACCAACTGCTTAATGGATGGTCTCAAGAGTATGAGGTCTGGGGCTGGAAAAGCAAATGTGCTACTATTTTAGGCAATTCATGCGAAATTGATAAGGTTGATAGATTGGTCAAACAACGTACATTAAAAAAGGCCATTAACGCCACTGGCGTTGGCTTGCATACGGGCGACAAGGTTACCCTGACCTTGAATCCGGCTGCGGCTGACACCGGCATTGTGTTTCGGAGAACCGATCTGCCCGGTTCTCCAGAAATCAAGGTGCGTCCCGATCTTGTCAAGGATACGCGTCTTTGTTCTGCACTTGAGGACAATGGCGCGCGTGTTGCCACGGTAGAGCATTTGCTTTCCGCGCTTGCCGGGCTGGGAGTTGACAACATTCTGATAGAAATGAATGCGAGCGAAGTACCCATCATGGATGGCAGCTCCGGTCCGTTCGTTTACCTGCTGCAATCGGCAGGTATTGTTGAACAGAATGCACCCAAGAAATTTATTCGCATCAAAAAACCTGTTGAAGTCGTCGATGGCGACAAGTGGGTGCGTTTTGACCCTTACTTTGGGTTCAAAATTGATTTCACCATCGATTTCAATCATCCCGTGTTTGATCACAGTGGTAAACGTGTCACCATCGATTTTGCCGATAATTCCTATATCAAGGAAATCAGCCGTGCTCGTACGTTCGGGTTCATGCATGAAGTCGAGTACTTGCGTTCCAATGGCCTAGCAAGGGGAGGTAGTCTGGACAATGCCATTGTGCTGGATGAATACCGTGTCCTGAATGGGGATGGCCTACGTTATGACGATGAGTTTGCCAAACACAAGGTGCTGGACGCCATTGGCGATCTGTATGTACTTGGTCATCCGCTGATAGGCGCATTCACCGCTTACAAATCCGGTCATGCACTGAACAACCAGCTGCTTCGTACTTTGCTGGCAACGGCTGATGCATGGGAATATGCCACATTCGAAAACGCAGCTGAAGCACCGGGTGCCTTCCAGTTGCAAATTCCAGTTGCCCCTGTGCTGCAGTACGTCTGATGAGGTAGTCAAGCGATGCTGGTACTCAGATTGGTTCTGGCATTAGGGCTGATTTCAGTCTGTGTTTCGCTGGGTGTGTATTTCATCTCTAAAGATAAGCGGTATTTACGCTTTTCCTGGCAAATTATCAAATTTACGCTGGTGTTAATCTTTATCGCAGCAGTATTGCATGCGGTAGGGCGTATCATTCTTTTGTAGCGTGCTTCATGCGACGCGTCTCATCGCGCCATGGACAAAACACAATCGTGCCCTGGTAGGGGGTTACTTCAGGCTGGAAGCAGGTTGAACAATGAAATTCAGATGGTGGGTGGCAGCAGTTTTGATATTTCTCAGTGCGCAGGCACGTGCTGAGGATAGCGGCGCAATGCTGGTTAAAGCACAAGAAGCCTACAACAAACAAAACCTCTTGCAGGTGCAAGCCTACTTCAACCAGATGCAGGCCAAGCAGGATATCCTCGCTCCATACGCAGACTACTGGCGGATGCTGCTGACGCTCAGTAATTCTGAACATCAATCAGTTCAACAGTTTATGGATCAGTATGCTGCCTATCCATTCGCAGACCGTGTCCGTGGTGAATGGTTAAAGCAACTGGGTAAGCGGCAGGATTGGCAAAACTTTTTCAATGTCCTGCCAGATTTTCAGCGCGAGGATGCAGCTGTCAGTTGTTTAACCTTACAAGGCCAGCATGCACTTGGGCATGTCGTGCATCGCGAACTTGTTGAGCGGGTGTGGATGGTCGGGACAGAACAGCCGAACCAGTGCGGTGCTTTATATGAAGTGATGTTTCGCAATGGCACCTTGACCGAAGAGCATGCATGGCAACGTTTCCGGCTCACCATGCAAGGTGGCAAGATCAGTGTGGCTAAATCTATCAGTCAGTATATTCCAGCCATTGATACCAATAACATCAAACTGATTGACCGGGTTTATCAAAACCCGCAGCAAGTGCTGCAGAAACAATCTATCTCCTACAAGTCTCGCTTTGGTAGAGAATTGAATATGTACGCCATTGATCGGGTCGCGCGGACCCAGCCACCGCTAGCGCTGGATGTATGGCAAAAGCACATCGGAAATTTCAATGCGGAAGAACGTAGTTACATGTGGGGCAGGCTGGCACTTTATGCTGCGCGACGACATGACCCGGCTGCCAATCAATGGTTTAAATTGGCCAAGGAACTGGATAACGAACAAATGGCATGGCGGGTACGTGCTGCTCTTCGTGTGCAGGACTGGTCTGGCGTGCTGACAGCCATTGATGCCATGCCCGAAAGTGAACAACAGGTTGCGGCCTGGCGCTACTGGAAAGCGCGGGCCTATAAAGCCAAGCAAGAGCTTGCCGCTGCCAACGCCATCCTCGCGCCGCTGTCCAAAGAGCATCATTATTATGGTTTGTTGGCTGAGGAGGAGTTGGGCGAGGTCATGAGTGCCCCTGGCGTGGCTTATAAGGCCAGCGATGAGGAAATCAAGGCGGTTGCTACACAACCGGGCATCAAGCGCGCACTTGCATTGAATCATCTGGGTTTTCGATGGGAGGCAAGAGCAGAGTGGGCGATGGCCACCAAAGGTTACGATGACAAGCAGTTGATTGCCGCCGCTGAAGTGGCATTTCGCAATGATTGGATTGATGTTGCGATTAATACCGCCGACAAAACTCAGTTTATCCATGATTTTGCCTTACGCTACCCAACACCTTATCGCGAAAAAATGCAGGCTTATGTCAAGGAAAATGCGCTAGACGAGGCATGGGTCTATGGCTTGATCCGGCAGGAAAGTCGATTTATTGGCGTAGCAAAATCAAGTGCCGGGGCATCAGGGCTGATGCAGGTGATGCCAGCGACTGCCAAATGGATAGCCAAGCGCTTGGGCATGACCAGTTTCAAACCGGGTATGATCACGGAGATTGATACCAATATTCAATTTGGCACCCATTATTTGCGCTACACTTTAGATCGCATGGATGGTCAGTCGTTGATGGCAACCGCGGCCTATAATGCCGGCCCTGGGCGGCCCAAACGCTGGGCGGCCGATCAGCCGCTGGAAGGGCCCATATATGCAGATACGATTCCGTTTACAGAAACGCGTGACTATGTGAAAAAAGTCATGGCGAACGCTTATTATTATGCACAGCAGATGGGCCACCGTAATATCGCCCTCAAAGAGCGTCTTGGTATTGTGCCGGGAAATGCCATTAGCGTGACGGTGGAAAATGAAACAGAAGCAGATCATTGAGGATAGGATGCGAATCAATCAAGTATGTGTGTTAGGCGGCTCGGGCTTCGTCGGGAGTGCAGTCGTGCACAAGCTGAGTAATGCAGGATATATGGTCAAGGTGCTGAGCCGCCGCCGTGAGCGGGCCAAGCATCTGATTTTGCTGCCTAATGTGCAGGTTGTTGAATGCAATGTACTGAACGATGCTGAGCTTAGCATGCATTTACAGGGTGCCGATGCGGTGATTAATCTGATTGGTATTTTGCATGAAAGCAAAAAACTGACGTTTGAGCAGATGCATCATCAGTTTCCCAAGCGGGTAGCGGAAGCCTGTGAAAAACTGGGTATCAGACGCCTGTTACATATGAGCGCCCTGCAAACCGCCCCCAACGCGCCAAGTGCTTACCTGCGCTCAAAAGCCGCAGGTGAAGCCGCTGTGCTGGAGCATGCCAAAAGAATCAATGTCACTATTTTCAAACCGTCTGTCATTTTTGGCCGAGGTGATCGCTTCCTCAACCTGTTTGCCACCATTGTTAAAGTCATGCCAGTGGTTGCGCTGGCAAAACCCGAAGCCAGATTTCAACCTGTCTGGGTGGAAGATGTGGCCGATGCCATGGTCAACAGCATGAGCAATATCGACACCTTTGGCAAAAGCTATGAGTTAGGCGGCCCGCGCGTCTATACCCTGCGCGATCTGGTGTCGTTTGTAATTTTTATGTTGGGTAAAAAGCGCAAGATCGTCGGTCTGAACGACAAACTTTCCTACTGGCAGGCCTACGCGATGGAGAAGCTTCCAGTGACCCTGATGACCCGTGACAATTTCCATTCCATGGAGGTTGATAGCGTCTGTCATGGGCCGGTCGCGCCTGAACTTGGTATCAATCCTGCAGCGGTAGAGGCTGTGGTGCCTGAATATTTGGCAAATGATACGCCACGGGCAGCGTACGACCGTTTTCGTGGATTAGCAGGCCGCTGAGCCTGACCGGATGGCAGGCCTGACACCATGAAAGTGTATCAGGTTGGCGGCGCTGTCCGGGATGCCTTGTTAGGCCTACCGGTGCAGGATCGTGATTTTGTCGTGGTCGGTGCAACGCCTGAACACATGACCGCCCTCGGATACCGCCCGGTAGGTAAGGATTTTCCTGTTTTCCTGCATCCCGAAACGCATGAAGAATATGCGTTGGCCCGTACCGAGCGCAAAACTGCCAAGGGCTACAAGGGTTTTCAGGTGTATGCTTCACCTGATGTGACGCTGGAAGAGGATCTTGCCAGACGTGACCTCACCATGAATGCCATTGCGCAAGGTGAAGATGGTCAGCTGATTGATCCTTTTCATGGACAGCGTGATATTGAGCAACGCCTGTTGCGCCATGTCAGCGCTGCCTTTGTCGAAGACCCGGTGCGTATTCTAAGAGCTGCTCGATTTGCTGCTCGCTTTACTGATTTTAATGTCGCTCCAGAAACCCTGCAGTTAATGTGTGAGATGGTAGCGGCAGGCGAAGTGGATGCACTGGTACCTGAGCGGGTTTGGCAAGAGTTGTCCAAGGGTCTGATGGAGCCCAAGCCCTCCCGCATGTTTGAGGTGCTACGTGTTTGTGGCGCACTCAAAAAAATTCTGCCGGAGTTGGATCGTCTCTGGGGCGTTCCCCAGCCTCCCCAGCATCATCCGGAAATCGATACCGGCATTCATGTCATGATGGTCGTCGATGAAGCCGCCTCACAGGGCTATTCGCTACCAGTCAGATTTGCTGCACTGACGCATGATCTGGGCAAAGGCACCACCCCCAAAGACATGCTGCCACGTCATATTGGCCATGAGGAACGCAGTGTGTATTTGCTCAAGGACTTATGTCAGCGCTTGCGTGTTCCCAATGATTGCAAAGCGTTGGCGCATGTCGTGGCCAAATTTCATGGCAAGGTCTATCGGCTGCATGAAATGCGGCCAGATACCAAAGTGAGATTTTTAACGGATACTGATGCGATTCGCCAGCCGGAGCGCTTCAAGGAGTTTCTGCGTACATGTGAGTGCGATTTTCGTGGAAGATCCGGTAATACGGAAAAACCAGTACCTCACACAGCAGCTTGGCTAGACTTGTTGAATGCTGTGATGCAAGTGGATGCGGGTGCCATTGCCAAGCAATATCAAGCACCTGAAAAAATCAGGGAAGCCGTGTTTCAGGCGCGGGTGGAAGCCGTGAAGCATGTAAGCACCTGAATCGGGTTTAAGCATTTCAATGATTCGAAGAATAAAACGGCACTCAAGTATTTCATCATAGTGACTTATTGATTCATTAACCTGTCGCTCGTCGGGCTAAGCGCCGGATTAGGGGCATGTTCTAATCTGCTTCCATCGAATTTCTGACTCAACATGTCTGAGTCAATGCTCAAAATCCTGATCCCCGACTACTGGATGGCGATACCCTCCAGCTTTTCAATATTCAATATATGCTTTCTTGCATTGATTGCAGACAATGATGCAAATTTCTAAATTATTCACAATCGTTTTATTGACGATTACAGCGTTACCAGCCCATGTGATGGCCGAAGATGCCACGACCTGGATAGAGAAAGGCGAGGCAGCGCTGAAAGCCGCATTGAGCGTTAAGCCCAATGAGCAACAGGCGAAAAATGTGATCTTGTTTGTGGGGGATGGAATGGGGGTATCTACCGTCACTGCTGCGCGTATTTTTGAGGGTAATCAAAAAGGCATGGATGGTGAAGGCAATCAATTGGCCTTTGAAAAATTACCATACCTTGGGTTGTCAAAAACCTACTCCACCAATCAGCAAACGGCAGACTCAGGGGCTACCATGACCGCCATGATGACGGGCGTAAAAACCAATGGGGGCCTGATTTCAACCGCACAAACCATTCAGCGTAAAGAAGCAGATACCCAAAAGGTATATGCGGCAAGATTAACCACGTTACTGGAACTGGCTGAGCGTAATGGCTTGTCGACAGGTGTTGTCTCAACGGCAAGGCTGACCCATGCCACACCTGCCGTCACTTATGCGCATGCTTCAAATCGTGACTGGGAGACCAATACACAACTACCAGCGGATACCGAAATCAAAGATATAGCCGCACAGTTGGTCGACAACTTTGGTGAAAATGGGATTGGTGATGGACTTGAGGTGGCATTGGGTGGCGGACGCACCAAATTTCTGCCAGATACCATGATGGATCCTGAATACCCGGATAAAAAAGGTGAACGCACAGATGGCCGTAATTTGATACATGAATACCAGCAGAAGTTTGGTGCCAGTTATGTATGGAACAAGACGCAGTTTGATGCATTAAATGCCAAAGATGCCAAACGTTTGCTGGGCTTGTTTGAACCCTCACACATGAAATATGAGCACGATCGAGCGCGTGATCAAGATGAGCCTTCCTTGAGTGAAATGACATCCAAGGCCATTGATATTTTATCCACCAATCAGCAGGGATTTTTTCTTATGGTGGAGGCTGGGCGTATTGATCATGCACACCATGCAGGCAATGCCTATCGCGCACTTGGTGAAACGGTTGCACTTTCAGATGCCGTGCAAACCGCTTTAACAAAAGTGGACTTGAAGAATACCTTGGTGATTGTGACTGCGGACCACAGCCATACGCTAACCATCGCTGGCTACCCAGCCAGAGGTACCCCGATATTAGGTAAAGTCATCAACGCGGGTGAAAACACAAGTACGTTGGCACAAGATGGCAAACCCTATACAACCCTGAGCTATGCCAATGGCGTGGGCTTCCATGACGACGACAGTGATGGTCACGAGCTGGAGGAAGAAAATGTCAGCATTCAACCCGGCCGGTACGCCGATCTGGAAAAAGTGGACACGCAAAAACCAAACTACCGACAAGAAGCGAATGTGCCGTTGAAATCTTCAACCCATGCGGGTGAAGATGTCGCTATTTTCGCTGGAGGGCCGCAAGCACATTTATTGACAGGTGCTCATGAGCAAACCCATATTTTTTATGTCATGAAACATGCGCTCGGGCTCTAAAAAGCAATTTGAACTGACCGCTTTGCGTTTTGCATGATTTATGATTCAATACGCGCCTCGCATATGGGCGGTTAGCTCAGTGGTAGAGCACTGCCTTCACACGGCAGGGGTCACTGGTTCGAACCCAGTACCGCCCACCAGACAAAAAAGCCTCAGTCATCACACTAAGGCTTTTTGTTTTTTGCATCAATAAAACAAGCCAAGTTGCAGTTGGGCATATTCCATGGGTTTGCGCTTGAAGCCACTCTTGGCGAATTGATGCCAACGTCCAATGACAAAGCACATAATGAGGTTGGCTTGTGCTTCTGGCAGAATTCTTTTGCCATTGTCGGTGCTGGAAATTTTCAGGCTTTGCTTAATGGTGATTTCCAGCCGATCCAGCAATTGGTTCACACGCTGCTGCAGCGCATCATCTTCATTCACAAGTGCATCGCCAATCAAGACTCGGGTCATGCCCGGATTTTTCTCGGCAAATAGCAGAAGTACGCTCACTGTGCGATTAACCTGTGCCAACCCATTAGTTTCTTCACTGGTGATTTTATTGATCAGGCTGAACAAGGCTTGCTCAATAAACTCAATCAAGCCTTCAAACATTTGTGCTTTGCCGGCAAAGTGGCGGTAGAGCGCAGCTTCAGAGACACCCAGTTTGGCAGCCAGCGAGGCGGTGGTGATTTTTTCACGCTTGGGTGATTCCAGCATTTTGGCCAGAGTTTCAAGAATTTGTTGTTTGCGTTCGCCTGCCATGATGACTTCCTTGAATCCTTGTTGGGAGTTACCTGAATTATAACCGAGCGTGAGTAAGCGCTAACACGTTAGAGATGCGTAAATGCACAAAATTTGGTTTATTGAGCCGCTTGCTCACCCAAATGGTTTTCATCCCCAGCCTTTTTGCAGTCATTAATGCAGGCAGGCTGTCCTCCAGCATGATGCAATCTCTTGGATTCGCCCTGATGGATTGGAGCATACGGGCAAATCCTCGCACCGAGGGTTTGGGGTGATAGCGGCTGCACTCAACGCTAAAGACGATCTCAAATAAGTCGTCTATTCCTAACAGCGACAGGACACGGGTTGCATATTGCCGGGGGGCATTGGTGAAGATGACCTTGCGTCCTTTAAGACGTTGCAGCCAGTGTCTTAAACGTTTTCTGTAGACCACCATCTCATGGAGTGCCGGAAACTGATGGGTTTGTTCAAGAAAATGGGCAGGGTCAATGCCGTGATGTCGGGTCAGCCCTTTAAGGGTTGCGCCATATATGCGCCAATAGTGACGTCTGAGTGCATGGGCATCATCTTCACTGAGGTTGAGATGATCCATGATGTACTGCGTCATGGCCTGATTCATGACTGGAAAAATATGACTGCTTGCATCGTGTAGCGTGTCGTCCAGATCAAACACCCAAATACGGCTCATCAATTCATTATGAGAGCGAATCGCTTCGATGCGTGCGCACTCACTCCTCGCCTATTTCTTTGAAACCTTTCGCCATTCGCTATACGGCCCATAGGGCTTCATACCGCAAGCTAGACAAGCTAGAGATGTTACGGCGAGAAAGTTGCGGGGCAGTCAACGCAGTATTCACCAGAAAATGGAGAGCAAAAATTATTTGGCTTTGATCAGCGTGCCCACGCCTTCATCGGTGAGCACTTCCAACAATAAGGCATGCTCTACGCGGCCATCAATGATGTGTACGGATTTCACCCCGCTGCGGGCAGCATCGAGCGCGGAACTGATCTTGGGTAACATGCCACCGGACAGAGTACCATCTGCCACCATTTCGTCGACCTGCTTGGGCGTTAGGCCGGTCAGCAGGTTGCCTGCTTTATCCAGTACTCCTGGCGTGTTGGTCAGCAGGATGAGTTTTTCTGCATTGAGAATCTCGGCCAGTTTGCCCGCCACTACATCAGCATTGATATTATAGGTTTCACCTTCAGGGCCAACACCAATGGGCGCGATTACCGGGATAAAGTCGCCGGTATCCAGAAAATCAATCAGACTGGGATCAATGGCGGTAATGTCACCCACACTACCGATATCAATGTATTCGCCTGGCAATTCCTTGTTTTCCATCAACAGCTTTCTGGCGCGGATAAAGTTACCATCCTGTCCGGTCAAGCCAACGGCTTTGCCCCCATGGCGGTTGATCAGGTTCACAATGTCCTTGTTGACTTGTCCACCCAGCACCATCTCGACCACATCCATGGTCTCGGCATCGGTAACACGCATGCCCTGAATAAAGGTGCCCTTTTTGCCTAGTCTATCCAGTAGTTCATTAATTTGCGGGCCACCGCCATGTACAACCACAGGGTTCATGCCAACCAGCTTCAGCAACACCACATCACGTGCAAAGCAATCCTGCAGTGCAGGGTCCGTCATGGCGTTGCCACCGTATTTGATGACAATCGTCTTATCAAAAAAACGCTTAATGTAAGGAAGTGCTTCTGCGAGCGTTTGCGCTTTTTGCGCGGCGGTCGTTTTAGTCAGCATTGATGCTCTCTGGGCGCGAGTGAATTTAAGATTATTTTACCTTGAAAAAATGCCTGAGACGGTACAGATTATGCTAAGTTTTGCCTAAGGAAGCCCTGAATAAATCCACCATGAGCCGCTTTGATGTTAAAAATGAGGTGTCCATGCCGAGCGATATCGAAATAGCGCAGCAAGCAACACTCCGCAATATCAGTGAGATTGCATCGGAGCTTGGCTTGACGCCTGACTCGGTCGAGCACTTTGGCCGCTTCAAAGCCAAGATTGATATTCGGCAGAATCCACAGTTGGCGCAGCAGCCAAATGGCAAGCTGATTCTGGTCACGGCCATTAGTCCTTCGCCTGCAGGTGAGGGCAAAACCACCACGACCGTGGGTCTGGGCGATGCGCTGAATCGCATTGGAAAAAAGGCGATTGTCTGTCTGCGTGAGCCCTCAATGGGGCCGGTCTTTGGCATGAAAGGCGGCGCTGCGGGTGGCGGGCATGCGCAAGTCGTGCCCATGGAAGATATCAATTTGCACTTCACGGGAGACTTTTCTGCCATTGCGCTGGCGCATAACTTGTTGGCAGCACTGATTGATAACCACATTCACCAAGGCAATCAGCTACAGATAGACCCGCGTCAGGTGACCTGGAAGCGCGTCATGGATATGAATGACCGCGCATTGCGTTCGATTGTGGTTGGACTGGGTGGTAAGGTAAATGGGCAGGCGCGTGAGGATGGCTTTGATATTGTCGTGGCCTCGGAAGTCATGGCGATTTTCTGTCTGGCGGAGTCCTTGAAAGACCTGAAATCGCGATTAGGTCATATTGTGATTGGCTACACCTTTGACGGCAAACCGGTGCAAGCGAGCGATCTCAATGCGCATGGTGCAATGACGGTGCTGCTGAAGGATGCCATCAAACCCAATCTGGTGCAGACGCTGGAACATACCCCGGCCATTATCCATGGCGGACCGTTTGCCAATATTGCTCACGGATGCAACTCGGTGATTGCCACCAAACTGGGCTTGAAACTCGGTGAGTATGTGGTTACAGAAGCTGGTTTTGGAGCGGACCTTGGTGCAGAAAAGTTCATTGACATCAAATGTCGAAAATCCGGGCTGCGCCCTGATGCTTGTGTGGTGGTGGCCACCATACGTGCGCTCAAGTATCACGGCGGTGTAGAAGTGCCCGCGTTAGGCATGGAGAACCTGACCGCCCTGGAAGCCGGGCTGGAAAATCTGCAAAAGCATGTCGAGAATGTCACCCGCCACTATGGCTTGGCTTGCGTGGTCGCCATCAATCGCTTTAACGCAGATACCGAAGCTGAAATTGCCTTGGTACGCAACAGACTAGCTGAGCAAGGGGTCAATGTGGTGTTGGCGGAACACTGGGCCAAGGGGGGCGCCGGTGCGATGGACTTGGCACACGAGGTGGTACGTCTGGTGGAAAGCAAGCAGGGCGATATGCAGTTTGTGTATGACACCTCTGACACCCTATGGGAGAAAATGCGCAAGGTAGCTACGAAAATATATGGCGCTGCTGACATTCATGCACCTCGTCGGTTACGTGTGCAGATTGATCAACTACAAGCCGATGGTTACGGACATTACCCCATATGTGTCGCCAAGACACAGTATTCGTTTTCAACCGATGCCAGTGCGCGCGGTGCTGTACAGGGCCACATCATTACCGTGCGTGCGGTGCGCTTGTGTGCAGGTGCAGAATTCATCGTCATGATCTGTGATGACATCATGACCATGCCCGGACTACCCAAAGAGCCCTGCGCTACAAGGATTGAAATTGATGATGAAGGACGTGTGTCCGGGCTTTACTAAAGATTAGGTATGCGGTACGCAGCCAAATTAGAGTGAAAAAAAGCGGCCTTGCGGCCGCTAAACGAGGAGATTGCATGAGAGTTCGGGTTACTTGATAGTAAGTTTCTTTGCTGTAGTGACAGCTTTTTTGGGTAGTACCAGATCCAGAATGCCGTCCTTATAACTTGCCTGCGCTGCGCCTTCATCAATTTCGTTTTCCAGCGCAAAGCTGCGAGAAACCTTGCCGTAGTAGCGTTCGCTGCGCAAGGTGCGTGAGCCTTCCTTCACTTCATTTTCCTTACGCACTTCTGCGCTGATGCTGACCTGATTGCCGTCAATCGTGACGTGGATATTTTCTTTGTCTACGCCGGGAATTTCAGCATGCACGGTGTATTGGTTGTCCTGCTCCTCAACATCGATTTTTAGCTGAGGTTGCTGCGCCTGTTCAATACGTACGGGGCGAAACAGTCCGCGAAACACTTCATCGAAGGGATCTGCACTGCTGACGCTGAATGGATCAATGCGGGAAATATTGGCCATGATGTTCTCCTTTCAATCTTGTTGGAAGAGACTTCTCTATCACCAAGATTGGGGAGTGTTGCCAAATTTCAAGGGGTATCCCTGCAAGAAAATGTAAGTGAGTTACACCTTTTTCCAGAATACCTTCGAGCGCCTTTGCAGGTTGTAAAGTTGCTGCTTGGTTTGCGGCAGGTCATTCACGTTGCGCTCAATAAAGCCGCGCTCCAGAAACCAGTGCTCGGTACGGGTGGTCAGCACAAAAATACTGCTCAGGCCAAGATCTCTGGCCTGCGCCTCGCAATATTTGAGCAATCGATCGCCACGTCCACCTCTTCTGAAGGCGGGTTGTACCGCCATGCAGGCTAATTCTGCGGTTTTTTCCTGATCAAAAGGGTAGAGGGCAGCACACCCAATAATGCGGCCATCATGTTCCATTACATGGAAATGGTTGATTTCCATCTCCAGCCGCTCCCTGCCACGACGCACGAGTACACCCTCAGCCTCAAGCGGCTCAATCAGTTGCAGAATCCCACCTACATCGCCGATTTCTGCCTGACGCATGGATTCCAGCGGTGCTTCTGTGATCATGGTGCCGATCCCGTCATGGGTAAACAACTCTTGCAGGATGGCACCATCAACATGGCGACTGATCAAGTGCGTACGTGCCACCCCGTTATCACAGGCTTTCACAGCGGCAGGCAAATAGTAGGTTTCATCCTCGGTGATGTTGACCCCGCCATTGGTATCAATATGGCGTAGCAGGTTGCGCCCCTTGTCAGCTGTCATTTCACGCAGTAACTCGCCACGGACGTTGTGCACCCCTGGGGTATCCATCAAAAAGATCAGCTTGTCAGCATCAAGCGCCACTGCAGCACTGACAGCCACGTCCTCCAGGGTCAGGTTAAACACTTCGCCGGTGGGGGAGTATCCCAATGGAGATAGCAGCACGAGTTCACCATCATCCAGCCGTTTCTGAATGCCAACGGCATCCACCTTGCGTACTTCACCGGTATGCTGCAGATCCACCCCATTGACCACGCCTAGCGGTTTGGCCGTCACAAAATTACCGCTCGCCACGCGAATATCCGAACCTGCCATGGGGGAATTGACTAAACCCATTGAGAGCAGTGCTTCAATCTCAACCCGAACCGCCCCATTGGCCTCTTTGACAGCTTGCATGGCCTCGTCATCAGTGACGCGCAATCCATCAACCAAGTGTGTTTCAATACGAGCTTTTTTCAATCTTGATTCAATTTGGGGGCGTGCGCCGTGCACCAACACCAGCCTGACTTCCAGGCTGGCCAGCAGGTTGAGATCATGTGACAGGGATACAAACTGGCCATCATCCACTACCTCGCCACCAAAGGCGATGACAAAGGTACGGCCACCAAAGGCGTGGATGTAGGGTGCCGCAGATCGAAACCATCGCACAAAATCCTGCGCCTGTTGAAGTGGCGGTGGTGTTGCGGATTGTGTTTGGGCACTGATCTTGGCGTCAGATTGTGCATATAGAAATGCAGGGGTGCAATCCAATGCCGTACATAGACGCCGCAACATAGACTCAGAAACGCCTTGAGCGCCCCGCTCAATGCGGGAGAGGTTACCGCTATCGGTATCAATTTGTCTGGCCAGCGCCTGTAGTGTGAGCCCTAGCGTCTTACGCCGCTTACGAATGGCTGGTCCCAATGACATAGGGCCTCCTAAAATATGCGAATTACGCATATTTTTATATAAATTATTTATTTATGCAATTAATTGTAATCACCCCACAAGGTTTGCATGGATGAAATTGCTGAAAGCGCAGCAGTTTCGGTGCGCAGAATGCGCTTGCCTAAGCGTATCGGGATAAATTCATGTTGCAGGGCAATGTCGACTTCTGTGGGGGTCAGACCGCCTTCTGCGCCAATCAAGAGTTGGATGCTGCCCTGGGGTTTGGATATTTGCGACAAGCTGTGCTCGGCACCTGGCAATAACAGAATCCTGCTGGCCGCAGATGTGCCTAGTCCCAGCCAGTCGGCTAGAGAGCAGGTGGGGAGTACGGGCGGGATGATGGCGCGACCACTTTGTTCACATGCAGCAATGACCACGTTTTGCCAGTGTTCCCTGCGCTTGTCAGCACGGTCACCTGACAATTTGACAACGCTACGTTGGCTGGCAATGGGTTGTATCCGATTCACGCCCATTTCCACGGCTTTCTGGATTGTGAAATCCATCCGGTCGCCGGAAGAAATGGCCTGAACCAAGGTGATATCCAGGGGGGATTCTGTGTCGTTGGCTACCACGGACTTCACCTTGGCGCTGACCTCGGCTTTGCTGATAAAAGTCAGGCTGCACAAATAATCGTTGCCATCACCGTTAAATAGTATGGCTTCGTCATCCACCTGCATGCGTAGCGCACGGCTGGCGTGCGTGGCTGCGTTGTCAGTGAATCGAATAATGCTGCCAGGAGAGAGTTTTTCTGGGGAATAGAATCGTGGTAAAGACATGGGAACGTTCAGGGCGGCGCGCCAGTCGATGGTAAAATAAGGCTTAATTCTAATTCAAGGAGTCATGAGCATGGTAAGTCTAAATCCACCAGTCTGCGATTTTGGCTGGAAAGCCCCTGAATTCAAGTTGCTGGGTGTGGATGGTAAAACCTGGACACTGGAGGATATCCGCGGCCCCAAGGGCACGCTGGTGATGTTTATCTGTAATCATTGCCCTTATGTGAAGGCGATTCGTGAACGTTTGGCGGCAGATCTGCTGGAGCTCAAGCAGTTGGGTGTACATTCGATCGCCATTTCCTCGAATGATGCGGTGAATTATCCAGAAGACTCCTATGAAAAAATGCAGGCGATGGCAAAGGAATTTAATTTTTCTTTCCCCTATGTCTATGACGAGTCACAGGAAGTTGCCAAAGCCTACGGCGCTGTCTGTACGCCAGATTTCTTTGGGTTTAACGCTGACCTTGAATTGCAGTACCGGGGTCGCTTTGATGATCAGCGGCGTGAATTAACCCCTAACCCAAACCCAACGCGTGATCTATTCAAGGCCATGAAGTTGGTGGCTGAGACCGGGCATGGTCCGCAAGAGCAAATTCCGTCAATTGGCTGTTCTATCAAATGGAAAGAATAAAGAAGCAGAACCCAGCCACATGAGATTTGGCTATTTGATGAATTGACTTGGCATTATTGCTTTGATTGCTGCATCGTTTGCTTTTTATGCAGTCTAATATCTATACTTCTATATAAATAATCGCTTAAGGGTTCGATATTGCAGACTATGCAGATCAAGGCGGTGCTGGCCAAGCTGGTTGATCTGACGCGGGAGCGCGACGGCAACTCGCTGGAGTTGTCCTTGGCGCAAACCTTGTTTGATCTGGTGGTGCCTGAACGCATCGCGATCTATCGCCCTATTCGGCCAGGTGCTGAAGAGTTTTCCATGACCACGGTGGGTCATGGGCAGCCTGTCGAAATCGGTAAGTCCCTGTGCGCTGATCTCGTGCGTTGCATCGTCGAAGGCGCACCTCAGCAACATGCAACTGACGTTGATCGCCCCATCATGCTGTATCCTCTTCAAAGCCTCCGCCAGCAAGTGGTCGGTGTGGTGGCGATAGAGCTGCCGGAACATTCGCCGGCCATGCAAGAGACCATTGATATGCTCTTGCAGATCTACCATAACTTTATTGATCTGATTAACGAGAACGAGCGGGACACCCTGACAGGACTCCTCAACCGTAAAACCTTTGAGCGCAAGATGAACAGCATCAAAGCGCGTGAGTTCGGTGATCAGGAACGGCGTGCCGCCGATGGAGATGGGCAGCATTATTTTGCCATTTTTGATATAGACCACTTCAAACATGTGAATGATACCTTTGGCCATTTGATTGGCGATGAGGTGCTGCTCTTATTTGCGCAACTCATGGGTAGAACATTCAGGGAGCAGGATCTGCTATTCCGCTTTGGTGGTGAGGAGTTCGTTGCAGTTTTTCACTGTGCTTCATCTAGGAGCATGCAAAAGGTGCTGGATCGATTCCGGGAAAGTCTGCAGGCTTTCAGATTTCCACAAGTGGGTCAGGTGACAGTCAGTATTGGTTTTACTGAAATCAATGCACTGGATGCCTCTGCCAATATGGTGGAGCGTGCTGATCTGGCACTTTATCATGCCAAAAATAACGGTCGTAACCAGGTCTGCCATTATGAGTCGTTAGTTGAAAGCGGCGCATTAGTCATCAATCAGAAGGAAGGTGATATCGAGCTTTTCTAACAGACCTTTGATGCACCTTTAAAGTCTGTTTTTAAAAGCGCGTATTGCCACCCATTTCTGCCCATCCAAGCGCATATTCAAGCCACTTGATCCAAGCTGCACCGCAGGGCTTTCAAAGTTGGTCGCTATTGCTCAAATCGCCCAAGTAAGCAATAATTGTTGTCTATACCCCTGATAACAACCAAGAATTAGCAGCCAGGCTGCAAGGTCTGCAACATCCTGTATACAGGGGATTCCAAAGAATTTGAGGCTAGGCTGCATTCCCGTATCCAAGTTCGGGAGGCGACCTTATTCTCTTTAACCACGGTTTAAGAAGAGGGAGATTGAAATGGCAACTCGTACCGATTTATGCAACGCCATCCGCGCACTGTCGATGGATGCGGTGCAGAAAGCGAATTCCGGCCACCCAGGCGCGCCTATGGGGATGGCAGAAATCGCAGAAGTGCTCTGGAACCACAACCTGAGCCACAACCCTAACAATCCTAACTGGGCTAACCGTGACCGCTTCGTGCTATCAAATGGCCACGGCTCGATGCTGATCTACTCCCTGCTGCATCTGACCGGTTATGACGTCAAGATTGATGACATCAAAACTTTCCGCCAATTGCATTCCAAGTGTGCTGGTCACCCTGAGTACAGCTATGCACCTGGCGTTGAGACCACCACTGGTCCGCTGGGTCAAGGTATTGCAAATGGTGTTGGTTTTGCCATGGCAGAAAAGCTGCTGGCGAATCAATTCAATAAGCCAGGCCACGACATCGTCGACCACTACACTTATGTATTCCTGGGTGACGGCTGTATGATGGAAGGCGTTTCCCACGAAGCTTGTGCACTGGCTGGTACTTGGGGTCTAGGTAAGCTGGTTGCGTTCTGGGATGACAACGGTATTTCTATCGATGGTCACATCGAAGGCTGGTACACCGACGATACCGCCAAGCGTTTTGAATCCTATGGCTGGCACGTACAGTCTGTAGATGGTCACGATGCTGCAGCAATTCAGGCTGCCATTGATGCTGCCAAGAAAGTCACCGACAAGCCTTCTCTGATATGCTGTAAAACCATTATCGGTAAGGGTTCTCCAAACAAATCCGGTAGCCACGACTGCCACGGTGCTGCACTCGGTGAAGCCGAAGTGGCTGCTACGCGTGAAGCGATTGGTTGGCCACATGACCCATTTGTCATCCCTGCTGATGTCTACGCAGGCTGGGATCAAAAAGCGAAGGGCGCAGAACGTGAGGCTGCCTGGAACGCCAAATTCGACGCTTATGCCAAGGCATTCCCTGCAGAAGCTGCTGAATTCAAGCGCCGTATGGCCGGTGAATTGCCAGCCAACTGGAAGCAAGTGACCGATGCCATGATCGCTGCAACCAACGACAAGGCAGAAGGTGTTGCCAGCCGTAAAGCTTCACAAAATGTGATTGCTGCCTTGGCACCAACACTGCCAGAATTCCTCGGCGGTTCAGCTGACCTGACTGGTTCCAACCTGACCAGCTGCAGTAGTTTCACTCACGTGGATGCCAAGAAGCCCGGTAACTACATCTCCTACGGTGTGCGCGAGTTCGGTATGGCTGCCATTATGAACGGTATGGCACTGCATGGCGGCTTGCTGCCATTCGGCGGTACTTTCCATATGTTCTCTGACTACATGAAGAACGGCATGCGTATGTCCGCGCTGATGAAGCAGCGCGTGGTGTATGTGCTGACGCATGATTCTATTGGTCAGGGTGAAGATGGCCCTACGCACCAGCCTGTAGAAAACACTGCCGGCCTGCGTTACATTCCACGCATGACTGTATGGCGTCCAGGTAGTGCCACTGAAACTGCAGTCGCTTGGGTCGCTGCCGTTGAGAAGACCGATGGCCCAACCAGTTTGGTATTGAGCCGTCAAAATCTGCCTGGCATCAAGCATGACACTGCGCACTTTGACCTGATCCGCAAGGGCGGTTATGTATTCTCTGATGTGGCAGGTAAGGCAGATGTCATCATCATTGCCAACGGTTCTGAACTGGATCTGGCTGTTAAGGCAGCAGCTGAGCTGAATGCAGCTGGTACCAAGGTGCGCGTGGTTTCCATGCCATCCACCAATGTGTTTGATGCACAAGATCAGGCTTACCGTGACAGCGTACTGACGCCAGGCGTGAAGCGCGTAGCTGTTGAAGCTGCGCATCCTGACTTCTGGCGTAAGTATGTGGGTCTGGAAGGTGCAGTGGTCGGTATCGACACCTTCGGTGAATCTGCCCCTGGCGGTGCGCTGATGAAGCACTTCGGCTTTACCGTGGAAAATGTCGTAGCCACAGTGAAGTCTGTCCTGTAATTGTTCAGGATGTAAAAATGAAAGAGCCTCTTTTGAGGCTCTTTCCATTTCTACCTTCAGGATCACACCAGTAGAAATATGAAATTGCGACCTGCACACTGCGGGCGCGCGCGGGATGCTGTAGAATCCTGTATGTAAAGCGTATTGAATTTATTCAACATTTCACAGAACCCCGGGTTTTGCCATCGCTTTTGCTGCATGGGCATCACTCAGGAAACCTTCAGTCTGGGAACATTTAACATGGCTATTCGAGTTGCAATCAATGGATTTGGGCGTATCGGTCGTATGGTGTTTCGTGCGGCAATCAAAGATTTCAAGGATATCGAAGTGGTCGCTATTAACGACCTGTTAGAGCCGGATTATCTGGCTTACATGCTCAAGCATGATTCGGTGCATGGGCGGTTTAATGGTGATGTGTCTGTAGCGGGTAGTAATCTGGTCGTGAATGGCAAAAACATTCGCCTGACAGCGGAGAAAGACCCGGCCAATCTGAAATGGGGTGAGGTCGGGGTGGATGTGGTGATTGAATGTACCGGCTTCTTCCTGACCAAGGAAACCTGTCAGAAGCATATTGATGCAGGGGCCAGAAAAGTGGTGCAGTCCGCACCCTCCAAAGACGATACGCCAATGTACGTTTACGGTGTTAACCATGAAACTTATCAAGGTGAAGCCATTGTATCTGCTGCATCTTGCACGACCAATGGTCTGGCTCCGGTTGCCAAGGTACTGCACGATGCCTTTGGCATCAAACGCGGTTTGATGACTACTGTGCATGCCGCCACGGCTACACAGAAAACTGTGGATGGCCCTTCCAATAAAGATTGGCGTGGTGGCCGCGGCATCCTTGAAAACATCATCCCGTCTTCAACTGGTGCAGCCAAGGCAGTGGGTAAAGTGATTCCATCCCTGAACAAAAAGCTGACCGGCATGGCGTTTCGTATCCCAACCTCAGATGTTTCGGTAGTGGACCTCACGGTTGAACTTGAAAAGGAAACTACCTACGAACAGATATGTGCTGCGATGAAAGCGGCGTCCGAGGGTTCTCTTAAGGGTGTACTTGGTTACACAGAAGAAAAAGTGGTGTCGACCGATTTCCGTGGTGAGACCTGTCCATCCGTGTTTGATGCTGGTGCCGGAATTCAACTGGATCCTACGTTCGTCAAGGTGGTGGCCTGGTATGACAATGAGTATGGGTATACCTGCAATATGATGCGTCTCGTTCAACACGTTGCCTAATCATGGCCTGTGGCGCCGCATTACTGCGTTGTTCAGTGCTCGCTTCCTCGCCTACCTGCAAGGTATGTCTCGGTCGCTGTGCGCTGTACCCCTTGTACTGCATCCGCCTCGTCACATGATTTCGATGGAAAGTGATAACAGTCAAAAACAGAAACACAGGGAGTAAATATGTCTGTAATCAAAATGACCGACCTTGATCTCAGAGGTAAGCGCGTCTTCGTTCGGGCTGACCTGAATGTGCCTGTGAAGGACGGCAAGGTGACTTCCGATGCCCGGATTACCGCATCCATTCCCACCATCGCCTTCGCCTTGAAAGCCGGTGCCAGAGTCATGGTGACATCCCACCTAGGTCGTCCTGAGGAGGGGGTGTATTCAGAGGAGAATTCACTCAAGCCGGTTGCAGATGTAATGGCAGAGAAACTGGGGATGCCGGTGCGTCTGGTCAAAGACTGGGTTGATGGTGGTTTTGATGTGGCTGAAAGTGAACTGGTCTTGCTGGAAAACTGTCGGTTCAATCAAGGCGAAAAAAAGTGTCTGGATGAAACGTCACAAAAGTATGCCAAGCTGTGCGATATCTTTGTGATGGATGCATTTGGTACCGCGCACCGGGCCGAGGCTTCAACGTATGGGATTGCAAAATATGCCCCAATCGCGGCGGCTGGCATGTTGCTGGTGGAAGAACTGGATGCCCTGACTAAAGCATTGCTCAGTCCGGCTCGGCCAATGGTGGCGATTGTGGGGGGATCCAAAGTCAGCACCAAGTTGACGGTGCTGGAAAGTTTGTCAGAAAAAGTTGATCAGTTGGTTGTGGGGGGCGGTATTGCCAACACTTTCCTGAAAGCAGCAGGCCATGAAGTTGGCAAGTCACTGTGTGAAGATGATCTGGTGCCAACCGCCAAGGCGCTGATGGATAAAATGACCAAACGTGGTGCAGCTGTACCAATTGCGGTTGATGTGGTGTGTGGCAAGCAATTTGACCCAAACGAGCCAGCTGTCCTGAAAGCAGCCAATGCCGTAGCAGCAGACGACATGATCTTTGACATTGGCCCGAAATCTGCTAATGAATTAGCAGAGATTATAATGAATGCAGGCACCGTGGTCTGGAATGGCCCTGTGGGCGTGTTTGAGTTTGACCAGTTTGGTGCCGGGACAAAAACCATCGCTGATGCCATTGCCAAGACCAAGGCGTTTACTTTGGCAGGTGGTGGGGACACGATAGCTGCCATACAAAAGTATGACATCTATGATCAGGTGTCCTATATTTCAACAGCAGGTGGTGCGTTTCTTGAGTTTCTTGAGGGTAAGAAACTACCAGCAGTGGAGATTCTGGAGCAACGCGCTGCCACTTGAGTCCGCTATTGTTTGCTAACGTAAACCAGGGGCTCGTATGAGCCTCTTTTTACTTAAAACATACTGGAATCCATTTGAATCAGCGAAAAACCAAAATTGTTGCAACACTCGGCCCGGCTTCAAGCAGCGAAGAAATGATTGCGCGCATGATAGTTGCCGGTGTGGACGTGGTGCGTCTGAATTTCTCGCATGGGAGCCCTCAAGAACATATTGCCCGCGCCGAGTTGGTTAGGGCCATTGCGCGCAAGCTGGGACGGCCTGTCGGCGTATTATGCGATCTGCAAGGCCCCAAGATTCGTATCGGTAAGTTTGAGGATGGCAGTGTGGTGTTGGCACCCGGCGACACCTTCATTCTTGATGCGACCTGTAAAGTGGGCAATCAAGCCCGTGTGGGTTTGGACTACAAAACCCTGCCGGAAGAGGTTTCGCCTGGCGCAGTACTGTTACTGGATGATGGGCGTATTGTGCTCACCGTGGAGCGAGTACAAGGTAGGGAGATTATCTGCAAGGTCACGGTCGGTGGCACGCTCTCCAACAATAAAGGCATTAACCGTCAGGGGGGTGGCCTATCCGCTGCGGCACTGACGGCAAAGGACAAAGCTGACATTAAGACCGCCGTAGCACTTGAAGCCGATTTTATAGCCATTTCATTTCCACGCAGCGGCAAGGACGTGGAGCAAGCGCGCAAACTGGTGCAAAAGGCGGGTGGAACAGCCAGCATTGTGGCCAAAATTGAGCGTGCAGAAGCGATAGAACTGCTTGAGGAAATCATAGATGCTTCCGACGTCATCATGGTCGCGCGCGGGGATCTTGGCGTTGAGGTCGGGGATGCCGCTGTGCCCGGACTGCAAAAACGCATGATTCGACTAGCGCGTGCTCGTAATAAAGTCGTGATTACAGCAACCCAGATGCTGGAATCCATGATTTCCAACCCGATCCCGACACGTGCAGAAGTCTCGGATGTCGCCAATGCAGTATTGGATGGCACCGATGCTGTCATGCTGTCGGCTGAAAGCGCCGTGGGACATTATCCATTGCAGGCGGTTGCAGCCATGCACAGGGTGTGTCTTGAAGCTGAGCGTGAATATTATGTGCAAAGAACCAGCATGCGCAGCACGCGGGAGTTTTTGCGAACAGACGAAGCCATTGCCATGGCGGCCATTTATACCGCACGTCATTTCAAGGTGAAAGCGATTGCAGCATTGACGCAATCAGGGGTTGCCGCACAATGGTTATCACGTGGCGATACCGAGGTACCCATCTACGCACTGAGCCCGGAAAAAATTGCGCGGCGCAAACTCACCCTTTATCGCGGTGTTTATCCTTACCCGATTGTTCAGGCCGATAAGGACCGTAATCAGATCCTAAGTGAAATGGAAGACACATTGGTGTGCAATGGTGTCGTCCATGAAAGCGATCTTGTATTGATGACATTTGGTGAGCCGATTGGCCGCGCGGGTGGCACCAACACCCTGCGGATTGTCGAAATCGGCAAGAAATTCCGCCAACCATCATAATCTCGCTTTCCCAGATAAAAAAAGTGAGTGCTTGGCGATTGTGAAATAAAATACGGGTTTACTGATACCAACATCGCCGGGACATTCATGCAGCCCTTACTTAAAAGTCATATCCCCAGCCTGAAATTACTGAATCAGGGCAAAGTACGGGATTTATACGATATTGATGACAACACCATGTTGCTGGTGGCCACGGATCGACTCTCTGCCTTTGATGTGGTGTTGCCAACACCCATTCAGGATAAGGGCGCCATTCTGACCCAGATTGCCAACTTCTGGTTTAACAAGCTCGGGCATATCGTGCCCAATCATCTGACGGGTATCACACCGGAATCACTGGTTACCGACCCCGCTGAGCAAGCGCAGCTGGGGAAGCGGGCGATTGTCGTCAGAAAGCTGAAACCCTTGCCGATTGAAGCCATTGTGCGCGGTTATCTGGTGGGGTCAGGTTGGAAGGAATATCGCAGTAGTGGCACTGTATGCGGTATCGCATTGCCAGCAGGTTTGCAGGAGGCTTCCAAATTGCCGGAGCCGATTTTTACACCATCCAGCAAGGCCGAGGTGGGAGATCACGACATTAATATCACCTTGGCACAGGCAGCCGATTTGCTTGGCCCTGAGTTGGCCGAGCAGGTTGCGCGCATCAGTATTCAGCTGTACAAGGAAGCAGCGGATTATGCCCTGACGCGCGGCATCATCATTGCCGATACTAAATTTGAATTCGGTCTGGATGCAGACGGCACCCTGTATCTGATTGATGAAGTGTTGACGCCAGATTCATCACGATTCTGGCCCGCAGACCAATATGTGGTTGGACAAAACCCGCCCAGCTACGACAAGCAATATGTGCGTGACTGGCTTGAAGCCTCGGGTTGGAACAAGACGCCGCCTGGGCCAGAGTTGCCCGCAGATGTCGCGGCAAAAACCAGCGAAAAGTATCGCGAGGCCTATGAAAAACTGACCGGAGCCGCATTTTCCTGAAAGTTAAGGCCCAACTGGCGGGGATCGCACAGCGCCTTAAGCAAGAGCTGGCGTACTATCAGGCGGTGCTTCGACATCCCCAAACGCCATGGCTAGCCAAATGTCTCTTGTGGCTGGCGGTGGCCTATGTGTTAATGCCATTTGATTTGATCCCTGACTTTATCCCCATCATCGGACAACTGGACGATTTGATCATTGTACCGGGCTTGATTTATTTGGCGATCAAGCTGATTCCGTCATCCATCCTTGAAGAGGCGCGAGCTGGGACCATACCTCCAGAGACCTCAAAAAAAGGTTGAATAAAATTTACCTGATTGCCACCGATGGCAAGTTTTCTCAAGCATAGAAGCCTGATTTTCAGGCGAATTTTCGCGTATAATCACGGCTTTTTTGCAGGAAAGCCGTCATCATGTCTCTGAATCAGGTTCCGTCGGGCAAAGCGCTTCCAGACGATTTCAATGTCATTATCGAGATCCCCATGCAGGGCGATCCAGTCAAATACGAGGTGGATAAAGATAGCGGCGCCATTTTTGTGGACCGTTTCATGGGGACTGCCATGCAATACCCTACTAATTATGGCTATATTCCACATACGCTTTCTGAAGATGGCGATCCGGTAGACGTGCTGGTACTGACGCCCGTGCCCCTGCTGCCAGGTGTTGTGGTGCGTTGTCGCCCGCTGGGTATGCTTAAAATGACAGATGAAGCTGGCCCGGATGCCAAGCTGCTGGCTGTGCCTGTCGAAAAAGTCTGTGGCTTATATAACCACCTTAAAACCTATGAAGATGTTTCTGCATGGCGTTTGTCGATGATTTCCCACTTCTTTGAGCATTACAAGGACTTGGACAAAGGAAAATGGGTCAAGATTGATGGATGGACCGGTATTGAAGATGCCCGTCAGGAAATTCTATCCGGTGTTGATCGATTTAATAATGCCAAAGTTAAGCCTGCGTTCTAACTGTAGGGCAGCTTCAAGCAAACAAAAAAGGCGGCCATGGCCGCCTTTTTGTTTGCTGCTAAGTTTAGAGCAATGGCACGATCAGTAAGGCCACGATATTGATAATCTTGATTAAAGGGTTCACGGCAGGACCCGCAGTGTCCTTGTAAGGGTCACCTACCGTATCGCCTGTCACCGCAGCTTTGTGCGCTTCAGAGCCTTTGCCACCATGATTACCATCCTCAATATATTTCTTGGCATTATCCCAGGCGCCACCGCCGGTACACATCGAGATTGCCACGAACAAGCCGGTAACAATGGTCCCCATCAGCAATCCACCCAGCGCAACAGGGCCAAGCAAGAGGCCAACAGCAATCGGCACAGCCACCGGAAGCAGGGATGGAATCATCATTTCCTTGATGGCTGCAGTGGTTAGCATGTCGACAGCCTTGCCATACTCAGGTTTTCCAGTGCCTTCCATAATCCCCGGTATTTCACGGAACTGACGGCGCACTTCTTCTACTACACTACCGGCAGCGCGACCAACAGCTTCCATCGCCATGGCGCCGAACAGGTAGGGGATCAGCCCGCCAATGAAGAGGCCAATAATCACCATGGGGTCACTCAGATCAAAACTGGATGTCAATCCCACTGTATCCAGCTTGTGGGTGTAGTCTGCAAACAGCACCAGTGCGGCCAGACCAGCTGAGCCAATAGCATAGCCCTTGGTCACGGCCTTGGTCGTATTACCCACCGCATCCAGTGGGTCGGTGACATCGCGCACGCTGCTGGGTAACTCGGCCATTTCTGCAATGCCACCGGCGTTGTCCGTAATTGGGCCATAGGCATCCAAAGCAACGACAATACCCGCCATGCTCAGCATCGCAGTCGCAGCCACAGCAACGCCATAAAGCCCTGCCAGTGCATAAGATGCGAAGATGGCGATGCAGACCGAAATGACTGGCCAGGCAGTGGATTTCATCGATACCCCGATACCAGCGATGATATTCGTTGCATGGCCTGTTGTAGAAGCCTGGGCCACATGCTTGACTGGCTTAAAGTCAGTGCCAGTGTAGTATTCGGTGATCCAGACAAGCGCTGCTGTCAGCGCCAAGCCAATGGCACTCGCTCCCCATAGCGCGTTGGCGCTGATCTGGGTATCGCCACTGACAAGTCCCTCAGGGAATACATAGCTGGTAACAAAGTAAAAGGCAATCAGGGAGAGAACACCGGCCACCGCAAGACCGCGGTAAAGGGCAGGCATCACATTTTTCATATCGGGTTTGGCTTTAACAAAGAAGCAGCCAATAATGGAAGCCACAATGGATACCGCCCCAAGTAACAGCGGGTAAATTACGCCATTGGCACCAGCGCCGGTAATCATCAGGCTACCCAGCACCATGGTGGCAATGATGGTCACCGCATAGGTTTCAAACAGGTCGGCGGCCATTCCCGCACAATCACCCACGTTATCCCCCACATTGTCTGCAATCACTGCAGGATTACGCGGATCATCTTCCGGAATGCCAGCTTCAACCTTACCTACCAGATCAGCACCCACATCGGCACCCTTGGTGAAAATGCCACCACCGAGACGCGCAAAAATGGAAATGAGTGAGGAACCGAAGGCAAGTCCGATCAGTGGGTTGAGATCCTCTATGGCTTCAGCCCCGAGATACACATAAAAGCCGGTGACGCCTAGCAGACCAAGGCCGACCACCAGCATGCCGGTAATGGCCCCGCCCTTGAACGCCACATCCAGCGCTGGGACAATGCCTTGGGTGGCTGCCTGTGCGGTACGGACGTTCGCTTTGACCGATACATTCATGCCAATGAAGCCGCATGCGCCAGAGAGCACAGCCCCAATCACAAAGCCTAATGCGGTGTTAATCCCAAGGAAGACGCCAATCAGGACAGTCAATATGATCCCGACGATGGCAATGGTTTTGTATTGACGGGCCAGATAAGCAGCGGCCCCTTGTTGAATCGCGCCAGCGATTTCCTGCATGCGCGCGTTGCCGGCTGGCAAAGAAAAAATCCATTTACTCATCACAGCGCCGTAAACCACGGCGAGTAAAGCACTTGCAATTGCTAATATCAGTCCAGCAGACATCGACTTCTCCCTCTTCCTTGTAAAGTGAATTGAGAACCTCGGGCGTTGCTTGTTATGGGTATGACGATATTTCAGGTGCAGAATGGGTTGGCGGTGTTATGCCGATTGCGCCGAGTGTTTCTCCTCTAAAACCATGACGAATGAATACAGCGCACTCATTATTTCATTTTTGCTTCCGGCTCACAATCAGAAGACAGCGAATACTGCCTGCTAACTGGAAATAGCCAATCTAACGCCTTGATACAGTGCGTATATCTTAGAGCAGACCACTCAGCATCTTGAGGCCGGTCAGACACAAGAATAGGGCAAACAGGCGCTTGAGGAGACGAGGCGGGAGTTTTTGCGCCAGTTTTACACCCAGATTAACGGTCAAAGCACTGGCAAGCGCAACGCCTATCACTGCTGGTATATACACATAACCAATGCTGAACTTGGGTATATCCGGGATATCGTGGCCTTGTAATGAGAAGCCGAGTGTCCCTGCAATGGCAATTGGCATGCCCACTGCTGCCGCTGTGCCGATGGCTTGTCGGATATCCAGGTTGCAATGAATCAGGAATGGTACCGATAAGGTGGCCCCCCCAATCCCCACCAGACTGGACATTAATCCTATCAGCCCGGACATCATGCTCAGTCCGAGATTGCCGGGAAGACCTCGTGCGGCATTGGGTTCCAATTCCAGAATGAGTCTGCCCGCAACGGCTAGTACAAAGAGCGCAAATATCCCCTGTAGCCAGATGGTGGATAAATGTGCGGCCAATACCGTCCCTGATAAAGTGCCGAGCACCACTCCTGTCGCCATGCGAACCACAATAGCCCAGTTGACATTGCCACGATGGTGATGTGCGCGGGCCGAGATCACCGAAGTACACATGATGGTAGCAAGTGAGGTTGCGAGTGCCATATGCATCAGAGAGGTGTGTGGTACCCCTGTGCTGGCAAATACAAAGGCAAGAATGGGAACGATGATCAGTCCACCACCCACCCCAAACAATCCGGAAAGCAAGCCCGCGAAGCCGCCGGCGATAAAATAAAAAGGCAAAGTTTCGAGCAGGAACATGGGTAACTTAGCGTCTGCCTGCAAGTTTATTCAAGACCTCGGCGAGGGGCGAACCTTGCAGTTCTCCAGCCAGTTGTTGAAGCTCCGTGACAGCCAATTTACTGAGTTTTCTCGGCGTTTTGGGGGGCTTTTGCGGGGAAGATTGGACTTGCACTTGAACACGAATTGCAGTAACTTCTAGCCCACGCTTTTGTAGCTGCGTCAATAAGCTAGGCAGTATTAATTTAACTTTTGCAGCTACCGTGCCGTTACTTGCATACACGGTCAAGCGCTTATGTTGTATGTCACCAGCTTGTGTCAATGAGCGGAGTGGCTCGTCGATGACCGAGCGCCACAAGTGTTGCAGGTCGCTCAGCTTTTGGGCTTTGTCGGTGAGGCTGCCAAGTTCGGTATTGTCGGTAATAAATGTACTGATGCGCCGCATCAACGGCACCTCCCATAAAGGGGAAAAGGTTGAATATTATTTTTGTTTCCAACAACATGGCCAAGGCTAGAACCTTGACCATGGCGCAGATTATTTGTGTATTGCTGGCGGTTGCCATGGTGGCAGTTGCCTTGACGCTGTTAGTCATTCTGCCACAGGATGGTCAGCGCCATCCAGTCAAGTCCATCATTCCTAGTCAGCTCAATTTCAGCTTCAACCATCCGCAGAGGCATCTGGATGCGCTTGCCTTGCAAATGGGGGAAATGCGTGCACGCCTAATGCGCTTGGATGCATTGAGTGCGCGCCTCGCCAAGAAAGCGGGTATCAAGGAAAAAGATCTGGAAGAGATTCAGCCACCGGGCGCCGGTGGTCCGCTGGTGAACCCGCAACCTGCCACAGAGATGCAGCTCAAGGCGGACATCACAGACTTGGCCACACAGATTGAAATTAAGAGTGATCGTCTCAATATGCTAGAAGCAATGATTCTTCAGCAAACCATGCAAAAGAGCATGTTGCCTGATCATAGTCCTGTCAACGTGGGGTATAACTCTTCCAGCTTTGGATTACGCGTTGACCCATTTACCGGGCGCAGTGCCTTTCATGAAGGGTTGGACTTCACTGCAGCCAAGGGAACCCCGATTTTTGCGGCTGCCGGCGGGGTGGTGACGACTGCTGAACAGATGCCTGACTATGGTAAAATTGTGAAAATTAGTCACGGTGACGGGCTGGAGACGCGTTATGCTCATGCATCAGAATTATTGGTAATCTCTGGTCAGGTGGTTAAGAAAGGGCAGTTGATTGCAAAAGTGGGTAGCACGGGTCGATCCACCGGACCACATTTGCATTTTGAAGTGCGCAAGGATGGTGCGCCGCTTGATCCGCGTAAATTTTTGCAGAACTAATACCTGATAGTAATACCAAACCACTGGTGAAGAAACCAGACGTGAAGTTTGGACCTATTGGTAAAGCTAAACTAGATGTGAAACAAACAAATAGCGAAGTAAAGCCAGCATTGAAACAAGACCATTTTATTCTCTAAATGGATCGTTACTTACAAACGATCCAGTCAACCTAAGGGGTTTCCGCTAACGCGGAAAGTCGGTGTCATTCCATGTTATCCAAGTTGTTCAAGAAATTTTTCGGAAGCCGTAATGAGCGGTTAGTGCGTCAGTACGCGCAAAAGGTCGAAGCCATCAACGCACTAGAACCGGCCATGCAGGCGCTGAGCGATGATGCCTTGCGTGCCAAAACAGAAGAGTTTAAACAACGATACCGCGATGGCGAGACTCTGGAAAAACTGCTGCCAGAAGCATTTGCAGTCGTCCGCGAGGGGGGCAAGCGTGCACTTAATATGCGGCACTTTGACGTGCAGCTGATCGGGGGCATGGTGTTGAATGCAGGCAAGATTGCTGAAATGCGTACGGGTGAGGGCAAGACCTTGGTCGCCACTTTGCCTGCCTACCTCAATGCCCTGACAGGCAAGGGCGTGCATGTCGTGACCGTGAATGACTACCTGGCAAAGCGTGATGCAGAATGGATGTCGCGCCTCTACAATTTTCTTGGTTTGAGCGTAGGCATCAACCTGTCACAGATGCCGCATGATGAGAAGCAAAAGGCCTATGCGGCAGATATTACCTACGGCACCAACAACGAGTTTGGTTTCGATTATCTTCGCGACAACATGGTCCACACGGCAGAGGAACGGGTTCAGCGCAGTTTGTCCTATGCGCTGGTGGATGAAGTGGATTCGATCCTGATTGATGAAGCACGTACACCGCTGATTATCTCTGGTCAGGCCGATGACAGCGTTGAGCTGTATACGCAAATCAATACACTTGCGGCCAAACTGATCCGTCAGCAGGAAGAAAATGGTGAAGGCGACTTCTGGGTTGATGAGAAATCTCATCAGGTCGTCATGTCAGAGCAGGGCCACGAACATGCTGAGACTCTGCTGGCAGAGGCTGGGTTGTTGCAGGAAGGTGCGAGCCTCTACGATGCTGGCAGCATTGGCTTGGTGCATCATCTCTACGCGGCCTTGCGTGCGCAATCTTTGTTCCATCGTGACCAACATTACGTCGTGCGTAATAACGAAGTGGTGATTGTGGATGAATTTACTGGCCGTATGATGCCTGGCCGCCGCTGGTCCGATGGTTTGCATCAGGCAGTTGAGGCCAAGGAGGGCGTGGCGATCCAGAAGGAAAACCAGACGCTGGCCTCGATTACTTTCCAGAATTATTTCCGCATGTATGAGAAGTTGTCTGGTATGACAGGGACAGCTGATACCGAAGCCTATGAGTTCAATCAGATTTACGGCCTGGAAACAGTGGTCATCCCTACGCATCGTCCGATGCAACGTATTGACCAGATGGACAAGGTGTATCGCACTGCAGCTGAGAAATATCAGGCTGTAATTGAGGATATCAAGGAATGCCAGAAGCGTGGTCAGCCGGTATTGGTGGGGACGACTTCCATTGAAAATTCAGAACTGATTGCCAATGTGCTGACCAAGGCGAAACTTGAGCATCAGGTATTGAATGCCAAGCAGCACGAACGTGAAGCCCACATCATTGCACAAGCGGGTCGTCCGGGCATGATTACCATTGCCACCAATATGGCGGGTCGTGGCACTGATATTGTGCTGGGAGGAAATCCTGAGTCTGACATCAGTGCGATTGAGGCAGATGTCTCCTTAAGTGATGCCGAAAAAGAGACGCGAATCAGCAAGCTGCGTGCAGAATGGCAGAAGCAGCATGAGGCTGTGCTTGAAGCTGGTGGCTTGCATATTATCGGTACCGAGCGTCATGAGTCGCGCCGTGTTGACAATCAGTTACGTGGCCGATCCGGTCGCCAGGGCGATCCGGGCTCAAGTCGATTCTACCTCTCTCTGGAAGACCAGTTGTTGCGTATTTTTGCTTCTGATCGGGTCTCTGCCATTATGGAGCGGCTGAAAATGCCGGAAGGTGAGGCCATTGAGCATCCTTGGGTGACTCGTGCCATTGAGAATGCCCAGCGTAAGGTGGAAGGTCGCAACTTTGATATCCGCAAACAGTTGCTGGAATATGATGACGTAGCCAATGATCAACGCCGTGTGATTTATCAGCAACGAAATGAGTTGTTGGAAGCGGCCGACGTGAAGGATACGATTGAAGCAATGCGTCGAGATGTGCTGACGGACATCGTTGCTACCCATATTCCACCAGACAGTGTAGAGGAGCAGTGGGATGTTCCGGGTCTAGAAAAAGCGCTGCAGTCTGAAGTTGGCATCGATCTGCCGCTGCAGAAAATGCTGGAGGACAATCCTGAGCTGCACGAAGAAACGCTGCGTGAGCGTATCTTTGAAACTGCTGACGCGCTCTATGCAGCCAAGGAAGCCTTGGCCAGTGATAGTGTGATGCGCCAATTTGAGCGTGCAGTAATGCTGCAAAGTATTGATAACCACTGGCGTGAACATTTGGCTGCATTGGACCATCTGCGTCAGGGCATTCATTTACGTTCTTACGCGCAGAAAAACCCCAAGCAGGAATACAAGCGAGAGGCATTTAACCTGTTCAGCGCCCTGCTGGATACGGTCAAGCGTGAAGTGACGCAGGTCACGATGCTGGTGCAAGTAAAAACGGAAGCTGATGTGGAGGCCGTAGATAAACCTGCTGAAATTGAGAACGTGCAATATCAGCATGCGGATTACGATGAGGCGCTAGGTAAGCCTGCCGAAGAGGCAGAAGAAGCGCCAGCGCAGCCTTATGCACGTGCGGGGGCAAAGGTGGGGCGTAATGATCCATGCCCTTGTGGGTCCGGTAAGAAATACAAGCAATGTCACGGAAAGTTGAGTTGATCTATGGCTGAGCAAGTGATGGTGTCTCCCTGCATTGGGGTGTGCGCAATGAACAGTGAGACCAACCTGTGTGAAGGCTGTTTTCGCACTTTGGAAGAAATACAAGGCTGGTGGGACATGACCCCAGAACAGCAGGCAGATGTCATGCAACGATTGGATGCACGGCAACAAGCCCTATTTGATTAGAACGACTGTGACTTGTGTGACTAGAAGCCGGTTTAACCGGCTTTTTTTATGGATTACACCTGCGTGTACTGACGGCAAGTGGGATCGGTTAGAATGATGCCTATCGTACGAACACAACTCTCCATGGAATATTGAAATGCCAGTGAACTTGACTCCCCCAAGTGCAGACGCGTTGTTGCCGGTGAAAGGCATCAAGCTGGGTGCTGCTGAAGCCCATGTACGCAAGCCCAATCGAAAAGATGTGCTGGTGATGCAATTGGCTCCCGGCAGCAAGGTGGCAGGGGTATTTACCACCAATCGATTCTGCGCCGCCCCTGTCACAGTCTGTCAGGAACATCTGGCACGCGGAGAAGCAATTCGTGCACTGGTAGTAAACACTGGTAACGCAAACGCCGGCACTGGTAAGTCCGGTTTGCAACATGCCAGAGAAACCTGTGATGCCCTGGCAGGATTGATGGTGTGCTCACCTCATCAGATTCTGCCATTCTCTACAGGCGTCATCATGGAGCCTCTGCCCGTAGACCGGATTATTTCAGGTTTGCCGCATTGCATTCGCGATCTGCAGGAGGATCACTGGCTACGGGCTGCTGAAACCATCATGACCACGGATATTGTGTCCAAAGGCACCTCGCGCCGTATTGCATTGAATGGACACGACATTACCATTACCGGGATTGCAAAAGGCTCCGGCATGATTCATCCCAATATGGCGACCATGCTGGCGTATGTGGCGACAGATGCCAATATTACCCAGACTGCGCTGGATCAAATGGTGCGCCATGCCGTGAACCGTTCATTCAATTGTATTACCGTTGATGGCGACACCTCGACCAATGATGCATTCATGCTGATTGCTACCGGGCAATCCGACCTCCCTCCAGTCGGTGTGGACAGTCCAGAGTATCTGGCATTGCAATCTGCGGTGACGGAAGTGGCTATTGAGTTGGCACAGGCGATTGTGCGAGATGGTGAGGGCGCAACCAAGTTCATGACCGTGCAAGTGGAAGGGGGCAAGGATGAGATTGAATGTCGCAAGGTCGCTTATGCGATAGCACATTCCCCCCTGATCAAAACCGCTTTTTTTGCTTCTGACCCTAACCTGGGGCGCATCCTGGCAGCGATTGGGTATGCAGGTATCACGGATCTGGATGTCAATGCGCTACAGCTGTATCTGGGTGATGTTCTGGTGGCTGAGCATGGTGGGCGTGCCGCCAGCTATCTGGAGGAACAAGGCTCGGCGATCATGCAGGCATCGGATATTACGGTCAGGGTGGTGCTGCATCGCGGTGAGGCGGCGGTCACCATCTGGACGTGTGACTTTTCCTATGATTACGTCAAAATCAATGCAGATTATCGGTCCTGATCATGTTGGCGCTTGAGCAATTACTTACTCGCGCTGAGCGACTGCTAGACAAGATTGAGTCGATACTTCCGATGCCACCAGCAGTGCCTGACTGGCATGCTACGGCCTGGCGCTGGCAGCATGCAAATGGGCATGGCTATCTGGCGGCAGTTTCACATCCCCATCAGGTTAGTCTGGACGACTTGCGAGGTATCGACGCGCAAAAAGGTGAAATCGTCAGAAATACCCGCCAGTTTTTGCTGGGCGCACCTGCCAATCATGTCTTGCTGACAGGCGCGCGCGGTACTGGTAAGTCCTCATTGATTAAGGCGCTGCTGCATGATTACGCCTCTCAGGGCTTGCGTCTGATTGAGGTGGATAAGCTTGATCTGGTGGCATTGCCAGAAATCGTTAGTTTACTGCGTGACCGGCCTGAGCGATTTATCCTGTTTTGTGATGACTTGTCTTTTGAGTCCGACGAGCCTGGCTACAAGGCGCTGAAAGTGGCATTGGATGGCTCTGTAGCCGCAGCTTCTGATAATGTGCTGGTGTATGCTACCTCCAACCGGCGGCATCTGATGCCTGAATATATGCACGAAAATCTTGAGACGCGGCATCTGGGTGAAGAAATTCGGCCAGGTGATACCACCGAGGAAAAAGTCTCATTATCCGAGCGCTTCGGGCTATGGCTTTCATTCTATGCCTTTGATCAGGACGCCTATCTGGAAGTGGCTGCTACCTGGCTCTCCCATTATGGGATTCAGGAATGGACAGAGGAAACCCGCCGGGCTGCACTGGAATTCTCGCTGCGACGAGGGGCAAGAAGCGGCCGGACAGCATATCAGTTTGCGCGCGATTATGCTGGTGCTAGAGCGTTAGCGGCTTCAAGTTGATATGCAAACAGTTTCGAGTGTTGCCAATGTCACCCATGCTGCCGTAGCAATTCTGATTCAGCCAGATGACCAGGTGTTGTTAGGCAAGCGTCCAGAGGGTAAGCCTTGGGCAGGCTGGTGGGAATTTCCAGGCGGCAAGATTGAAGCGGGTGAATCCCCGCTGCAAGGTTTGCAAAGAGAGCTGGAAGAAGAGCTTGGCGTAGTCGCCACCCGGGTGTATCCGTGGCTGACGCGCAGCTTTGATTACCCGGAAAAGACTGTCAAGCTGCACTTTTTTCGCGTATTAGACTGGGCTGGCCCATTGCATGGGCGTGAAGGCCAGACAATCGCCTGGCAGTCCTTGCATCAACTGACAGTCGATCCGGTGCTGCCTGCCAATGCCCCGATATTCAAAGCACTGAAATTACCGGATGTGCTAGCAATCACCAATCTGCAAGAAACTGAAGAACCCTTGTTTTTCGCTCAACTTCAACGGCAGTTGCAACAGGGCCTGAAATTTATCCAAATCAGGGAAAAGCACCTGGATGCAGCTACGCTGAGTGCGTTTGCTGCAAAAGTGGTGCAACATGCGCGGGATTATGGTGCCAAGGTTGTTCTCAACGGTGAACATCTTGATGTCATTGGTCATGTGGCGGATGGCGTGCACCTGACCTCAAGACAATTACGCTTGCTCGATCAAAAACCTGATTTGCCTTTGGTGGGCGCATCCTGCCACAACGAGGAAGAACTTGCCATGGCGGCAAGACTTGACCTCGATTATGTGACCCTCTCTCCGGTGAGTCCTACCCTGAGTCACCCCGGAGCGCCAGCAATTGGCTGGACAGTATTTGCTGATCTGGTGCGTGATTATGCGCTGCCGGTATATGCGCTGGGTGGCATGCAACAAGAAGATTTGGAATATGCCTGGCAGCATGGTGCCCATGGGCTGGCTATTCAACGATCAGTGTGGCAACCATGAAGCGGCTGTCGATATACATGCTAGTAATAGCCCTATTGATGGGAGCCTTGATTGCCTGTGATGCGACCAAGCCGAAGGGCATCATTACTGCGTCATGTGAACGCCTTGAAATGGGCTGCAATATTGACGACATTCATGTGCAAACGGATCGTGCCCCGAGCATCATGCGTCCATTTAAATTGCATGTGCAAGTGCCCGGTGCTGATGAGGTCTATGCAAGCTTTGCCATGGAGGGTATGGAGATGGGGCTGAATCGCTATCGTCTGCTGGCAGTCGATAGCGACGATTGGTACGCTGAAGTGACCTTGCCTGTTTGCGCGCGCGGGCGTCTGGATTGGCTGCTGAAACTGGATATACGAGCGAAGGGTACAGTCAGTCAGTATCAGCTGACATTCACCAGCGAGTGAGCTGGTCGGCAGGCTGCTCGCTCATATTGGTCTGACTAGTGTTCGTGGTGATGACCATGATGATCATGGTCATGAGATTCTACCTGCATACGAGTTTTAACCGGAATCGTGATCTTTTGGCTAAAGACGCGCCCGTCATCCCCCTTGAAGTGCAGCGTCAACTCAGTTTCCAATCCGGCTTCCAGCGGTTGCTTGAGATCAAACAGCATCAAATGCAGACCGCCGGGCTTTAATGCTACTGGCTTTCCAGCAGGGAGCGGTAAATTGTCCAGCATCCGCATTTTCATCACATCGTTTTCCATCGTCATGGTATGGATCTCGATCATTCCCGCAACCGGACTTTCTGCCTTGATCAGCGAGGCGGTCTGCTGGCTTTGCAATGTCATGTAAGCAGCACCGACCTTTTGGCCAGGACTGCCTGCCCGGATCCATGCATCAGATACACCGACATTGTGGTGATCGGCCTGCGCGCAGGCGGTGATCAGCATCAAGCAAAAAATGCTTAATCTACGGTAAAAAGCAGGCATCATTTTTGTGAACTTTGTGTCGGGTTGGTCTCGTCAGGATTGGATGTGTCAGCAAACCGATAGTTCTCGCTGGCCCAATCGCCAAGATCAATCAACTTGCATAATTTTGAGCAAAACGGGCGGTAAGGATTGGCTGGACTGAATTCTGTCAGCATGTGGCATTGCGGGCAGGCAACCAAGCGTTTGTGTTTTGAGGCTTCCATGGCAATCTCCTCACAAGTTGCACAGCGTCAGCGAGAACGGGACATCGTAATCGCAAGGGCGTGGGCGTTGTGCGGTTTCCATTGTGTTGAAGCGGATATTGATCGCATATTTATTGGCGCTGATTTCGGGAAAACACTCTAGATCATCGGCCAGCTCAATACGCATCATTTGGGCAGGTTTGGCACCGCTCAGCATTTGCTGGTAGGCGCCACCTGTGGCCACATACTGATTACGTGCCCCACTGCCGCGCAGGATATGCAAAATAATCCTGATAGCTTCATAGATGGGCATCAGCGGTTGCAGCCAGTTGTTCAGGTCCGAGATGCGGCGTGGATCGCTCAATCCCAGCCAGTAATGGTAGGACGGGACATCAAATTCACACACACCGCTTGGGATGCCGGCGCGCTGTTTAATGCTCATTAACCACTCATTCTCACGAATGCTTTGGCCCAATTTGGTGGTGTTGGAACGCAAGGCTAGGGCGGTTTGCTCAATTTCCTTGATCACATCGTTGAGCAGGCTTTCTGAAATGCTGGGGTTGCCCCGAAGCCCATTCATGATCATTCTTTGACGATCGAGTTCTTGTAGCAGGTCAGCCTTGAGTTCCGCGCGATCAATGACATCGAGGATTTGAAAAAGCGATAGCAGTGCCGCGTGGTGGTTGAATTCATGACCCCCCGCAATATTGTGCATGACTTTGACGAACAGATCCTCCAGACGCAATAGCGTTCGGATGCGTTCGTTGAATGGAAAATCGTAGCTAGGCACGGACAGTCGCTTAGTCGCAAGCCCCATGTAAAATGTTACGGTAGATTATGAGATTTAATTGCTAACTATGCAAGTCTAAATGCTATTTTGGTGAAATTGCTCTATTTTTTTGCGTAAATCCTGTTTGTTTCCGTTGTTATCGATGACGATATCTGCGAGCGCAAGTCGCTGTGCCCGAGGCATTTGTGCATGCATAATGGCTTTCACCTCCTGCTGATTCAGTCCGCTTCTATGCATCGTTCGGCTGATCTGCACCGATTCTTCGCAATCAATCAGCAATGATTGGTCAATCAAGGATAAGTAGCGCGGGCTTTCAAACAACAGCGGGACTGCAAGCACAACATAGGGTGCGTCCTTGATCTGCTTGAGTTGGCTTTGTGCCTGATCAAAGATGGCGGGGTGCAGAATCGACTCCAATTGATGGCGGGCATCTGCATCAGAAAAGACCCGTTTCCGCATGGCCTGACGGTTCAGATGACCATCTTCCAAAAGAAACTCAGGGCCGAATTGTTCAACAATACAGGCGAGCGTTTTCTGGCCCTTTGCCGTGAGTTGATGCGCAATCATATCGACATCAATGACAGGGACGCCCAGCGATTCAAAAATACGTGTGGCTTCGGATTTTCCACTACCAATGCCGCCTGTCAGACCAATGATACGCATAAAGCAGGTCTACACCAGATAAAGCTTGGAAAGTGATGTGCCCCAAAAGAGTGCAGCGATACCACCAAGGGCCAGATATGGACCAAATGGCATTGGAATCTCTTTGCCACGCTTAGCCAATATGATGAGGCCGATGCCAATGATGGAGCCGACTACCGATGACAATAGGATGACGGCGGGCAGTAGCTGCCAACCGAACCAAGCTCCGATTGCTGCCAATAGCTTGAAGTCGCCATAGCCCATACCTTCCTTGCCAGTGACTAGTTTGAATAACCAATAGATCGACCACAGAATCAGATAGCCGGCTATTGCTCCAATCACGGCTGATTGCAAATCGGTGAAGCCACCACTGATATTGATCAGCAGCCCCAGCCAGATGAGTGGCAGTGTGATGTCGTCTGGCAGGAGTTGTGTATCTGCATCAATGAAGGTCAGTGCAATCAGGGCAAAGGTGAACAGCATGGCTGCTAGCGCCATGCCTGATGGTCCGAATTTCCAGGCAATCAGGCCAGCCAGAAATCCAGTCAAGGCCTCAACCAGCGGATAGCGTGGACTGATTGGTGTGTGGCAGGCTGAGCATCGTCCGCGTAACCACAGGTAGCTGAAAATCGGGATATTTTCCAATGCCGTAATGCGATGACCGCAACTGGGGCAGGCAGAGCGTGGCGCCACCAGATTGTACTTGGGGGTGTCAACCGCAGGCGACGCTTGTTCGCTATGTTGGTATGAATCCTGCTGCAGTTCTGCACAAGAACGTAACCACTCTTGTTCCATCATTTTAGGCAGGCGGTGTATGACGACATTCAGGAAGCTGCCAATCAGCAGGCCAAAGAGGATGGCGAGCACGAAAAATACCGTTGGATATGCCTGAAAGGAGACCAGCATGGCGTCTAGGAAAGCAAGCATTGAGCACCTCGGAAATTGTGATGAGTGGGTTTTGTTAAGGTTTTTTAAAGTTGTTGCATCATCCCACCGATAAATATTCATGGCAACAGCCGACGAGAAGTCGACAGTCGCTTGAAATTTGACACTGTTGTCACCAGATAGCATGGGAAAGATAGAGAGGTAATAGATGAACACAGCACATGAAACCATGTTGGACAGTAACATCCGGGCAGCTTGGGAAGCGCCGATTGTTTGCCGCGTTGAAGTAGACCTGGTTGGCTGGCTGCACCAGCTGACGGGTAGTGCGGATTGGGAACTGGATGACGAAGAGGAGGAAGATTCCTATGTCAGCTATGTGATGCGACGGGGAACACGCAAGGCCGAGGTGACCTTGTATCACAATGGCTACGCACTCGTGGATGTGGACGGTGAGGCATTGTTTGATGGCTCATTGACGGCGGGCACCAGCGATTGTGCGCATTTGAGTTACTACAATGCGGGGAGTGGTGAACCTATCACTTTGAACTGAACGATCCTTAGACAAAAACAGATAGCGTAACACCTTGGTTTGAATAAGTAAATGTGAGTAGTTGTTGTCTATATTCAACAACCTAGTTTCAATATGCTTCCAATTTAATGTAGCCAACTGTAAGTATTCACATTTGGCTCTTAGGAAGCTTAAGCGGTTTTGTTCGTAAAAGTTTGAGTAGTTCAAGGTAAAGATTATCTCGGCGATGGTTGAATCTAAATTCAGTCTCTTTCAGGTGCAGGTAAAACGTGTGCTTAGCCACGCCGTTAAACTTGGCCAAGCGGCGCTTTGCATAGCTCCAGAAAGACTCAATGCCGTTGATATGTCGCTCCCCACTCGCAAACTCATTTTCACCGTGGTGCACCCGGAAGTGCTTATCAAACCCGATATCGACCAGGCCATCGTAGCCACGCCAGCCGTCCGAGTGGCTCAACTTGCTGGGCTTGACCTGCTCCCCATCTGCCGTACCAATATAAAGTTCGTGAAATCCGTCAATTTTATGGAGAATGACGGATATGAAACGAACACGATTTACAGAAGAACAGATCATTGGTTTTCTGAAACAAGCGGAAGCTGGAATGCCGATCAAGGAACTCTGCCGTCAGGGCGGATTCAGCGATGTCACCTTTTACAAATGGCGAGCCAAGTTTGGCGGCATGCAGGCATCCGAGGCTAAACGTCTGCGTGACTTGGAGGTCGAGAACAACCGGCTCAAGAAGTTACTGGCTGAAGCCTATCTCGACATGCATGTACTCAAGGATGTGCTCGGGGTAAAAAGGTAGCCCCACAAGTGAAGCGTATCGCGATTGGAAAGGCCATCGAGAAACACGGCCTTTCCGAACGCCACGCCTGTCGCCTTGTGGGGCTCTCCCGAGACAGTTATCGTCATCCGCCGCAAGCTACAGCAGAGAATGCCGGGATTAGTGCCGCCATCATCGATCTGGCACAGGTACGGCGGCGCTTCGGCTACCGGCGTATCCATGACCTGTTACGGCCGGCGTTTCCCGGCATCAATCACAAAAGGATCTATCGGCTCTACAGCGATGCCAATCTGGCAGTCAGGAAACGCAAGAAAGCGAAACGACCGTTGTCGGAACGTGTGCCATTGCAAATCGCGCAGCGCGTCAACGAGGTGTGGAGCATGGATTTCGTCAGCGACAGCCTGGCTAACGGACGGCGCATCAAGTGCCTGACCGTGGCCGATGACTTCAGTCATGAGTGTGTCGACATTGCCGTGGACTACGGCATCTCGGGGCAGTACGTCACCCGTATCCTGGATCAGGCTGCGTTGTTCCGTGGCTATCCTGATGTGGTACGCACCGACAACGGCCCCGAGTTTACCAGCCGGGCATTCATGGCCTGGGCGCTCAAGCACGGCATCCGACATATCCTGATCGAGCCGGGGCGACCAATGCAGAACGGCTACATCGAGAGTTTCAACGGCAAGTTTCGAGACGAGTGCTTGAATGAACACTGGTTCGAGACGCTACCGCAGGCCAGAACGACCATCACCGACTGGCGACAGGATTACAACGAGGTCAGACCGCACAGCAGTTGCAAACGCATGCCACCTGCCAAATTTGCCGCACTACATCGCCAGGAAAAAATCGAATCAATCGAGCAACAACTCAACGAGGATTTCAGTTAACCTTGCAACCGGATTTCCGAACTCCAAGTTGGTATGGCGATTGGGGGCAGGTCAATGTTCCTGTACAATAGGTGCGCAAATAGGTTTATGGAACTAATCACGCATTATGATTGTATTTAGCAAGGTTGGTTAATATCAAAACTTAGGTAGTTAGAATGGGAAAAGATAATACGCATAAAGTGTCCCCAAACTTGCGCTTGATGAATATTATCAAGCTTGAGCGACGTGATATTGGCCTGATTATTCTTTTAATGATAGGCGTTGTTTTTGTCAGCCTCGGTATTCCATTAACAGCACAAGCTTTCATTAATACAGTCATCATGGGAAACATGATCAAGCCCTTGGTGGTCATTTCCATCATTCTTTTAATTTTCCTGCTAATGACAGGGATATTTTATGTGATGGAACTTTATGTCGCCGAACTCATACAGCGTAGAATCTTTGTGCGAACAACCTTGGAAGTCTGCGAAAAAATGCAATCCGTGCTTTATCAGGTGAGTAGGGAACAAAATCTGCAGGAACTGATGAACAGGTTTTTTAAGATTAGTGATGTTCAGAAAACCTCTGCAACACTTCTTACATATGGTCTGGGTTCGTTGGTGCAAGGCGTAGGTGGCAGCCTAATACTGATTTTTTACAGTGTTTATTTCCTCCCTGTCATATTATTTCTGGTAATTGTACTTGCCACTGTCATATTCTTTGTTGGTGCCAGAGCTGAGTCCTCTGCAATAGACGAGTCTAGTTCAAAATTCACACTTGCTGCATGGCTGGAGTCGATTGCAGGTAATTTGAATACCTTTAAGTTTTCCTCTGGTATCGACCTCGCAAAACAAAAGACTGAAAACCTGATTAATGATTATATTTCACAGCGTCGCAAGCACTTCAGAAACTTGATGATCCAGTATTTTTCTGGAATTTTCATCTATGCATTTGGTGGTGCAGGCATGTTGGCATTAGGCGGTATACTCGTTATCAAAGGATATATTAATCTTGGTCAGTTTGTTGCTGCTGAACTGATTATATTTTCTGTGCTTGCTTCATTTTTGAGGTTTATAGGTCAATTAGAGTACTTTTACGATTTAATGGCTAGTTTGGACAAAATTGGCTATCTGCAAGATCTGCCGCAAGAAAAAAAGCTAGAGCATCCTGTTGATATTGCATCGCCTAATTATATTAGGGCCATTAATCTTGGTTATGATTTTTTACAAAATACAGCACACCAGGGCGGCATCAATTTTGAATTACAGGCTGGTCAACGTCTAGCTGTTCTCGGATCAGCTGGTAGCGGAAAATCATCATTGGGGGCAATTTTGGCAGGGCTTAGAACGCCCTCCAAAGGGCGAGTTGAATATAACCAGGTTGATGCAACACAATTTGAACCGGATTTACTACGAAAACATATTGGTTATGTAAGTGGTGTTGAGGTCATTGATAGCAGTGTAATTGACAATATACTGATTGGCAGGACGAATATACCCATATCACAGGTCACTGATTTGCTTGGCAGGCTTGGTCTTTTAAGTGCGATCAATAATTTACCTAATGGCTTACAAACCCAGCTACATGTCACTGGTGAGCCACTATCAAGTAGTGAAATACTACTAATAATGCTTGCAAGGGCAATTATTGACAGGCCGAGCTTGCTTATTTTGGATGGTTTGTTGGACGTGCTTGAAGAAAAAACTTTGGCGTTAATTAAGCCAATTTTGTTTGAAAATCGTGATTCTACAATTGTAATCATGACAAAACTTCCAAGTATTGCGCAGTGCTGTGACCAAATATTGAAGCTTGAGGCAGTTCATAATGACTGAGCCTTTAAAAGATGTTCAATCGCCCAGCATGAGGAGTGTTGATACTCCAGCATTTGTTTTAAGAACGGTTCGATGGTTTGCCATTCTTTTTTTTATCATACCTTTCTGTTTGTTATTCTTCCCATGGCAGCAAAATATTCATGCAATGGGCGCTGTCGTTGCTTATGCACCCTCAGAGCGACGTCAAACAGTTGATGCACCTATAAGAGGCCTCATTAAAGAATGGTTCGTTCAGGAGGGTTCAAAAGTCAAAGCCGGTGATCCTTTGTTGCAAATGAGTGATGTTGACCCTGAATTTAAGGAAAGGCTCATTCAACAAAAAGAGGTAAGCCTGAATAAATTAAAAGCCAAAGAAGAAGAATTACAAGCATTTGAAATTAGATTGCAAAGTCTTTTGTCTTTAAAAGAGGCTCGTATTTCAGCTGCAAAATATGGACTTGATGTAGCAAGGCAACGTGTAATTGCATCCCGGGAAAACTTGGAGTCGACACAAGCTACTTTGGATGCGGCAGATTTTCAAATTATCCGCATGCAGCGATTGGTTGATGAGGGTCTAGTTTCAAAGCGCGATGTTGAAGTGGCTGAACGTGATCGTATTGTTGCTTTTAGGGCTCTAAACAGCGCAAAAGCTGGGCTAGATTCAGCACTTGCAGAGGAAAAAACAGCGCAAGCAACCCTTATTCAGGTGGAGGCCGATGCACAAGCTACAATTGATGCGACTCGTTCCTCGATAGGCAAAATCCGATCTGAACTGGCAGATAGCAAAAACCAGCTTACCGACGCGGAAATAAGCTTGTCGCGCCAGCAATCACAACTCATTCGTGCGCCAAGAGACGGTACAGTTTTTCGGGTTCCAGTAAATACTGAATCTCAAATTATTAACCAAGGTCAACCTTTGTTGGTCATTATTCCGGATACGGAGCAAAGAGCCGTAGAGTTGATGGTAGATGGCCTTGATGCAGCGCTCATTTTGCCAGGAACCATCGTTCGTATTGAATTTGATGGCTGGCCTGCAGCAATGGTCTCCGGGTGGCCAAATGTAGCAATCGGTACTTTTGGCGGTAGGGTTTCATTTGTTGACGCTGCTGATGACGGCACTGGTAGGTTCCGTATTATGGTTTTGCCAGATGAGAGTATTCAAAAATGGCCTAGCAATCGTTTTTTGCGTCAAGGTAGCTCTGCGCGAGGATGGGTGATGCTTGAAGAAGTCAGAATAGGTTATGAAATCTGGCGAATTCTAAATGGCTTCCCACCAAGAATACCGAACCCAAATCAGTCCGCAGAAGTGGCCGTTAGTAAAATTTCCTGACTAGATGCGCTTTCGCCCTTTTTTTTATAGTCTGTTGATAGGTTCGCATTGCATTATTTTTGCTTGCGTTGCTTGTGGGGGCGATTCCTCATCCATATCAGGCTTGATATCCGAAAAGCGATTACAGCAAAAAGAAGGCTTTGATCCTGAAACCTACAGTGATGCCAAGGCCCAGACGCTGGATGAGGGGTTTGCCGAGTCGCAGGAAAAATTCAATCTTCTAAAGCCCAAGTTGCGGATTGATCTGAAAGAAGCATTGGCAGAAGGACGACAGCTGTCGGTTGATATCGATGAAACCAAAAAACAGGGTGTGTCGATCGCAGATATCCGCGCCAGAGCGCTCAAAAATAACTTATCACTACAAATCGTGCAGTTTGATCCCCAAATCGCCCAAAGTGTGTTGGGAGCTGAGCAGGCAAAATTCGACAACATCATCTACGCCAGTCTGCGCAGAAGCCGAGAGAATATCCCCAGATCCAGCGGAGATATTATCAACGTCAAATCCACAGACCCCCTGCTGAATGAGCAACTGGTGAAATTAGGGCTTGCAGAGCAGCAGATTGATTATCTGGACGGCGAGGCAGGTATTGCCATTCCACTCCGCACAGGTGGGGTAGTGACATTGAGCACACCTTTTGAACGTAAGCTTACCAGCGGCGCACTGGGGAGCGATGAATATCGCCGGGCAACCCGATTTTCCATTAGCCAGCCTTTGCTCAGAAACGCAGGAAGAGAAGTCAATGAAGCCAGTATTCGCATTGCAGAGCTGGGCAAGCAGGCCGTAGATGCCAAAACCCGATTGCAGTCGATTCGTGTGTTGTCGGTGATCGATAAAGCCTACTGGGATTTGTATGCCGCCTGGGCAGAACTGGAAGTGCGTCACCAGCAATATGAATTAGCCACTGGCAACCTCGCCATGGTGCGTAGGATGATTGAAGAAGGCCTGGTTGCCAGCATTGAAGGTAGTCGCGCTGAAATCGGCGTTTCTGATCGCATTGAAGCGCTGATTGTGGCAAGAACGCGATTGCAGATGAGTCAGCGCCAACTGAAGTTTTTGCTGAACGATCCCCAATACGGCATGGAAGCCGAGGTCATGATCAGGCCCGAATCTGATCCTATTCTGTTGCGCTATGAGTTTGACAGAGACCGGCTGGTGACCCTGGCCATGCAGGATCGGCTTGATTTGCTGGAGCTTGAACTGCAGCTTGCCGCCGATCTCAACCAGATTCAATATCTGGAAAACCAGACGCTGCCCTTGTTTACGCTGGATTATAGCTATGGTGCCTTGTCGACAGCGAACGACAGTCTATCTGGGGCTTACCGCAATCCGTTTGATAACCGTTTCAATGACTGGTCAGTGGGCTTGAGATTTGAACTGCCCATGACCAACGAAGTCCGGCGTAACCAGTTGCAACAAGCTGTTCAGCAGCGTATGCAAAGGCTGACCACGAAAGAATTGCAACAGTTGACGGTCAAGCGTGAAATTTATGATGCGCTGGATCAGACCGAGCAGCAATGGCAGCGCATTATTACATCACGCCAGCAGGCCATGTTGGCGGGGGTCAATTATGAGGCCGAGCTCAAGCAATTCAATGAGGGCTTGCGCAACATGACGGAAGTGCTCGAAATGCTGAGCCGTCTGGGTGAAGCGCAAGTCAAGGAAATCAGAGCGGTGGTTGACTACCAGGTCTCGCTGATTGACCTTGCCTATACCACAGGTACCTTGCTGGGTTACAGCAAGGTGGAGTTCGGGAATTAATCGATTAAAAGCTGCGGCTGACGGAAAAGTCAGCCAATGCAAACAGGGCTTTTTTGTAATCCGAGTCAGGTAAATGCCTGATTGCATCGCAAGCGGTGCTGATTTCCTGTTTCGCCAAGTCTGTCACATGGTTCAGCGCGCCCGTTTCCTGAACTGCGGCAATCACTGCAGGTAGCTCGTCCAGGCCACCTTGCTCAATTGCTCGCCGGATGGTGGCGCTCTGTTCGGACGTGCCATTGCGCATGGCGTACAGCAAGGGTAAGGTTGGTTTGCCTTCAGCCAGATCATCGCCCAGATTCTTGCCAATCTCGGCGCGCTCGCCATGAAGATCTAATACATCATCCACCAGCTGAAAAGCGGTTCCCAGTCGCATGCCATACTCAGCCATGGCGGCCTCATCATCGGCTGAAGCGTTGCAGATGACCGCGCCAAGCCGTGTTGCTGCCTCAAACAGCTTTGCAGTCTTGTAGTGAATGACGCGTAGATAAGCCTCATCTGTAGTATCAGCATCGTGAACATTCAGCAGTTGCAACACTTCGCCTTCTGCAATGATGTTAGTCGCTTCTGCCAGAATCTCCATCACGCGCATATTCTGAACATCCACCATCATCTGGAATGCCCTGGAATAGACGAAATCACCGACCAGCACACTGGCGGCATTACCGAAAAGATGATTCGCTGTGGCCTGCCCACGGCGTAGTTCAGAGGCATCCACGACATCATCATGTAGCAACGTAGCGGTGTGGATGAACTCAATGACGGCGGCAAGTTGGTGATGCGTGCCCGTGATCTTGCCAAAGGCGCCGGCAGATAGTAGCACTAAGGCTGGTCGCATGCGCTTTCCGCCACTATTGATAATATAGTCTGCTACCTGATTGACAAGCGCGACGTCAGAATGCAGGCAGCGGCGGATAACGGCATCGACTGCTGCCATGTCGGCTTCGATGCAGGACTGGATGAATGCAAGGGACACGATCTGTGAACTCGATGGATTAGCAGGACTGAATAAGTGCTCGGATTCTAACATAACCACTCACAACGGCATTCCATCTGACACAATTTTGGCGCTGTCGAATAGTCTTGTGCAGGCTGCTTCCTTATGTTGGCTGCACGTAAATACAGGTTTGCTTTCCTCAGCTTTTTGCGTATAATGCGCGATTCATTTGAAAGCGTAGCGAACGAGGCTTAATCATGTATGCAGTCATCAAAACCGGCGGTAAGCAATACCGTGTAGCCGCTGGCGATAAGCTGAAGGTTGAAAAGTTGGTGGGTGAAGTCGGTAGCGACATCACGCTGGATCAGGTATTGATGCTGGCTGATGGTGACAACGTCACGATCGGTGCGCCTCTGGTTGCAGGTGCTAGTGTGCAGGCTAAAGTCGTTGCACATGGCCGTGGTGATAAGGTCATGATCTTCAAGATGCGTCGCCGTAAGCATTACCGCAAAACACAAGGTCACCGTCAGGATTACACGGAAATTGAAATCGGCGCGATCGCAGCATCTGCTGCCAAGCCGGCAAAAGCAGCCAAGGTCAAGGCCTCAGCTGCAGAGTAAAGGATTAAATCATGGCACACAAAAAAGCTGGTGGTAGTTCCCGTAACGGTCGTGACTCACAGGCCAAGCGCCTGGGTGTAAAAGCCTTTGGTGAACAGATGGTTTCTGCAGGTAGCATTATTATCCGTCAGCGCGGCACCAAGATGCACGCAGGCGAAAACGTTGGTATGGGCAAGGATCACACCTTGTATGCAAAGGTAGATGGCAAAGTAGCCTTCACTGTTAAGGGTGCTTTACGTCGCAAGCTGGTTAGTATCGTTCCAGCCTGATACTGCGCATCGCAACGTGAAAGCCCTATCTGACAGATAGGGCTTTTTTGTTTTAGGGAAATGTTATTGCGCTTGCAATTCCCTGAGGTTGTCAAACGACGATTGAACGACGCATTGCCAAATAACAGGTACAGGCCTAGACACATATGAAATTTATTGACGAAGCAACCATCAAGGTCTACGCTGGCGACGGCGGAAACGGTGTCGCTACCTTCCGGCGCGAAAAATATGAGCCCATGGGCGGTCCAAGTGGCGGCGATGGCGGCCGCGGTGGTTCCATTTATGCCGTTGCTGATCGTAACATCAATACGCTGGTGGATTATCGCTATACGCGTGTGTTCCGCGCACAGCGCGGCGAAAACGGGCGCAGCTCAGACTGCTATGGCGCCAAAGGTGAAGACATGATCCTGCGGGTGCCGGTCGGCACCGTTATCAGTGACAAAGTGACCGGTGATGTATTGGTCGACCTTGCAGAGCATGGTCAGCAGGCATTGTTGGCCAAAGGCGGGAATGGCGGGCTGGGCAATATCCATTTCAAGTCCAGTATTAATCGTGCGCCACGCCAGTGTACCCCAGGCGAAGCTGGGGAGGAGTTTGAGCTCTATATGGAGCTCAAGGTGCTGGCGGATGTCGGGCTTCTGGGGATGCCCAATGCAGGCAAATCCACCTTTATACGCTCAGTCTCTGCCGCCAAGCCTAAGGTGGCCGATTATCCTTTCACCACATTGCATCCTAATCTTGGTGTGGTGCGTGTGGATGCTAACCGTAGTTTTGTCATTGCCGATATTCCGGGCCTGATTGAAGGTGCAGCGGAAGGTGCCGGTCTGGGTCATCAGTTCCTGCGACATCTGGCGCGAACACGCTTGCTGCTGCATTTGGTCGATATCGCGCCATTTGATCCATCGGTAGATCCTGTGCGCGAAGCTGTTGCGATTACCGAAGAGCTCAGAAAGTACGACGAAGGCTTATATAATAAGCCTCGCTGGCTGGTGCTTAACAAGGTGGATATGCTGGAAGATCCGGAAACCGTAGTCAGGGATTTTGTCAGCGCCTATGGCTGGGAAGGGCCTTGTTTTGCTATCTCGGCGATTAACGGCGCAGGCACGCGAGAGCTGACTTATGCGATTATGGAACATCTGGACAATACCAAAATAGAGGAAGCGGAGTCTGACCAAAATGCATTCCCTGCTGAGTGACGCGCAAAGCCTGGTGGTCAAGGTAGGCTCCAGTCTGGTGACCAATAATGGTCAGGGGCTGGATCAGGCTGCGATTGCAGCCTGGACAGATCAGATTGTGCGTTTGGTCAAGCAGGGGCGGCAAGTCGTGCTGGTGTCCAGCGGTGCTGTTGCCGAGGGAATGCAGCGTTTGGGCTGGAAAAAGCGCCCCACCAACATTAATGAATTACAAGCGGCAGCTGCGGTTGGTCAAATGGGGCTGGTGCAGATGTACGAAAGCTGTTTCAGTCGGCATGGGCTGCATACGGCGCAAGTGTTGCTCACCCACGAAGATCTGGCAGACCGCAAGCGTTATCTGAATGCCCGTAGTACATTACGCACGCTACTGGATTTGAATGTCATTCCAATCATTAATGAAAATGATACGGTGGTCACGGATGAAATCCGGTTTGGCGACAATGACACGCTGGCTTCGCTGGTCGCCAATTTGATGGAAGCTGATACTTTGGTAATTTTGACTGACCAGCCCGGCTTATATTCGGCTGACCCTCGTAAAGCACCAGACGCGCAATTTATTCAATGTGAAACAGCGGGTAATCCTGCTTTGGAAAAAATGGCTGGCGGTGCAGGGTCCATGATCGGCAGTGGTGGCATGTTAACCAAAGTGCTCGCGGCCAAGCGTGCCGCAAGAAGCGGAGCAGCCACCATTATTGCCTCTGGCCGTGAGCCGGATGTTCTGGTGCGTCTCGCCAAGGGTGAGTTGATTGGTACACACTTGCAAGCGGCGCAAATGAAGACGATGGCGCGCAAGCAGTGGTTGGCGGATCATCTGCGCTTGCAGGGTAAAGTGATGCTGGATGCCGGGGCGGTGAAAGCCTTGCTGCAGGACAAGAAAAGCCTGTTGCCGATTGGCGTGACGCATGTGCAAGGCAATTTTGATCGTGGTGACGTCGTAGCTTGCTATGACCCGGAAGGCAATGAAGTAGCGCGGGGGCTCGTGAATTACAACGCACAGGAGACACTGCGTATTCTGCGAAAACCAAGTAGTGAGATTGAGAACATTCTTGGCTACGTGGATGAGACAGAATTGATCCATCGAGATAATCTGGTGCTGCTCTGACAAGATTGCATGCCATCATTAATATAGATTGAGATAAGGGAACAACATGATTGATCAACAACCGCAAGTGGCTATCATCATGGGCTCAGATAGTGACTGGCCCGTCATGAAGGCTGCTGCGCAGATGCTGGCTGACTTGCAAATCCCCTACGAAGCGCGTGTGGTGTCTGCACATCGCACCCCTGATCTGATGTATGCCTTTGCAGAACAGGCAGCCGCGCGTGGGTTGAAAGTGATTATTGCCGGTGCCGGTGGTGCTGCGCATCTGCCAGGCATGGTGGCGGCAAAAACAACACTTCCCGTACTCGGTGTGCCTGTCCCTTCAAAACACCTGAGTGGTCAGGACTCTTTGTATTCCATTGTGCAAATGCCCAAGGGGATACCGGTGGCGACATTTGCCATTGGTGAGGCAGGCGCCGCCAATGCGGGATTGTTTGCAGCAGCCATGCTGGCAAATTATGATCCGCTACTGGCAGACCGACTGAAACATTTCCGCGTTTCGCAGGCTGATAAAGTCGTCTCGATGACGCTGCCCGACCAGCCCTGATCAAACTGAATGATTGCAATCCATGGAGATATCTTGAGACAAGAAGCCATTTTGCCGCCAGCCATGCTGGGCATGCTCGGCGGCGGCCAGTTAGGCCGTTTTTTTGTGATAGCCGCCCATGAAATGGGTTATAAGGTTACGGTATTAGACCCTGACAAAAACAGCCCTGCAGGCAAAATTGCTGATGTGCATTTATGTGCTGCGTACGATGACGCTGCTGCGCTAGCGCAGCTTGCGCAAACCTGTGCCGCCGTCACCACTGAATTTGAAAATGTCCCAGCCGCAACGTTGGAGCAGCTGGCAGCCCATTGCACAGTGCACCCCAGCGCATCGGCAGTCGCCATTGCTCAACATCGTGTGGCGGAAAAGACCTTTTTCCGTGATTCCGGATTACCGGTAGGCACGTTTGTGGTGGTGGAAAATGAAAGTGATCTGCCTGCGGACGATCATGCGATTTACCCAGCCATTCTGAAAGTAGCGAGATTTGGTTATGACGGTAAAGGGCAAGCGCGTGTGAAAACACAAGCTGAGGCCAAACAGGCGTTTGCACAATTCAAACATGAGACCTGCGTGCTGGAACAGATGCTGCCACTGGATTATGAGGTCTCAGTGGTATTGGCGCGTGACGCCAAGGGTAACGTGGCACCGTTCCCGGTTGCAGAGAACAGTCATCTCAACGGTATTCTGGATATCAGTATTGCGCCTGCCAGAGCTTCGGAAGTGATCAAGGCCAAGGCACAGTCGCTGGCGATACAAATTGCCGAAAAGCTGGGGTATGTCGGGGTGCTCGGCGTCGAGTTCTTTGTTTCTGAGGGTAAGCTGCTCGTCAATGAGATGGCACCCAGACCGCACAACTCAGGACACTATACGATTGATGCCTGCGTGACCAATCAGTTTGAACAGCAGGTGCGGGCTTTGACGGGCTTGCCTTTAGGAGACAGCCATCTGCATAGTCACGCCGTGATGGTAAATATTCTTGGCGATGTCTGGAAAGGTCAGGAACCAGCATGGCACTTGGCACTGGCGCATCCCAATCTGAAAATGCACTTGTATGGCAAGCATGAAGCGCGCCCGGGCCGCAAGATGGGGCACTTCACTGTGTTGGCAACTGATACTGACTCGGCGCTTAATCAGGCACGCATCGCACGCGCAGAACTGGGCATAGGCTAGTGGCTGATAAGGTGTAGCTGCTTGTAAGCTTCCGACTTGGTGTGAACACCTGGTCGGTTTCGGTCCTTATCAGTTGAAGCAAATGCAACGGGTAAAAATGGCTGGAATTTCACCGGAAACAAGCAAATAAAAAAGCCGAACATCAAGTTCGGCTTTTTTGTGACACTCAAGAACGCAGTGAAATCAGGCCATAGCCTTGATTGCAGCACTCAGGCGGCTCTTATGACGAGCGGCCTTGTTCTTGTGAATGATTTTTTTGTCAGCGATACGGTCGATGACGCTTACGTTTGCATTGAATGCAGCCGTTGCTGCAGCCTTGTCACCCGCTTCAACAGCCTTGGCGACCTTCTTGATCGCGGTGCGCAGAGTAGAACGCAGGCTGGAGTTGTGCGCGTTGACTTTGACCGCTTGACGGGCACGTTTTCTAGCTTGTGCGGTATTGGCCATAAATATTCCTAAATTCCAGTTAGTCAGTGATCCCAGTTTTACGTTTTAAATGAACTGCTGGCGGGCAGTGATCACGCATCAACTGGTATTCAAAATACGAAGCAGCACATATTAGCTTTTTTTGTTTCTGATTGCAAGGATATTGCACGAGGAGAACGGAGCTAGCAGAGCGCACGTGATAGAATCCGTCATTTCGTAAAACGCTATTAAATCAATCTCTCATGATCGTTTCGAGATGAATCTGCTGAAAGCACTGGCTGCGGTTGGCAGTATGACCTTTATTTCTCGCGTGCTCGGGTTCGTCCGCGATACCTTGATTGCGCGCGTCTTTGGCGCTGGCATCTATACCGATGCCTTTTTTGTGGCGTTCAAGATTCCTAATCTGTTGCGTCGTCTATTCGCCGAAGGCGCTTTCTCGCAAGCGTTTGTACCCATTCTGGCAGAATACAAAAATCAGCGCGGGCAGGAAGAAACGCGCTCGCTGGTTGATCATGTGGCCACATTGCTAGGGCTGGCATTGGTGGTGGTCACGCTCATTGGCATGTTGGCTGCGCCTTATATTGTCTATATCAGTGCACCGGGCTTTGCCAGTGAGCCGGAAAAGTTTGCGCTGACAATCGATCTCTTGAGGATCATTTTTCCTTACATTCTGTTGATTTCACTGGTGGCGCTTGCAGGGGGGATACTCAATACCTACGGTAAATTCAGTGTGCCCGCATTCACACCGGTATGGCTTAACGTGGCATTTATTGTGGCAGCACTGGCGTTTTCAGAAGGATTTAACCCGCCGATCAAGGTGCTGGCATGGGCCGTGTTTGTGGGTGGCCTGATCCAATTGCTGTTCCAGTTGCCGTTCTTGCTCAAGATTGGCATGCTGCCTCGATTCAGACTCAATTTGCATGATGAGGGTGTCTGGCGCATTCTCAAGTTGATGGGGCCAGCGGTGTTTGGCGTTTCCATTGCGCAGATTTCATTGCTGATCAACACCATCTTCGCCTCTTTTCTGGTATCAGGCAGTGTGTCCTGGTTGTATTACGCAGATCGCCTGATGGAGTTTCCCACTGGCCTGCTTGGCGTAGCCTTAGGCACCATTCTGCTGCCTAGCCTTTCCAAATCCTTTGCGGACAAGGCAGATGGCGAGTATTCCGCATTGCTGGATTGGGGCTTGCGACTCACGTTCCTGCTGGCTTTGCCCGCAGCAGTTGCTTTGGCGGTGTTATCTGTACCGTTGGTCACCAGTCTGTTCCATTACGGGGTATTTACCCACCATGATGTCTGGATGACGCGTCAGGCCTTGATGGCCTACAGTCTCGGCTTGTTAGGGCTGATTCTGGTAAAAGTGCTGGCCCCGG
>VFQQ010000353.1_pt1 | contig 99190 bp, 96 predicted proteins | sample 3512341 | NCBI WGS metagenome assembly VFQQ01 (sample SAMN10412373, study PRJNA504923) | tailings metagenome | isolation source: Relicate 2 Philex TSF1 revegetated site | place: Philippines: Tuba, Benguet | collected 2017-08-29 | reverse complement strand
GGCGTGCCGTAGCAGGGCCAGGGCAGACCGAAGTAGTCGCCGGTCATGTCGTAACCGGTTTCCTTGTCCACCACCTTGCCCTTGGCCTTGAGCGTCTTCACATCGAAGGCGTTCATGTTGCGCATGTGGGCCTTCAGGCGCTCGGGGCTCTGGCCGGTGTAGCCGATGGTCCAGACCGACTTGTTGATCTCGCGCAGGATGTCCTCGGGCACGGGCTCGTCCAGGCCCTTGACCTTCTGCATCTTGTAGTTCTTGCTGAGCTCGGTGGCGAAGCCGAGTTTTTCAGCGAACTGGTGCATGATCATGTGGTCGCTGCGGCTCTCCCACAGCGGGTCAATGACCTTCTCGCGCCACTGGATCGACCGGTTCGACGCCGTGCAGGAGCCACTGGTCTCGAACTGCGTGGCCGCCGGCAACAGGTACACCGCGCGGTTGGGGTTCAGATCCTCTGCCTTGCCCGGCATCGCGGCCATCGAGGCGGTGGCCGAGGGGTACGGGTCCACCACCACCAGCAGGTCCAGCTTGTCCATGGCGCGCTTCATTTCCAGTCCGCGCGTCTGCGAGTTGGGAGCATGGCCCCAGAAGAACACGCCGCGCAGGTTTGGTCCCTGGTCGATCAGCTCGTTGTTCTCCAGCACGCCGTCGATCCAGCGCGAGACGGTGATGCCGGGCTTCTCCATCGTGCCTTCGGCGTACTGCTTCTTGATCCACTCGTAGTCCACGCCCCAGGTGGCGGCAAAGTGTTTCCACGAACCGGCGGCCAGGCCGTAGTAGCCGGGCAGCGAGTCGGGGTTGGGGCCGACGTCGGTCGCGCCCTGCACGTTGTCGTGGCCACGGAAGATGTTGGTGCCGCCGCCGCTCTTGCCGACGTTGCCCAGCGCGAGCTGCAGGATGCACGAGGCGCGCACCATGGCGTTGCCGATGGTGTGCTGCGTCTGGCCCATGCACCAGACGATGGTGGCCGGCTTGGCTTCCGCCAGCATCTTGGCCACCTTGAACATCTGTTCTTCCTTCACGCCGCAGGCTTCTTCCACGGCGGCGGGCGTCCACTTGGCCATCACGTCGGCCTTGATGGCCTCCATGCCGAACACGCGGTCGTTGATGTACTGCTTGTCTTCCCAGCCGTTCTTGAAGATGTGGTGCAGCAGGCCGAAGAGGAAGGGGATGTCGGTGCCGGAGCGGATGCGCACGTACTCGTCGGCCTTGGCCGCGGTGCGGGTGAAGCGCGGGTCCACCACGATCATCTTGCAGCCGTTCTCCTTGGCATGCAGCATGTGCAGCAGCGAGACCGGGTGCGCTTCGGCGGCGTTGGAGCCGATGTACAACGCGCACTTGCTGTTCTGCATGTCGTTGTACGAGTTGGTCATGGCGCCATAACCCCAGGTGTTGGCCACGCCGGCCACCGTGGTGGAGTGGCAGATGCGCGCCTGGTGGTCGCAGTTGTTGGTGCCCCAGAAGCTCACGAACTTGCGCATCAGGTACGCCTGTTCGTTGCTGTGCTTGGAGGAGCCGACGAAGTACACCGAGTCGGGGCCACTGGCCTCGCGCAGTTCCTTCATCCTCGCGACGATCTCGGTGAGCGCGGTGTCCCAGCTGATGCGCTGGTACTTGCCGTTCACCAGCTTCATGGGATAGCGCAGGCGGTACTCGCCGTGGCCGTGCTCGCGCAGCGAGGCACCCTTGGCGCAGTGGGCGCCGAGGTTGATGGGGGAATCGAACACCGGTTCCTGACGCACCCAGACGCCGTTCTCCACGATCGCATCGGACGCACAACCCACCGAGCAGTGGGTGCAGATGGTGCGCTTCACTTCGATCTTGCCGGTGCCATCGATGGACTTGCCGCCGCCGGCGGCGTGCGACTTCTTCACCAGGGTGAGCTGGCTGGCGGCCAGGCCCACGCCCACGCCGAGGCCCGAGCGGCGCAGGAAGGCGCGGCGGTCCATGGTGGGCAGGGCCGCGGAGAGGCCGCGCTGCAGGTTGTGCACGAAGCCGGAAGACGCGCGCGTGGCGTGCGCACCCGACGAGGTTTTCTTGGTCAGCAACATGTGGGGCTCCTGTTCGCTCAGAGGCGGGTGGTCTGGTAGTACTGCTTGACGTGATCGCTCAGCGAGTAACCACCCCCCTTGGTCGGTGCCGCCTTGGGCTCGACAGCGGCCACCTCTTCAGGTGCCACGCGGGGAATCAGGGTGGCCGCGGCAGCCAGTGCGCCGACGGTGGATGCGCCGGCAAACAGGGTGCGGCGGTTGAGGCCTGTGCGGCCTTCTTCGGGCGTGTTTCGTGGGGACTTGTTCATGCATGTCTCCTGGTTGTACCGGCCCCGCATCACAACATGCGGGCCTTTTGCATAGGTGGAATCTAACCGTCCATCCCCACGTATGCAAGCCGTTCATAGGCCCGTTTGCCAGAGCGAAATACGACCTGTTCTCATCTCCGGATGTCGCACCGCAGCATCTTCATATGCTTCCGAATTCATAGCCAGAAACGTGCCATGCGAAGCGGGTTCTGTTCGTGGCCACCGCACGTTGCGCGGCGCATGCCCGGCTCTCCCTCTGAAGCGCAGGCAGGGCCAGCGAAGCGGGCGAATCGGCGTGACGCGTGACTAGGTGATAACCCATGTCCACCAATCCATTAGTGCGCGCACGTGTCGTCAGACTGTCTTGAACCATCGCGACAAGTTGTCGCATCCACTCCGCGCGCATGCCGCGCGCCGCCGCCGCGCGACACGTCTTAAATGCGCCAATACCCCAGTGATTTCGTAGGCTTCATCCGTAGAATCCCGCCGGGTGGAAACTTCATTTCTTCCCCCCTCGCCCGAACGCAACCTGGAAGGCTGGCCCGACTGGTCGATCCTGATCGTCGACGACGAACAGGGCATGCTCAACTTTCTCGTCAAGACGCTGGCACCGCGTTGCCACTTCGTCATGAGCGCGTCGAGCGCGGAAGACGGCGCACAGTGGCTGCGCGGCCACCACGTCGACCTCGTCATCCTCGACATCTCGCTGCCCGGCAAGAGCGGCGTGGTCTGGCTCAAGGAGTTGCGAGAACAGGGCTTCACCGGCGAGGTGATCCTGATCACCGCGTTCGCCGACCTGGACACCGCCATCGAGGCCCTGCGCGCGGGCGCCTCCGACTTCATCCTCAAGCCCTTCCGCGTGCCGCAGATCCTCAACGCGGTGAAGCATTGTTATGAACGCTCGCGGCTGCGGCGCGAGAACTTCGTGCTGCGCCGCGCTGTCACCAGTGCGCCCGGGCGCGCCGCGCTCGTTGGCGGCTCCGCGGCCATGGAGCAGCTGCGCAAGTCGATCGAGCGCGTGGCGCCGGTCAACAGCACCGTGCTGCTGCAGGGCGAGTCGGGCACCGGCAAGGAACTGGTGGCGCGCGAACTGCACGCGCTCAGCAGCCGCGCAGGCGGGCCCTTCGTGCCGGTGAACTGCGCGGCGGTGTCGCCCGAGCTGATCGAGAGCGAACTGTTCGGGCACGCCAAGGGCGCCTTCACCGGCGCCACCCGCGCGCGCGACGGCCTGTTCCATTACGCGCAGGGCGGCACGCTGTTCCTTGACGAGATCGCCGAACTGCCCCTGCCCATCCAGGCCACGCTGCTGCGCGCGATCGAAGATCTCAACATCCGCCCCGTGGGCAGCGAGCAGCTGGTGCCGGTGAACCTGCGCATCGTCGCGGCCACCAACCGCCAGCTCAGCGACGAGGTGGCCGCCGGCCGTTTCCGCAAGGACCTGTTCTTCCGCCTGCAGGTGGTGGACCTGGCCCTGCCGCCACTGCGCGAGCACAAGGAAGACATTGCGGCACTGGTGGCGCACTTCATGGCCCAGCTCGCGCCCTCGCTCGGCGTGGAACCGCTGGCCATCAGCGAGCAGGAGATGGACTTCCTGCGCCAGTACGACTGGCCGGGCAACGTGCGCGAACTGCGCAACCTGATCGAACGCTCGCTGATCCTGGGCAGCCTCAATGTGTCGGCGCTGTACCCCGGCCAGACGCGCCGCCCCGACACCAGCGCGGCCCCCACCGACCTGCACACGCTGGAGAAGATGCACATCCTCTCGGTGCTCGAATCGGTGCAGGGCGACAAGACGCGCGCCGCGCAGCTGCTGGGCGTCTCGCGCCGCACACTGGAACGCCGGGTCGCCGAATGGGGCACGGCGTGACATCGTCCATCGCATGACGCTCTGGCGCACGCCCCGCTGGCTGGCCGGCTCGGTCCGCAACAAGCTGCTGGCGATGGCGCTGCTGCCGCTGCTGGTGGCGTTTCCCATGCTGGTGCTGGCGCTGGCGCTGTGGGGCAACGTGGCCTACGACCGGTTGCTCATCACCAAGGTGCGCAGCGACCTCGCGGTGGCGCATGGCTATTTCGAACAGGTGCTCAGCGAGGTGGGTTCGGGCACGCTGGGCGTGGCCGCCTCGCAGTCGCTCTACACCGCGTTGCACGCCACCACACCGGATCGGCGGCAGGCGCTGAACCAGCAGCTCGCGCTCGGCCGAGAGCGGCTCGGGCTGGACTTCCTGCTGCTCTACGACCCGCAAGGCAAGCCGCTGGCGCGCGCCGTGCCCACCGGCCTGAGCCGGGGCGACGCCACCGCGCCGATTCCGCTGATGCCACCCGCGCTCGGCGGCTCGCTGAACATCAGCCGCACCAGCGCCAACGCCAGGCTGCTGGTGCTCGACCCGGACGAACTCGAGGCACTCGCCCCGCACCTCGCGGCGCGCCTGCGCATTCCACTGGTGGCCACGCGCAACGCCGCACCCGACACGCGCGAAGCCGAGCACCGCGCGCTGGTGATGCTCTCCACCCAGCCGGTGCGCGACGCGACGGGCAAGACCATTGCCGTGCTGGCCGGCGGCCTGCTGCTGAACCAGAACCTGGATTTCATCGACCACATCAACCGCATCGTCTACCCCGAAGGCTCCCTGCCCTTCGGCAGCCAGGGCACGGCCACGCTGTTCATGGACGACGTGCGCATCACCACCAACGTGCGCCTGTTCCAGGACCAGCGCGCCATCGGCACGCGCGTTTCTCAGACCGTGCGCGACGCCGTGCTGGAGCGCGGCCAGACCTGGCTGGACCGCGCCTTCGTGGTGAACGACTGGTACGTGTCGGCCTACGAGCCCCTGCTGGACGCGCACGACCGCCGCATCGGCATGCTCTACGTGGGTTACCTGGAGGCGCCGTTCCGCCTCGTGCGCTACGCCATGCTCGGCGTGATGGGGCTGATCTTCCTCGGCGTGATGGCGCTCTCGGCCTGGTTCTCGCTGCGCTGGGCGCGCAGCATCTTCCAGCCGGTGCAGCGCATGAACCGCACCATGCAGCTGGTGGAGGAAGGCCAGCCGCAGGCGCGCGTGGGCGAGATCCCGGCGCGCGACGAACTGGGCGCGCTGGCCAGCCACCTGGACCAGCTGCTGGACGTGATCGACGACAAGACCGCCGCGCTGCAACGCTGGGGCGAAGAACTGGACCACAAGGTGGCCGAGCGCACGGCAGAACTGGAGGCCAGCAACGCCTCGCTGCAACTCGCGCAGCAGCAACTGGTGAAGAGCGAAAAGCTGGCCGCCATCGGCCAGCTCACGGCCAGCATCGCACACGAGATCAACAACCCGATCGCGGTGATGCAGGGCAACCTGGACCTGATGCGCGAGACGCTGGGTGCGGCCAGCCAGCCGGTGAAGTCGGAACTGAAACTGCTGGACGAGCAGGTGGAGCGCATGCGCATCATCGTCACGCAGTTGCTGCAGTACGCGCGGCCCACCGAGTACGCGGGTTACGTGGAGACGCTGGACATCAACCGCACGATGGAAGACTGCCTGGTGCTGGTGGGCCACCTGCTGGCGCAGACCCACATCGGTGTGGAGCGCAATCTGCAGGCCACACGGCGCGTGGGCTTCAACCGCCAGGAGTTGCAGCAGGTGATCATCAACCTGATGATCAACGCGATCCAGGCGATGCCGCAGGGTGGCGTGCTGCGGCTGGTGACGAGCGACTGGACGGACGAGGCCGGGCGCAGCGGCGTGCGGCTGTGGGTGCAGGACAGCGGCGCAGGCCTGTCACCCGAGGTGCTGGACCGCCTGTTCCGCCCCTTCTTCACGACGAAGAACGATGGCAACGGGCTGGGTCTGTGGATCAGCCAGGGTCTGGTGGAACGCTATGGCGGCCACATCACGGCCGAGAACCTCGCTGTCTCTTCAGGAGCTTCGTTCTGCGTGGCGCTGCTGACCGAACCCCATGCGCCGGATGCCGCGCCCACACGGGACGGGCGACCCGGCGGGCTCTGACCAACCTCAGACCAGCATGTCGAAACCCTGCGTCTCCACATTGAAGAACGCCCGGGTGAACGCAGAAAGAGACGCATAGAAACGCGCCTTCGGATGCCGCTCGATCGCATCACACATCTGCAGCACCCACGGCTGCAGGTGGGCCGTGAAGAACTTCTGCTGCTGCGTGAGGTTGGCCACCTCCACCTCGTCGCCCGCGATCAGGTACCGCATCACCTCGCAGAGGTAGGCAATGTGGTCCTCTGTCTCGGGCATCGTCTCATCACGCGACAGGCCCAGCAACGCCAGATCGCTGCGCAAGGCCGCCAGCGGCTTCTCGTTCAGGAAGCCGCTGAGGTAATGCGAGCCGAACAGGAACACCTCCGGCTTGCCCACACCACCGAACAGCGCATCGAACTCCGCCGACACCTCCTCATCGCTCAGCGCCCGCGTGGCAGCCACCACCTCGCGCCAGGGCTCCTCCAGAAAGCCACCGGCGGCGGGCGCCTCGGTCACCGCCACGCGCAGCTGTGACATCAGCTCGGCCGAGGGTGGCGCGTAGTACAGCGCGGCCAGCAGCCCATAGACCTCGGCGCGGGCGGTTTCTTCGTCCAGTGCGGAGGACGAAACGGGAATGTCGTTGTTCATGTCGGCTTGCAGATCAATGATCGGTGATGCGGGCCTCGCCCGGATTGGAGTACAGGTCCACCACACGGCAGTCGCCGCACATCTTCAGGCGCTCCAGCGCTTCGCCCTGGAACATCGCGTGGCCCGAGAGCTTGGCCAGCATGACCTCGATGCCCTTTAGCGTGCCGAACGGCTTGGCGCAGCGGATGCAGTGGTAGGGCTGCGCCTCGTTGAGCACGCGCAGCTGCTTGCGCTGCTCGCCCAGCAACAGGCGCGGCTGCAGCGTGATGGCGTCTTCCGGGCAGGTGCTGGCGCACAGGCCGCACTGCACGCAGTTCTTCTCGATGAAGCGCAGCTGTGGCCGCTCCGTGTTGTCCTGCAGCGCGCTGGCCGGGCAGGCGCTCACGCAGCTCAGGCACAGGGTGCAGGTGTCCTTGTTGACGTTGATCGTGCCCAGCAGCGACGCGCCGGGCAAGGCGATGGCCTCTGCCGGCGCGCGTTGTGCCGCGCTGTCCTGCATCAGGTGATCGAGCGCGAGTTCAACGGTGGCGCGCTTCTCGGCCTGGATGGCGAACGTGGCGCGGCGCTTCACGGTCTGCGCCGGTGCCTCTCCCAGCGCAGCGTCCAGCGACTTCACGTCGCGCGCCTCGATCAGGCGGAAGTGACGGCCGCGGTAACCCAGGCCATTCACGATGGCCTGCGCCACGTCCATCTGCGCGCGCACCGCGTCGCGGTACTGCGGCGCTTCCTCGCCCGTCATCAGCACCCAGACCTGCGAAGCGCCATAGGCAAAGGCCGGGAGCCACACGTCCAGACCGACAGAGGCGGTGTGCCACAGCGGTTGCGGAATGACGCGCGCAGGCACGCCGCGCACGCCCTTGGGTTCCAGCGCGGCGGCACGGCCCAGGTCGGCGACGAGCGCGGCGCCGGCCTTGTCGCTGTGCAGCAGCAGGGCCGCGTCCTTGCCACCGGCCTTGGCGTACGTGGACAGCAGGGTGCGCAGTCTGGTGCCCTGCTCGCCCGCGCGCGGGTAGGCGTACGACAGCGCGCCCGTCGGGCACACCGTGGTGCAGGCTCCGCAGCCCACGCACAGGTTGGGGTTGACGACGATCTGGTTGCGCTTGAGATCGCTGCTGACCGCCAGCGCCGAACACACCTCGACGCAGGCGTTGCAACCCACGGTTTCGTTGCGTCCGTGTGCGCAGAGCTTCTGCTTGTAGGTGAAGAACTTCGGCTTCTCGAATTCGCCCACCAGGTCGCGCAGCTGGATGACGGTGGCCATGGCCGCCTCGGCCTTCAGGCCACCGGCCATGTGGAAGTAACCCTGCGGATGCGCGTGCTGCGTGAACGCGGGCGCGTCGCGCAGGTCGAGCACGATGTCGAAGCGTTCGGTGTGGGCCTGGGCGTCGCGCTGGAAGTTGATCGCGCCGACCGCTTCGCAGGCCTTCACGCAGGCGCGGTGGCCCTTGCAGCGGTCCATGTCGATCTGGTAGTCCAGGCCGATGGCGTCTTCCGGGCAGGCCGCCAGACAGGCGTTGCAGCGCGTGCAGAGGTCCAGGTCGATCGGGTTGTCCGTGCGCCAGCTCACGTCGAACGCGCCGAGCCAGCCCCGCACCTCCTGCAGCGAACCCGCGATCACGGGATAGCGACGCTCCTGCGCCCCACGGCCACCCGTGGCCATGAGGCTGACCTGCAGCACGTCGCCCACCATGGCGGCGATGCGTTCGCTTTCGTCGAGCGCGCCAATGATCAGCAGCCGCCCTTCGCTCTTGTAGGTGACGGTGGGCACCGGCTCTGCGTCAGGCAGGCGCGCCGCGGCCAGCAGGGCGGCCATCTTCGGCATGGCCTGCGCGCCTTCGCGGCCCCAGCCGCCGGTTTCACGGATGTTCACGAAATGGATCGGGCGCACGTCGAGCGCGACCGCGCCCTCGGTCTGTTCCGAGAGCTCGGTGAAGAGCTGGCTTTCCTGCGTGCAGGCCACCACCAGTTCGTCCTTGCTGCGGCAGGCCTTCTGGAAGGCGGGCGCGTCACGGCGGCACAGCGTGGTGTGCAGGGTCAGGTCTTCATCCAGTGCGTCGCCCAGAACCCGGGGGTTCAGCGGCATCGTCTGGTTGCAGTTGCAGATCAGGGTGGTCATCGTGGGGTTCCGGGGATGCGGAAGCGAGCGGTTCGGGAACGTCGGCGGTGGCGTCCGGGTGGGACGGTCCGTCGATCGGCTCGGGGGAAGGAACAGGTGCCACGGCCTGGGCCGTGGCGGTCTCGGGTGGGCGCTCCTCATCGGGGTCGTCCACCAGTTTCAAAAAGCGCGCGCCCGCCATCTTGGCCACCTCGGCGGCCAGCAGCGGGCTGGGCTTGGAATAGTCGTCGATGTAGATGTCCAGGCCGTCCATCACGTTGTAGTGCGGATCGGTGAAGAGCTTCTTCATCGCGGCGTTGCGCACGTCGCTGGGCACGCCACGGGCCACAAAGCTCGAGTAATCGGATTCCGGCGTGAGGCGGGCCACGTCTTCCAGGGTGAGCGCAGGCAGCTCCTCGGCCGCCGCTGGCGGCTCCGCGGCCGGCGTGGGTGGCACGGCAACAGCGGGTGCAGCGACCGCAGCCGGGCTCGCCGCCGGCACCGCGATTTTTGCAGGCGGTTCGGGCGGCAAGGCCTCGCCGGTGCGCACCTGCACCTTGCGGCGCGACCAGCGCGAGAAGAAATTGCTGTCGTCTTCGGCGGCCATGGTCAGTGTTCCGGAGGCCCGCCGCCGCGGCGCTTCTCGGTCGAAATGCGCACCGGCTGGCCGAAGCGGTCGGTGAGCGGCTTGAAACTGTCGGGGCGCTTGCGCTTCTTGGGTTCGGGCTGGTAAGTGGTGTCGACGAAGCCGCGCAGCCAGTCCACCACCACCTCGGGCGCGGCCACCTGGTCCACGCGCTCCTGCGCATCGAGCCAGCGGCCGGCATCGTGGTAGCTCAGCGTGACGATCTGCGGCACGGCCATCGGCTCGCCATCCAGCAGCCGCTCTTCATCGGCGCGCCAGAACACCCAGAAGCACGGGTTCGGGCTGTTGAGGTTGAGGAAATAGCCTTCCGCGTCGTCGCGGAACAGCTCCACGCGGAAGCGGGGAAACAGCCAGTGCGTGGCCTGCGCATCGGTGCCCGAGGCCTCCACCGGCTCCACCGCCTGCGGCTCGTGCGATTCGTGTTCGGGCGCGGGGCCGGTGTCTTCCGGGTCGGTGCGCACCGACACGTCGGCCAGCACCCAGCGCCAGGCCTGCCAGCGGCTCATGGGCCCGCTCACCGGCTCGCGCCGCATCACCACATCGACCTCGATGGTGGGTCGACTGCGGGCGGGGGACGACATATGTTCGATCTGCATACGGAGACCGACTGTAAGCCATACCCCCGGGAGAAGTGCCCCTTCAGCGGCTTCTCCCCGCCCCGCGGTGTGACATGCGCGGGGAAACCCTGAGTTTCAGTACGTCTCGAGGTGCAGGCGGCCTTCGCGCTTCAGCGCGCCGCCGATCGTTTCCCAGTTCAAGCCAGCACCCTGCGCCACGTCGCGCAGCGCCAGCACCACGCCCTCTTCCATGCTCTTCAGGCCGCACACGTAGAAGTAGGTGTTCGCGTCCTGCAGCATCGCGGCCAGGTCGGCGGTGCGTTCGCGCATCACGTCCTGCACATAACGCTTGGGTTGCCCCGGTGTGCGGCTGAAGGCGAAGTTGATGTCGATGAAGTCTTTGGGCAGGCTTTGCAGCGGGCCGAAGTACGGCAGCTCTTCCTGCGTGCGCGCGCCGAAGAACAGCATGAGCTTGCCGCCTTCGAACTTGCCCGAGGCGCGCAGGCGCCGGCGCCATTCCGTCATGGCGCGCATGGGCGCGCTGCCGGTGCCGGTGCAGATCATCACGATGTTCGAGCGCGGGTGGTTCGGCATGAGGAAGCTGGTGCCGAACGGCCCGATCACCTCCACCTTGTCGCCCACCTTCAGGTCGCACATGTAGTTGCTCGCCACGCCGCGCACGGCGTCGCCGTCGTGGTCCTGCAGCACGCGCTTGATGGTCAGCGACAGGTTGTTGTAGCCCGGGCGCTCACCGTTGCGCGGGCTCGCAATGGAGTACTGGCGCGCGTGGTGCTTGCGGCCGATGTCGTCGACACCGGGCGGCACCACGCCGATGCTCTGGCCTTCCAGCACCGGGAAGGGCATGGCGCCGAAGTCGAGCACGATGTGGTGGGTGTCGTAGTCGCTGCCGGCGGTCTTGCCCACTTCGGTCACGCGCACGTTGCCCGCCACCGTGGCGGTCACCGTCTTCTGTGCGGCCTTGGGGCCGTAGAGGTTGCTGTAAGCGTGCGCCGCCGACCAGGGCGGCAGCGTGGCGCCAAACGCCGACGAATTGAAGGCTTCCTCGCCACCCGGTTCTTTCACCACGGCAGGGGGCGCGGCGGGCGCAGGCGCGGTGACCGCATCGGCCCCACCGTCGGCCAGGCCCTCGAGCTCTTCGGGCGGCAGCTCGGCCGGCAGGGATTCCCAGGTGAGCTGCTCGGCGGTGGTGTACACCCGCACGCGCGGCATCGTGCGCCAGTTGTCGATCGAGCCGGTGGGGCATGGCGAGATGCAGTCCATGCACAGGTTGCACTTCGACGCATCGACCACGTAGTTGAGCGAATCGTGCGTGATCGCCTGCACCGGGCAGATGGCTTCGCAGGTGTTGCACCGGATGCAGATTTCCGGATCGATCAAATGCTGCTTGATGACAGCGGCTTCAGCAATGGCGTTCATGGCGAGTCTCCGTGGGGTCGAGAGACAGTGTAGGAGCGAGGGAGGCTAAGACCAAGGTCGCCGCGGAACCGGCTTTGCCGGGCCGCCAGCGACGCCCCCTGGGGGGTGACGCCGCAGGCGGCGCGGGGGGTCATCCAAAACGGACGTATTCGAAGTCGACCGGCTGGCGGTTGATGCCCATCACCGGCGGCGCGATCCAGCCAGCGAACTTGCCGGGGTCGACCACGCGGCCCATGAGCGAGGCGACGAAGGCGAAGTCTTCCGGTGTCGGCAGCCATTCGCTCTTCTTCGCGGCCCATTCGACCTCGCTCACCACGCGGCCATCGGGCGACATCTTGATGCCGGCGAGCGCGCCGATCTGGCGGTTGAAGGCCTTGTGCGGCACGGTCAGGCGCGTGGGGATGCCGGCTTTTTCCAGCACCTTGTTCCAGCGGTTCACGCCGGCCACGGAGTCGGTGATGAAGTCGTCGCGCAGCACTTCGTTGAGCGCGTTGAGCATGGGCACGTCCTTCTCGACGAGCTGGCCGTCCTTGACTTCGAGCACCTTGTAGGTCTGGCCCTTGAGCACGTGGTCGTCGGTGCGCTTGCCTTCTTCGTAGCGGCCCTTGAGGCCCGAGCTGTAGAAGATGGCGGCGTTGCTCGACTGGTCGGCACCGAACAGGTCGATGGTGACGCTGTAGTGGAAGTTCAGGTAGCGCTGGATCGTGCCCAGGTCGATGGCACCGGCGGCGCGCACCTTCTGCGGGTCGTCGGTCTTGAGTTCGTTCATCACCTGCGCGGTGCGGGTCAGCACGCGCGAGACACCGCTCTCGCCCACGAACATGTGGTGGGCTTCTTCGGTCAGCATGAACTTGGTCGTGCGGGCCAGCGGGTCGAACGCGGACTCGGCCAGGGCCGAGAGCTGGAACTTGCCGTCGCGGTCGGTGAAGTAGGTGAACATGAAGAAGGCCAGCCAGTCGGGCGTCTTCTCGTTGAACGCGCCCAGGATGCGCGGGTTGTCCTGGTCGCCGGACTGGCGCTGCAGCAGCGCCTCGGCCTCCTCGCGGCCGTCGCGGCCGAAGTGCTTGTGCAGCAGGTAGACCATGGCCCACAGGTGGCGGCCTTCCTCCACGTTGATCTGGTAAAGGTTGCGCAGGTCGTACATGCTGGGCGCGGTCAGGCCCAGGTGGCGCTGCTGCTCCACCGACGCGGGCTCGGTGTCGCCCTGCGTGACGATGATGCGGCGCAGGTTGGCGCGGTGTTCGCCGGGCACGTCCTGCCAGGCCTTTTCGCCCAGGTGGTCACCGAAATGGATCTTGCGCTCGGCATCGCCCGGGTTCAGGAAGATGCCCCAGCGGTAGTCGCGCATCTTCACGTGGCCGAACTGCGCCCAGCCCTGCGGGTCCACGCTGACCGCCGTGCGCAGGTAGACCTCGTGGTTGGTCGAGCCCTCGGGGCCGACGTCGTCCCACCAGTTGATGAAGTTGGGCTGCCAGCCTTCGAGCGCGCGCTGCAGCGTGCGGTCTTCGCTGAGGTTGACGTTGTTGGGGATCTTCTCGCTGTAGTTGATCGTGCTCATGTCTTGCTTCCTCGGGTTCGGTGGGGATGAATCGGGTCAGACGCGGTTGAAATCGAAGGTGGCCTTGTCGCCTTTTCCATAAACTTTCAGAGCACCCTTGTCGCCCACGGCGTTGGGGCGGATGAAGATCCAGTTCTGCCAGGCGGTGAGGCGGCCGAAGATGCGGGTGGCCATGTTTTCCTTCTGCGCAAAACGCAGGTTGGCTTCCAGGCCGGTCAGGGCATCGGGAGACATGGCCGCGCGCTCTTCCATCGCCATGCGCACTTCGTCGGCCCAGTCGATGTCGTCGGGTGCGGCGGTCACCAGGCCCAGGGCCAGTGCGGCGTCGGCATCGAGCGCCTTGCCAATGGCACCGCGCGCGGCTTCCATCGGCTGCTCTTCTTCATAGAAACGGCGTTGCAGGCGCGACTGGTCGTTGACCATCGGCAGGAAGCCGAAGTTGAACTCGCCGAGTTGCAGCCTGGGCGCGGCATCGGCGTCGTCGGGCAGGGCCAGCATGTAGGCGCGGTCGGCGCAGAAGGCCAGTTCGGCCAGCGAGCCGGCGAAGCAGGAGCCGGACTCGATCAGCGCGAAGATGCTGCGCGAGGACACGTCCAGGCGGGCGAAGGTGCGGCGCATCAGGCCCAGGGTTTCGCGCACGAACCAGTGGTCCTTGTTCGCCAGCATCAGCGCATCGCTGGCGAGCACGGCGGCGGCATCGCCTTCGGTCTTGAGCAGCCAGGTGCCCATGTCGAGTTCGTTGGTGCGCAGGCACAGGATGGCGTCGTCGAGCTCGCGCGCCATCTGCAGCGGCCACCAGCTGGCACCGGCGGCTTCGATGCCGGCGATGTCGGTCGGCTGCGCGCCGGTGGGTGCCTTCACCGTGAGGGTGACGTTGCGCTTCGCGCGGTCGATCGTCACGGTCACGTACTGGTAGCTGATGCCGTCGGCGCTGTCGGTGCGCTCCACGCGCGGCAGGGCCACGCCCTTGCCAGCGGCCGGGCGGTCGCTTTTCGCGGCGAGCGCGGCGGCGCGTTCCTTCACGTGGTCGGCGAATTTCTGCGGCTTGGCGATGGAGTCGACCAGGCGCCAGTCCACGGCCTTCTGGCCGCGCACGCCTTCGCTGGTGGTGCAGAAGATGTCGGCCAGGTCGTGGCGCACGTGGCGCTTGTCGGTCACGCGGGTCAGGCCGCCGGTGCCGGGCAGCACGCCCAGCAGCGGCACCTCGGGCAGGCTCACGGCGCTGCTGCGGTCGTCCACCAGCACGATCTCGTCGCAGGCCAGGGCCAGCTCGTAGCCGCCGCCGGCGCAGGCGCCGTTGAGCGCGGCGACGAACTTCAGGCCGCTGTGCTTCGAGGAGTCCTCGATGCCGTTGCGCGTCTCGTTGGTGAACTTGCAGAAGTTCACCTTCCAGGCGTGGCTGGAGAGGCCGAGCATGAAGATGTTGGCGCCCGAGCAGAACACGCGGTCCTTCAGGCTGGTGACGACCACGGTGCGCACCTGCGGGTGCTCGAAGCGCACGCGGTTGAGCGCGTCGTGCAGCTCGATGTCCACGCCCAGGTCGTAGCTGTTGAGCTTGAGCTTGTAGCCGGGGCGGATGCCGGCGTCTTCGTTGATGTCGACGGCCAGGGTGGCGACATCGCCCTCGAAGGACAGCTTCCAGTGGCGGTACTGGCTGGGGTCGGTGCGGTAGTCGACGGCGGGGGGCGTTGCGGTGGCGCTCATGGGGTGTCTCCGGCAGTGTCTTGGGGCGGGGCAGGTCCGCAGGGGGCTGCGGCGGGATCAGGCCCGACGACCTGCACTCAAACGCCGGTCCGAACCTGGTGATGTGAATAATAATTCACAAACTCAAAAGCGTCAATGCACTTTCATGCATGTTTTTCTTCGACGCCGATGGCCTCGCGCACCTGGGCCCGCAGCGCCTGGAACGCGTCTTCCAGGTTGTAGGCGCTGGTGTCGAAGCTCATGTCGGCCTTCGAATAGAAGGCCGAGCGGCCGGCCAGGATGCGCTTGAGGTCTTCCATGGCTTCACGGCTTGCGGCCATGGGGCGCATGTCGCCCTGCGCAGCCACGCGACCCATGTGGTCGGCCGGGTCGGCCTGCAGCCACACGGTGGTGCAGTGGGAGAGCAGCAGGTTGAAGTTGGCCGCGTCTGAGACGAGGCCGCCGGGCGTGGCGATCACCACCTCCGGGTAGATCTGGATCGCCTCTTCCAGCGCGCGGCGCTCGTAGCGGCGGTAGGCCGGCGTGCCGTACAGGGAATGGATCTCGTTGATGCTGCAGCCGGCGAACTTCTCGATCTCGCGGCTGAGCTCGATGAAGGCGAAGCCGAGGTCGTCGGCCAGGCGCTGGCCCAGCGTGGACTTGCCCGCGCCGCGCAGGCCGATGAGCGCGATGCGCGCCTTGCGCCCCGGGTCGCCGCCCGCCGCGGCGCCACCGCCGAGCAGACCGCCGATGGCGATGCGCGCGCGCCGCAGGTCGGCCTCGTTGCGCTTCTCGAGCAGCTCCCGGATCAGCAGCCATTCCGGTGAGCTTGTGCTCACATCACCGATCAGCTCAGCCAGCGAACATTGCAGGGCCTGCGCCACCTGCAGCAGCACCAGGATGGAGGCGTTGCCGGTGCCGTATTCCAGATTCGCCAGGTGGCGCTCGGACACGTCGGCCGCGATGGCCACGGCCTTGCGCGTCATGCCGCGGCGTGAGCGCAGGGTGCGCACGCGTTCGCCCAAGGCCACCAGGAACGGGTGGCGCGGCTCCTCTTCCGCGCCGTGCTGCCGGGCCTCTGCGGGGGCCGTTGCGCCGCTGTCGACGTCCATGATGTGCCTGACCTTTCTGTGGGGCGGCTGGCAGTGAAAACCCTCTGGGGGCTTGCCAAGCGCCAAAACATGCACTTTAATGCACAATCTGCAAAACGCAAGATAGTGCATTTATAGCGCCATTCGCCCCCCGCAACCAGTGCGGGGGACCCGACCCACCCCCGAGAGAGACAAGCCATGACGACCTCCCCCCTGCTTCCCAACCACCTCGGCGGCCAATGGCAGACCGGCACCGGCGCGGGCACGCCGCTGTTCGATCCGGTGCTCGGCACCGAACTCGCCCGCGTGAGCAGCGCCGGTCTGGACCTCGCCGCCGGTTTCGCCTTCGCCCGCGAACAGGGCGGCAAAGCCCTGCGGGCCCTCAGCTACGGCGAACGCGCCGGCCTGCTGGCGGCCATCGTCAAGGTGCTGCAGGCCAACCGCGACGCCTATTACGAGATCGCCACCGCCAACTCGGGCACCACCACCAAGGACTCGGCGGTCGACATCGACGGCGGCATCTTCACGCTGGGCTACTACGCCAAGCAGGGCGAGGCCCTGGGCGGCGCGCGCGCGCTGCTCGACGGCGAGCGCATCCGCATGGGCAAGGACCCGGTGTTCCAGACCCAGCACATCCTGCAGCCCACGCACGGCGTGGCCCTGTTCATCAATGCCTTCAACTTCCCGAGCTGGGGCCTGTGGGAAAAAGCCGCGCCCGCCCTGCTGTCGGGCGTGCCGGTGATCGTCAAGCCGGCCACCGCCACCGCCTGGCTCACCCAGCGCATGGTGAAGGACGTGATCGACGCGAACATCCTGCCGCCGGGCGCGCTGTCCGTGGTCTGCGGCTCTTCCGCCGGGCTGATGGACCAGCTCCAGCCGTTCGACGTGGTGTCGTTCACCGGTTCGGCCGACACGGCGCGCATCATCCGCAGCCACCCGGCCGTGGCCGAGCGCTCGGTGCGTTGCAACATTGAGGCCGACAGCCTCAACAGCGCCCTGCTCGACCCGGCGGCCACCGCCGACAGCGAAACCTTCAACCTGCTGGTGAGCGAGGTGGTGCGCGAGATGACGGTGAAGGCCGGCCAGAAATGCACCGCCATCCGCCGCGTGTTCGTGCCGCGCGCGCTGTACGACGCTGCCGCGCAGGCCATCGGTGCCAAGCTGACGAAAACCAGCGTGGGCAACCCGCGCAACGAGACCGTGCGCATGGGCTCGCTCGTCAGCGCCGAGCAGAAGGCCAGTGTGCTGGAAGGCATCGCGAAGCTGCGCACCGAAGCCGAGCTGTTGTTCGACGGCAGCGGCGCGGCGCTGGTGGACGCCGACGCCTCGGTGGCCGCCTGCGTGGTGCCCACGCTGCTCGGTTCGCGCGAACCCGCCAAGGCGAAGGTGCTGCACGAGGTCGAGGTCTTCGGTCCGGTGGCCACGCTGATGGCTTACGACAGCATCGAGCAGGCCTACGAACTCATCCGCCGTGGTGAAGGTTCGCTGGTGTGCTCGGTCTACAGCGCCGACCCGGCCTTCACCGCCAGCGCCGCACTGGAACTGGGCTCGGCCCACGGCCGCGTGCACGCCATCTCGCCCGACGTGGCGGCCAGCCAGACCGGCCACGGCAACGTGATGCCCATGTCGCTTCACGGTGGCCCCGGCCGCGCGGGCGGTGGCGAAGAACTGGGTGGCCTGCGCGCGCTGGGCTTCTACCACCGGCGCAGCGCCGTGCAGGCCAGCAGCGCCGCGCTGGACGCCCTTGCCGCCTCGGCAGTAGCCTTGACGTATTGAGACAGCACCCGCGACCCCACGAGGAGACACATCCATGGACAGCAACGTCGCTCCACCGCCCGAGCGCTTCAACTTCGCACGCCACCTGCTGGAACTCAACGCCGGCCGCACCGGGCGCACCGCACTCACCGACGACCAGGGCACGCTCACCTACGGCCAGCTGGGCGAACAGGTGCAGCGCTTTTCGGCCGCGCTGACCGCGCTTGGCCTGCGCCGCGAGGAACGCGTGCTTCTGCTGATGCACGACAGCAGCGACTGGGTGGTGGCCTTCCTCGGCGCGCTGCACGCGGGCGTGGTGCCCGTGGCGGTGAACACCCTGCTGACCGCGCAGGACTACGCGTACATGATGTCCAACAGCCGCGCCCAGGCCGCGCTGGTGTCGGCCGCGCTGCTGCCCACGCTGCAGACCGCACTGGACAGGCTCACCGCACAGGGCGGGCACGAGGTGAAGCACATCATCGCCTCGCGCTCGAATGACGCGCTGCCCGATGGCGTGCACCACTTCACCACCCTCGTGGGCAGCCACGCGCCCGCCGCCGAGGCCGCCGACACGCACGGCGACGAGCCCGCGTTCTGGCTCTACTCGTCGGGCTCCACCGGCGCGCCCAAGGGCACCGTGCACACCCAGGCCAGCCTGTACTGGACCGCCGAGCTCTACGGCAAGAACGTGCTCGGCCTGCGCGAGGACGACGTGGTGTTCTCCGCCGCCAAGCTCTTCTTCGCCTACGGCCTGGGCAACGCGCTGACCTTCCCGCTCAGCGTGGGCGCCAGCGTGGTGCTGATGGCCGAGCGCCCGACGCCACAGGCCTGCTTCAAGCGCTTCACCGAGCAGAAGCCCACGGTGTTCTACGGCGCGCCCACCGGTTACGGCGGCATGCTGGCCAGCGCCGACCTGCCGAAGAAAACCCAGGTCGCCCTGCGCCTGTGCTCCTCGGCCGGCGAGGCCCTGCCGCAGGACATCGGCCAGCGCTGGACGAACCACTTCGGCGTCGAGATCATCGACGGCATCGGCTCCACCGAGATGCTGCACGTGTTCCTCTCCAACCGGCCTGGCGACGTGCGCTATGGCACCACCGGCAAGCCAGTGCCGGGCTACGAGATCGAGCTGCGCGGCGAGGATGGCCAACCGGTGGCCGACGGCGAGATCGGCGACCTCTACATCAAGGGCCCGAGTGCGGCGCTGATGTACTGGAACAACCGCGCCAAGAGCCGCGACACCTTCCAGGGCGGCTGGACCAAGGCGGGCGACAAGTACACGCGCGACGCCGACGGCTACTGCACCTACGCCGGCCGCAACGACGACATGCTCAAGGTCAGCGGCATCTACGTGAGCCCGTTCGAGGTGGAGGCCACGCTGGTGCAGCACCCCGCCGTGCTGGAAGCCGCCGTGATCGGCAAGACCGACGCCGACGGCCTGACCAAGACCAAGGCGTTCGTGGTGCTGAAAGCCGGCGCGCAGGCCACCGAAGCGGAGCTGCAGGCCTTCGTGAAAGAGAAGCTCGCGCCCTACAAGTACCCGCGCTTCATCGAGTTTCTGTCGGAACTGCCGAAGACAGCAACGGGCAAGATCCAGCGCTTCCGGTTGCGCGAGCGCGAGGCGGGCTGAGCGTCAGAAGGCCCCATGAAAAAAGCCGGCTGCTGCCGGCTTTTTCCTTGGTGACAGGACCTCAGGTGTCCTTGGAAATCTTGATGCTGGGAAACTTGCTCGAGAAGTCCTTGGCCTTGGCCGCGATCTTGATCGCCACCTGCCGCGCCACGCCCTTGTACAGGCCGGCGATCTCGCCCTCGGGATCGGCCACCACGGTGGGCATGCCGCTGTCGGCCTGCACACGGATGCTCATGTTCAGTGGCAGCGCGCCCAGGTAGTCCATGCCGTATTCGGCCGCCATGTTCTTGCCGCCGTCGGCACCGAAGATGTGCTCCACGTGGCCGCACTTCTCGCACACGTGCACGGCCATGTTCTCGACAATGCCCAGAATGGGCACGCCCACCTTCTCGAACATCTTGATGCCCTTGCGCGCATCGAGCAGCGCAATGTCCTGCGGCGTGGTGACGATCACCGCGCCGGTGAGCGGTACGCGCTGGCTCAGCGTGAGCTGGATGTCGCCGGTGCCCGGGGGCATGTCGACGATCAGGTAGTCGAGATCGGTCCAGTTGGTCTGGCGCAGCAGTTGCTCAAGCGCCTGCGTGGCCATCGGGCCGCGCCAGATCATGGCTTCGTCGCGGTCGATCAGGAAGCCGATGGAAATGACCTGCACGCCATAGTTTTCCAGCGGGTCCATGGTCTTGCCGTCCGAGCTCTCGGGCCGGCCTTCCACGCCCATCATCATGGGCTGGCTGGGGCCGTAGATGTCGGCGTCCAGAATGCCCACCTTAGCGCCCTCGGCGGCCAGCGCCAGTGCAAGGTTGACAGCCGTGGTGCTCTTGCCCACGCCACCCTTGCCGGAGGCCACGGCAACGATGTTCTTGACGTTGGGCATGAGCTGCACGCCGCGCTGCACGGCGTGGGCCGTGATCTTCGTGGTCATGTTGACCGAGACGTTGTCCACGCCAGCCACGGTGCGGGCGGCGGCGATCAGCGCGCGGCGCAGGCCGGGCAGCTGGCTTTTGGCCGGGTAGCCCATTTCCACGTCGAAGGACACGTCGCCATCGGCCACCTGCAGGTTCTTCACCGCTTTCGTGGACACGAAATCCTTGCCGGTGTTCGGGTCGGTAACGGCTTGCAGCGCGGTCAGCAGCGCCTGGGAATCAACGGCCATGGGCAACGGTCTCCTGAAGGGGGTGGGGGTATCGGTGTTATGGGGGCGCGAGAGGCTGGGGAAGTCTAACGTCCCGCCCGGGACAAGGGCATACACACAGGCGGCATGAGGGCATCGGCCCGTAAAATCACGGGTTCCCCGACAGAAAGCCCTTTTCACCATGAGCCAGCAGCGACGCCTGTTCGTCACCACCGCCCTGCCCTATGCCAATGGGCATTTCCACATCGGCCACATCATGGAATACATCCAGGCCGACATCTGGGTGCGGTTCCAGCGCATGCAGGGCCATGAGGTGAACTTCGTCTGCGCCGACGACGCCCACGGAGCGCCGATCATGATCGCCGCCGACAAGGCCGGCAAGACACCGCAGCAGTTCGTGGCCGACATCGCCGCCGGCCGCAAGCCCTACCTGGACGGTTTCCACATCGGTTTCGACAACTGGCACAGCACCGACGGCCCGGAAAACCACGTGCTGGCGCAGGACGTGTACCGCGCGCTCAAGGCCAACGGCCTGATCGAGACGCGCACCATCGAGCAGTTCTTCGACCCCGAGAAGAACATGTTCCTGCCCGACCGCTTCATCAAGGGCGAATGCCCGAACTGCCACGCCAAGGACCAGTACGGCGACAACTGCGAGGTCTGCAGCAAGGTCTACAGCCCGACCGACCTGATCAACCCGTATTCCGCGCTCTCGGGCGCCAAACCGGTGCTGAAGAACTCGGAGCACTTCTTCTTCAAGCTCTCCGATCCGCGGTGCATCGACTTCCTCAAGGAATGGACCACCAGCGGCGCAGTGCAGCCCGAGGTGCTCAACAAGATCACCGAGTGGATCGCGCCTGGCGACGACGGCAAGCCGAAGATGGGCGACTGGGACATCAGCCGCGACGCGCCCTACTTCGGCATCGAGATTCCGGACGCGCCGGGCAAGTATTTCTATGTCTGGCTGGACGCGCCCGTGGGCTACCTCGCCTCGCTGAAGAACCTGTTTGACAGGACCGGCCGCGATTTCGACGCCTTCATGGCCGACCCGGCGACCGAGCAGGTCCACTTCATCGGCAAGGACATCATCACCTTCCACACGCTGTTCTGGCCCGCGATGCTGAAGTTCAGCGGCCGCAAGGTGCCCAACGCGGTGTTCGTGCACGGCTTCCTCACCATCAACAATGGCGAGAAGATGAGCAAGAGCCGGGGCACCGGCCTGGACCCGCTGAAGTACCTGAGCCTGGGCATGAACCCCGAGTGGCTGCGCTACTACCTGGCCGCCAAGCTCAGCGCGCGCAACGAGGACGTGGACTTCAGCGCCGACGACTTCATGCTGCGGGTCAACAGCGACCTCGTGGGCAAGTTCGTGAACATCGTTTCGCGCTCGGCGGGCTTCATCACCAAGCGCTTCAACGGCGAACTCACACACGCGTTCGACCCGCAGGGCTCGGCGCTCCTGAGCGACATCCGCGGCGCCGAACAGGCCATCGCCTCGCTCTACAACGACCGCGAGTACGGCAAGGCCATGCGCGAGATCATGGCCCTGGCCGACCGCGTGAACGCCTACGTCGACCAGCACAAGCCCTGGGACCTGGCCAAGGACAGCGCCAACAGCGAACAGCTGCACCAGGTGTGCTCGGTGCTGGTCAACGCCTTCACGGCGCTGGCGCGCTACCTCGCACCGGTGCTGCCCGAGCTGGCGCAGCGCGTGCAGGAACTGACCGGTGCCGACCTGAAGACCTGGTCCGACAACGCCGACGTGGCCCGCATCCAGCCTTACCAGCACCTGATGCAGCGCGTGGATGTGAAGCAGCTCGACGCGCTGTTCGAGCCCCCGCCCGCGCCGGTTCAGGCCGCCGAGGTGCCCGGCGGCGAGCCCATCGCAGAAACGATTTCCATCGACGACTTCGCGAAGATCGACCTGCGCATTGCGCAGATCGTCAACTGCGAACCGGTGGAAGGCTCGACCAAGCTGCTGCGCCTTACGCTGGATGTCGGCGAAGGCCGCACGCGCAATGTCTTCAGCGGCATTGCCAGCGCCTACAAGCCCGAAGACCTGGTGGGCAAGCTCACCGTGGTGGTGGCCAACCTCGCGCCACGCAAGATGAAATTCGGCGTGAGCGAAGGCATGGTGCTGGCCGCCAGCCACGCCGATGAAAAAGCCCAGCCCGGCATTCACGTGCTCAACCCCTGGCCCGGCGCCACGCCCGGCATGCGGGTGCGCTGAACGATCGATCGCCCGTGTTCAAGCCGATCCGTGGCTTCACCAGTCTGCAGCGCACGCCGCAGACCGATCTGAAGCTCGGCTCGGTGCTGGCCTTCGTGGCCGGCGCGGCCAACGCGGGCGGGTTTCTGGCCGTGGGCCAGTACACCTCGCACATGACGGGTATCGTCTCCTCGGTGGCCGACCACCTGGTGCTGGGCGAGCTCACCCTGGCGCTGGCGGGCGTGGGTTCGGTGCTGGCCTTTCTGCTGGGCGCCATGACCACGGCCTGGCTGGTGAACTGGGGCATGCGCCGCGAGCTGCGCAGCGCCTACGGGCTGCCACTGGTGCTGGAAGCCGCGGCGCTGCTGGTGTTCGGCCTGTTCGGCGCGGCCATCGGCTTCATGACACCGGTGTTCCTGCCGCTCACCGTCGTGCTGCTGTGTTTCATCATGGGCCTGCAGAACGCGGTGATCACCAAGATCTCGCACGCCACCATCCGCACCACCCATGTCACCGGCCTGGTGACCGACCTCGGCATCGAGCTGGGCAAGCTGTTGTACGTGAACCGCTCCGGCGGAGCGCCCGTGCGGGCCGACCGGGGCCGCCTGCGCGTGCACGGCCAGCTCGTGGCCTGCTTCTTCGTGGGTGGGCTGGCCGGGGCGCTGGGCTTCAAGCACATGGGCTTCGTCAGCACCGTGCCGCTGGCGCTGATGCTCCTGCTGCTGGTGATGCGCCCGGCGCTGGACGACTGGCAGCGGCTGCGCCCGGCTTGAGCCTCAGCGTCCGCGGTCCAGGTCCGGATCGCGCGTGGACATGGTGGAGACCACCTTCAGGTCGGCATCGAACACCACCGTGAACACCTTGGATTCGCCCACGCCCGGGCTTTCGAAATAGCGCCAGTCGTAGTGCGTCTCGCGCTTGAGGGGGTAGGTCGTGGTCTTCATCGGTTTGCCCAGCATGCGACGCACGGTTTCCATCGGCATGCCGGTCTGCACCTGCGCGAAGGTGCGCGGGTTGAGCACCTGGCGCAGCGCGGCCATCTTGCCGTCAGGTCCGATGGTGATCATGTAGTTGGTGTGGCCCGCAGGCTGGCGGTTGTATTCGTAGATCTGCGCGCCGTCCTCGCCCTCCCACACCGCTTCGGGCGCGCCAAAACGCTCGCGCACATCGGCCTCGGTGGACACACCCTCTTCCAGCTCGCTGATGTTCTGCGGGTCGCAGGCGGCCAGAAGGCCTGCCAGGCCCAGCAGGGCCACCAGCCTGGGCACGGCCTGCCATCTCGTGGCCATTGCAGATCGCATGTCGGTTCCTTGTCCCGGATAAAGGAAAGGCCAGTCTAAACGGTGCCCCGCAAGAAACAGTGCCACCAGAGGCAACAAGGGTCCGGCTCCGCCGGCCCGAGATGCCGTCCCCCCTCGAAGCACCGAAGGCGCGCCACAGAGGGGGGAAGCCGCGCAGCGGCGCAGGGGGGTGTCGTCTCCACCGGTAGCGAAAGGTAACATCGGCCCATGTCCCGAGGCCTGCCTCCCCTTGCGCCATTCCGCCCCCGCCTGCTCGATGCCATGCAGGGCTACGACCGCGACAAGTTCGCGCGCGACGTGGGTGCGGGCGCCACAGTGGGCATCGTGGCCCTGCCCCTGGCCATGGCCTTCGCGATCGCCAGCGGCCTCAAGCCCGAGGCCGGGCTGTGGACCGCCATCATCGCGGGCTTCCTCATCTCTGCACTGGGCGGCACATCGATGCAGATCGGTGGCCCGGCGGGCGCCTTCATCGTGATCGTCTACGGCATCGTCGAGCGCTATGGCGTGGCCAACCTGCTGATCGCCACCGCCAGCGCGGGCGTGCTGCTGTTCCTGCTGGGCCTGTTCCGCCTGGGCACGCTGGTGCGTTATGTGCCGGTCAGCGTGGTGATCGGTTTCACCAACGGCATCGCGGTGCTCATCGCCATGTCGCAGGTGCGCGACCTGCTGGGCCTGGAAATCGAGAAGATGCCGGGCAGCTTCTTCGGCCAGATCAAGGCCATGGGCCTGCACATCGAGAGCTTCAATCCCTTCGCCTTCGCGCTCGGCGGGCTGTGCGTGCTGGGGCTTTTCGTCTGGCCACGGCTGTGGGCGGTGGACTTCCAGTTCCGCCGCCAGATCGCGATGCTGGACCGGGTGAGCGCGCTCAAGGCCACCTCGCGCCTGCCGGGGCCGGTGGTGGCGCTGGTCACGCTCACACTGCTGGCCTGGGCCTTGAGCCTGCCGGTGGAGACCATCGGCACGCGCTTTGGCGGCATTCCCCAGGGCACGCCGGCATTCGAATTGCCCGATTTTTCGTGGGAAACCGTGCGCCTGCTGGTCACACCCACGCTGACCATCGCGCTGCTCGGGGCCATCGAGTCGCTGCTGTGCGCGCGCGTGGCCGACCAGCTGGGCGATGCGCCCAAGCACGACCCCAACCAGGAACTGATGGCGCAGGGCATTGCCAACACCGTGGTGCCTTTCTTCGGCGGCATGCCCGCCACCGGCACCATCGCGCGCACCGTCACCAACATCCGCTCGGGCGCGGCCTCGCCGGTGGCGGGCATGGTGCACGCGCTCACGCTGGCCGCGGTGGTGCTGATTGCCGCGCCGCTGGCGTACCACATCCCCCTGGCGGTGCTGGCCGGCGTGCTGCTGTTCGTCGCCTGGAACATGGGCGAATGGCGCGAGTTCGGGCGCCTGCGGCAGTTCAGCAACCACTACCGGCTGATGATGCTGTCGACCTTCTTCGTCACCATCATCTTCGACCTGACCGTGGCGGTGGAGCTCGGCCTGGTGCTCGCGGTGGTGCTGTTCGTGCGCCGCCAGAGCGAGATCTTCCGCGCCGAACCGGTGGCGCGCACCGAACAGCAGGCCACCTACCGGCTGTACGGTTCGCTGTTCTTCGGCGCCGTGGCCAAGATCGACCCCATCGTGGCCGACGTGGAGCGCTCGCCCCAGCCGATCAACGTGATGCTGGACGCCAGCCACATGATCTCGCTCGACACCACCGGGCTGGACGCGCTGGAACAGCTGCACAAGGCGGTGCACAAGCGGGGCGGCCACCTGGGCATCGTGGGCCTGCATGCCCAGCCCCGCTCGCTCATCGAGCGCTCCGGCTTCGCCCAGCGGCTGAACACCTGCCAGTGAGCCCCTGGGGGTCTGGCGGGGCGGCCCGGTAAAATCGGCCAATTTCCCTCCGCGCACCACCGAGCCCACCATGTCCTTCTTCCGCCGCCCTGACTACCAATCCGACACGACGCAGTTCATCGAACAGCTCAAGGCCGGCAAGCCCGGGCTGGAGCAATCCCAACGCCAGGGCCGTGCCCTGCTCTGGGACAAGCAGATCGACCGCGAATTCCAGGCCAAGGCCGAGGCCGCCCGCGTGCCGCAGAAGCCCTACGTCTACCAGACCGGCTCCGACCACGCCTGAGCGCTGCCGGCAGAGGCACTCGCATGAGCGATCCGCACACGCTCAATGAGGCGCCGCAGGGCCTGGACGAGGTCCTGCCGTCGGTGGTGGACCACGTCGCGCTGGCGCGGCTGTATGGCGAACCGCTGTTCACCATGCCGCGCGACCTGTACATCCCGCCGGACGCGCTGCAGATCTTCCTGGAGGCCTTCGAGGGCCCGCTGGACCTGCTGCTCTACCTGATCCGCAAGCAGAACTTCAACATCCTCGACATCCCGATGGCGGCGGTGACGCGCCAGTACCTCACCTACGTCGACGAGATCCGCGCCAGCAACCTGGAGCTGGCGGCCGAGTACCTGCTGATGGCGGCCATGCTGATCGAGATCAAGTCGCGCATGCTGCTGCCGCCCAAGAAGACGGCCGAGGGCGAGGAACCCGAAGACCCGCGCGCCGAGCTGGTGCGCCGCCTGCTCGAGTACGAACAGATGAAGCTGGCCGCGCACCGCCTGGCCGACAGCCCGCAATACGGGCGCGATTTCCTGCGTGCCCAGGTGTATGTGGAGCAGGCGCTGGCGCCGCGCTTCCCCGACGTGAACGCGATCGATCTGCAGAGCGCCTGGCGCGACATCCTCAAACGCGCGAAGCTGGTGCAGCACCACAAGATCAGCCGCGAGGAACTCTCGGTGCGCGAGCACATGAGCATCGTGCTGCGCCACCTCCAGGGGCGCAAGTTCGTCGAGTTCGGCGACCTGTTCGACCCCTCGCTGGGCTCGCCGGTGCTCGTCGTCACCTTCATCGCCATGCTCGAACTGGCCAAGGAAACGCTGATCGAACTCACACAGGCAGAGGCGTTCGCGCCGATCTACGTGCGCCTCGCCTACACATCAACATGAGCCCCCACGCTCCACCGCTTCGCGGGTCGCTGCCCCCCACGGGGGCTGAGCCGCCTTGGGAGCGGCCCGGCGGCGGCTCGCCGCGCCCTTCGACATGACAGATCTGCAACGTTTCGACGTCCTCATCATCGGCAGCGGCCTGGCCGGGCTCACCGCCGCGCTGCACCTGGCGCAGAGCCACCGCGTGGCGGTGATCACCAAGCGCGCGCTCAGCGACGGCTCGAGCAACTGGGCGCAGGGCGGCATTGCCGCCGTGCTGGGCGAGGGCGACAGTGTCGCGTCGCACGTGGAAGACACGCTGGTCGCCGGCGCCGGCCTGTGTGATCTGGAGGCCACGCAGTTCACAGTGGAAAACGCGCCCGCCGCCATTGCCTGGCTGCAGGAACTGGGCGTGCCCTTCTCGCAGGAAGCCGGCGAACTGCACCTGACCCGCGAAGGCGGCCACAGCCACCGGCGCGTCGCCCATGTGGCGGACGCCACCGGCGCGGCGGTGCAGGCCACGCTGATCGAGCGCGTGCGTGCCACCCCCGAGATCCAGCTGTTCGAGCACCACATGCTGGTCGACCTCATCACCGACCGGCAACTGCCGGGCACGGGTGCCGAGCCGCGCTGCTTCGGCGCCTATGTGCTCGACACCGAGCGCGACGAGGTCGTCACCTTCAACGCCACGCACACCGTGCTGGCCACGGGTGGCGCCGGCAAGGTGTACCTGTACACGACCAACCCCGACACGGCCACGGGCGACGGCATCGCCGCGGCCTGGCGCGCCGGCTGCCAGGTGGGCAACATGGAATTCATCCAGTTCCATCCCACCTGCCTGTACCACCCGCACGCCAAGAGCTTCCTCATCACCGAAGCCGTGCGCGGCGAAGGCGGCCACCTGAAGCTGCCGCCGCACCTGGGCGGCCACCGCTTCATGCCCGACCACGACCCGCGCGCCGAACTGGCCCCGCGCGACGTGGTGGCCCGCGCGATCGACTTCGAGATGAAGAAGCACGGCCTGGACTGCGTGCACCTGGACATCTCGCACCAGCCGCGCGAATTCCTGCTGGAACACTTCCCCAACATCCTGGCGCGCTGCCTCGAACTCGGCATCGACATCACGAAGGAACCCATTCCGGTGGTGCCAGCGGCGCACTACACCTGTGGCGGCGTGGTGACCGACCTTGCCGGCCGCACCGACATCGCCGGCCTGTACGCGGTGGGCGAAACCACCTGCACCGGCCTGCACGGCGCCAACCGCCTGGCCAGCAACTCGCTGGTGGAGTGCATGGTGTTCGCCCAGGGCGCGGTCAACGCCATCCGCACCGCTTCGCCCGCCCCTGCTGCACCGACCGTGCCCCTGTGGGACGAGAGCCGCGTGACCGACGCCGACGAGCAGGTGGTGATCTCGCACAACTGGGACGAGCTGCGCCGCTTCATGTGGGACTACGTGGGCATCGTGCGCACCAACAAGCGCCTGGAGCGCGCGGCACACCGCATCGCGCTGCTGCAATCCGAGATCCAGGAGTTCTATTCGCGGTTCCACGTCACGCGCGACCTGCTGGAACTGCGCAACCTGGTGCAGGTGGCCGATCTGATCGTGCAATCGGCCATGCTGCGGCACGAGAGCCGCGGCCTGCACTTCAGCCGGGACTACCCCGGGCTGCTGCCCGAGGCGAAACCCACGATTCTGGTCCCCCCCGCGCGCTGACGCGCATCCCCCGGGGCGATGCCTGCGGCTTGGCAAAGCCAGTTCCGCGGCATCCTGGGTTCTGGCGCCGTCAGGCGGCGCCGATGTTGGGAACCAGAGCGCCGGGGTTGTTGCCGGCTTTCAGGGCCGCGGTGAAAGCGAGCATGCGGTCGATCGGCCGACGTGCCAGCGGAATCAGCGCCGGATCGACGTGGATCTCGTTCAGGCCTTTTTCCAGGATGTGCGCCACGCCCGCCAGGCCGTTCATGGCCATCCATGGGCAATGCGCGCAGCTCTTGCAGGTGGCGCTGTTGCCGGCCGTGGGGGCCTCGATGAACAGCTTGCCCGGGTTCTGCTGGCGCAGCATGTGCATCATGCCGTTGTCGGTGGCCACGATGAACTCGGACGCGTCCAGCGTGCGCGCAGCGTGCAGGATGGCCGAGGTGGAACCCACGGCGTCGGCCAGCGCGATCACGTCGGCCGGGCTCTCCGGGTGCACCAGCACCTTGGCCTTCGGATGCTCCTTCTTCAGGGCCTCCAGTTCGAACGCCTTGAACTCGTCGTGCACGATGCACGACCCGGTCCACATCACCATGTCGGCACCGGTCTCGCGCTGGATGTAGGCGCCCAGGTGCTTGTCGGGCGCCCACAGGATCTTGTGGCCCTTGTCCTTGAGCGCGCGCACGATGTCGAGCGCACAGCTGGAGGTGACCAGCCAGTCCGAGCGCGCCTTCACGGCCGCACTGGTGTTGGCGTACACCACCACGGTGCGGTCCGGGTGGGCATCGCAGAAGGCGTTGAACTCGTCGATCGGGCAGCCCAGGTCCAGCGAGCAGTTCGCGTCGAGGTCCGGCATGAGCACGGTCTTCTCGGGGCTCAGGATCTTGGCGGTCTCGCCCATGAAGCGTACGCCCGAGACAACCAGCGTGGTCGCGCTGTGGTCGCGCCCGAAACGCGCCATCTCCAGCGAATCGCTCACGATGCCACCGGTCTCGATGGCCAGGTCCTGCAGGTCGGGGTGCACGTAGTAATGCGACACCATCACGGCGTTGCGTTCCTTCAGCAACTGGCGGATGCGTTCCTTGAGCGCGGCGCGCTGCTTCGGGCCCGGCTCGACCGGCACACGCGCCCAGGCGTGCTGCGTCGGGCACGCCGGCTGTTCGTATTCCACGTCGATGACAGCGGTGTCGTCTGGGGTGTTCATGGCGTTGTCGTGTCTCGGGTTCCCGGCGCCTCAGAGCGTCTGGAAGCGCATGGAAAAGTCGGTGGCCTTGACGTCCTTGGTCAGGCCCCCGATGGAGATGCGGTCGACCCCGGTTTCTGCAAGGGCCCGCACCGTGTCCAGGTTCACGCCACCCGAAATCTCGAGCACCGCACGGCCGGCATTGCGGCGCACCGCGGCGTTCAGCGTGGGGATGTCCATGTTGTCGAGCAGCACCATGGTGGCACCGCAGGCCAGCGCCTCATCGAGCTGGGCCAGCGTTTCCACCTCGATTTCGACAAAGCGCGCATCGGGCGCCTTCTCGCGCACGCGTTGCAGCACCTGCGCCACGCCGCCCGCCGCGGCGATGTGGTTTTCCTTGATCAGCACCGCGTCGTACAGGCCGATGCGGTGGTTCACGCCGCCGCCGGTCTTCACCGCGTACTTCTGGGCCAGGCGCAACCCCGGCAAGGTCTTGCGCGTGTCCACGATCTGCGCGCGCGTGCCGGCCACCGTTTCCACGAAGGTGGCCGTCTTGGTGGCCACGGCCGAGAGCAGCTGCAGGAAGTTGAGCGCGGTGCGCTCGGCCGTCAGCAGCGCCTGGGCGCGGCCTTCGATGGTGAGCACGGTCTGGTCGGCCGAGCAGCGCTGGCCTTCACCCACATGCCACGTCAGGGTGGCCTGGGGGTCGAGTGCGTGCACGGCGGCTTCCACCCACGGCGTGCCGCAGATCACGGCCGCCTCGCGCGCCAGGATGCGGGCCCTTGCGGGCCGCTCCGCATCCACCAGCGAGGCGGTCAGGTCACCACCGGCGACGTCTTCGGCCAGCGCCAGCGCGACGTCGCGCCGGGCCAGTTCCTGCACGTCGGCCAGGGTGAATTCAGAGAGGTGTTTCATGGGGCGCAAGCATAGCGGTTTGGACTATAGTGCCCGATTCTCACCCACCCCCAACCCCTGCGGGATTCCCACATGAGCACCCCCACCAACTCCACGCCCATGGCCACGCCCTACGGCACGTTGCCTGCGGCCTCGCCCCTGCCCCAGCGCAAGCCGGTGAGCCTGCCCCGGCTCAATGAAATGCGCGAGCGCGGCGAGAAGATCACGATGCTCACCGCCTACGACGCCACGTTTGCGGCCGTGGCCGATGCCGCTGGCGTCGAATGCATCCTGGTGGGCGATTCGCTGGGCATGGTGTGCCAGGGCCTGGCCAGCACCGCCGGCGTGACGCTGGAGACCATGGCCTACCACGTGGAAAGCGTGGCGCGCGGCCTGCGCCGCGTGCAGGGCACGGCCTGGCTGCTGGGCGACCTGCCCTTCGGCAGCTACCACGAGTCGAAGGAACAGGCGATGCGCAGCGCGGCGCAACTGGTGCACGCCGGCGCCCACATGATCAAGCTGGAAGGCGGCGGCTGGACGGCCGAGACCACGCGCTTCCTGGTGGAACGGGGCATCCCCGTGTGTGCCCACCTCGGGCTCACCCCGCAAACCGTGCACGCGCTGGGCGGCTACCGCGTGCAGGGCCGTGGCGACGCGGCCGCGCTCACGCTCAAGCGCCATGCGCTCGAACTGCAGGACGCTGGAGCCACCATGCTCGTGCTGGAAATGGTGCCCGCCGCGCTGTCCGCCGAGATCACCGCGCAGCTGCCGCACTGCCACACGATCGGCATCGGTGCCGGCAAGGGCACGGCCGGCCAGGTGCTGGTGATGCACGACATGCTCGGCGTCAACCTGGGCAAGAACCCCAAGTTCGTCCGCAACTTCATGGAAGGCGCGAGCGGGGTGCGCGACGCCATGGCCGCCTACGTGGCCGCGGTGAAGGACGGCAGCTTTCCCGACGACAGCCTGCACGCCTGGTAAATCATTGATCCGCCCATGAAACTCGTTCACACCATCGAAGAGTTGCGCGACACACTGCGCCCGTTCAACTCGCCGGCTCTCGTGCCCACCATGGGCAACCTGCACGCGGGCCATCTGGACCTGGTGCGCGCGGCGAAACCGCTGGGCGACGTGACCGTGGCAAGCATCTTCGTGAACCGCCTGCAGTTCGCGCCGCACGAAGATTTCGACACCTATCCGCGCACCCTGCAGGCCGACTGCGACAAGCTCGCCGCCGAAGGATGCGACATCGTGTTCGCACCTTCCGAAAAAGAGCTGTACCCCGAGCCCCAGGGCTTCAAGGTGCAGCCGCCCACCGAGCTGGCCGACATCCTCGAAGGCCATTTCCGCCCGGGCTTCTTCACCGGCGTGTGCACCGTGGTCATGAAGCTGTTCCAGTGCGTGCTCACCGAGGCCAAGGGCCCGCGCCACGCACTCTTCGGCCAGAAGGACTACCAGCAGCAGATGGTGATCCGCCGCATGGTGCGGCAGTTCGCGCTGCCCGTGAACATCGTCAGCGTGCCCACGCAGCGCGCGGCAGACGGGCTGGCGCTGAGCTCGCGCAACGGCTACCTGAGCGAAACCGAACGCGCCGAAGCCGTGCAACTGTCTCTGGCGCTGCGCGCACTCGGGCGCGATGCCCTGGCCGCCGCCGATGGCCTGGTGCGCCACCTGCCCGGCCTGGAGGAACGCGCCATGCAGGCCCTGGCCGCGCGCGGCTGGCAGCCCGACTACCTCACCGTGCGCTGCCGTGCCGATCTCCAGACGCCGCAGGCCGGCGATGCGCTGGTGGTGCTGGGCGCCGCGCGCCTGGGCAAGACACGGCTGATCGACAACTTCGAGATCTGAAAACCGCGGAGAAACCCACCATGCTGCAACTGCGCCCCAACTGCGAATGCTGCGACCGGAACCTGCCCAATGAAAGCACCGAAGCGCGCATCTGCACCTTCGAATGCACCTTCTGCGTCGACTGCGCGGAAACCCGGCTGCACAACACCTGCCCCAACTGCGGCGGTGAACTGGTGCGTCGCCCCCGCCGGCCGGCCGCTGCGCTGGCTCGCCATCCGGCATCGACCGAGCGCGTGCTCAAGCCCGAAGGCTGCGCGCCCGCGGCCGCCTGAAAGGCCGTTTAGAGGCCTTCTTCCTTAGGGTCGCGGGCCATGAGCGCGGCCACCGCCTGCGCCGGGCGCAGCCGCCCTTCGAGCAGCGCCACCACGGCCTCGCTGATGGGCATGTCCAGGCCCAGCAGGCGTGCGCGCTGAACCACGGTACGGGCGCTGTACACGCCCTCGGCCACGTGGCCCAGCGAATCCACCGCCTCACGCAGGCTCATGCCCTGCGCCAGCAACTGCCCGACGCGGCGGTTGCGTGAGAGGTCTCCCGTGGCGGTGAGCACCAGATCGCCCAGGCCCGAGAGGCCCATGAACGTTTCGGCGCGCGCACCCAGGGCCAGCCCCAGGCGCGTCATTTCGGCCAGCCCTCGCGTGACAAGCGCAGCGCGGGCATTCAGGCCAAGGTCCAGGCCGTCGCACAGTCCGGTGGCGATGGCCAGCAGGTTCTTCACCGCACCGCCCACCTCGACGCCCACGATGTCGTCGTTCGCGTACACGCGCAGCGTCGGGCTGTGGAAGGCGGCCACGAGCACGTCGCGCACGCTGGCGTGTTCGCTCGCCGCCACCAGCGCCGTGGGGCGGCCTTTCGCCACTTCCTGCGCGAAGCTCGGGCCGCTGAGCACGCCGGCCTTGAGGCGCGGCGCCACCTGGGCACGCACCTCGTGGCCAAGCAGCCCATGCGTGGAATCGCCCGCCTGTGGCGCCTCGAAACCCTTGCACAGCCAGGCCACGGGCGCGGGATGGGCGGCCAGCGTCTGGAGCATGCCGCGCAGGCCAGACATGGGGGTGCCGATGACGATCAGGTCGGCCTGTTTCAGAACCGTGGAAGACGCATCGAGCGGGCCATCGGCCACGCCGACCCCGGGCGGCAGCGTCACGCCCGGCAGGTAGCGGCGATTCTCGCGCCGCGTGCGCATCTCGTCGGCCTGCAGCGCGTCACGCGCCCACAGCGTCACCTGACGGAATTCACCGTCCTGTGCGGCCGCGCCGACGGCCAGTGCGGTGCCCCAGGCGCCCGCTCCGAGCACGACGATGTTCATGGGCGTCCCCCGCGAGAGGGATTACTGCGTGACGATGCGCGGGGCGTCGTCGGCAGCCTGTGCCTGCTGCTGCTCGTACATGGCCTGGAAGTTGATCTCGGCCAGGTGCACGGGAGGGAATCCGCCGCGCTGAACCAGATCGGCCACGTTGCTGCGCAGGTAGGGGTAGACGATCTGCGGGCAGGCGATGCCCATGATCGGGCCCATCTGGTCCTGGGGCAGGTTGCGGATCTCGAAGATGCCGGCCTGCTTGGCTTCGACCAGGAACACGGTCCGGTCCTTGATCTTGGTCGTCACGGTGGCGGTGACACTCACTTCGTACACACCGTCGGCCACCGGGCTGGCTTCCACGCCCAGCTGGATGTCCACCGTGGGCTGCTCCTGCTCGAGCAGGATGGCGGGCGAATTGGGTTGCTCCAGCGAAGCCTCCTTGAGATAGACGCGCTGGATCTGGAAAATGGGGTCCTGGTTTTCTGCCATGGTGGTGTCTCGAAAGAAGCGGAGGAGAAAAAACAAGCCCGCCGGGGATCAGGGTCCCTTCGGCGGGCACAGCCGTCGATTATGTCAGCCCGGCAAGGCGACTCCGTGACTCAGGCCTGCAGCATCGGCACCAGCCCACCGCGTCCGTCGAGCGCATGCAGATCGTCACAGCCGCCCACATGGGTGTCGCCAATGAAGATCTGCGGCACGCTGGTGCGGCCGGTGAGCTGCGTCATCTGCGCACGCAGGTCGGGCTTGCCGTCCACGAACACCTCTTCCAGATCGACCACCCCGCGCCGGTCGAGCAAAGCCCGGGCCCGGCTGCAATAGGGGCAGTACGCGCTGGTGAACATCTTGACCTTGGCCATTCGGAGAATCCTGTCAATCCGGTGGAACAAGGAGAAATGATCAGGCTTTTTCCACCGGGAGGTTGGCGGTGCGCCAGGCACCCATGCCGCCCGTCAGGGCATGCGCGTTCTCATACCCCAGCTTCTTGGCGATGGCCACGCCACGGTTCGCCGCTGCGCCATTGGCGCAGACCATGATCACGGGAAGGGCCTTGTTCTTGACGGCACCCGGCAGCTTGGCTTCCAGGTCGGCCAGCGGGATGTTCTTTGCGCCGATCACGTGGCCGGAGGCGAAACCGGCCGCGTCGCGCACATCGACCACCACCGCCTTGTCGCGGTTCATAAGCTGCACGGCCTGCGCCGAATCCACGGAGCCGGCGCGTCCACCTGCAGAGGCGAGCGGCCATAGCAGGAAGGCCCCCGAAGTGATGGCCACAGCAATCAGAACCCAGTTTTCGATAAAGAAACTCACAGATACACCTTTCGAGTAAGCCCGGGATTTTAGAATGTCTGGTTGCGCAGCGCCGATCCCGTTCGGCAGCGCATGCCCGATGGGGCCCGTTGTCCGGCTTGCCGGCTGGCCGCCCATCCCCATTCCGCCCCCTCAACGCACCGTTTGCCCATGTACAAACTCGTCCTGATTCGCCACGGCGAATCCACCTGGAACCTGGAAAACCGCTTCACCGGCTGGACCGACGTGGACCTCACCCCCACCGGCCTGGAACAGGCGAAAAATGCCGGCCGGCTGCTCAAGGCCGAGGGCTACGACTTCGATCTGGCCTACACCAGCGTGCTCAAGCGCGCCACCCGCACGCTGTGGCACGCGCTGGACGAAATGGACCGCACCTGGCTGCCCGTGGTGCACAGCTGGCGCCTGAACGAGCGCCACTATGGTGCATTGCAGGGCCTGAACAAGGCCGACATGGCCAAGCAGTACGGCGACGAGCAGGTGCTGGTCTGGCGCCGCAGCTACGACACACCGCCACCCGCGCTGGAGCCGACCGACGCGCGCAGCGAGCGTGGTGACCGCCGCTACGACAAGCTCAAACCGGAAGAAATCCCACTCACCGAGTGCCTGAAGGACACGGTGGCACGTGTCTTGCCCTTCTGGAACGAAGCCATGGCACCCGCGATCAAGGCGGGCAAGCGGGTGGTGGTGGCGGCACACGGCAACAGCATCCGCGCCCTGGTGAAGTACCTCGATGGCATTTCCGACAACGACATCGTCGGCGTGAACATCCCGAACGGGATTCCGCTGGTCTACGAACTCGATGCGGATCTCAAGCCCATCCGGCACCACTACCTGGGTGACGCAGAGGCCGCGGCGAAGGCCGCAGCGGCGGTTGCCGCGCAGGGCAAGGCCTGAAACGGGCGATCCGTCACGCTACCCCCTGGAATACCAGGGGTTGGCGCGGGGAACCGAAGCCTCCCGGCACGCTCCAAGGTGTATATTGACCCGACAGGGTCTGGCAGGCCCTGCACGGGCTTTTTTACTGGGGTATCTCGATGGCAAAACAGGTGAGTCACAAGCTGAAGATTGCAGGCTGGGTGGCCATTGGCGCGGTCGCTGGCGCACTGACCACGGTGCAGTTGCAGGCAACCGCCCAGCGAGCGCTGGCCCCACTGCCACTGGAAGAGTTGCAACAGCTTGCTGCCGTCTTCGGCATGGTCAAGAGCGACTACGTGGAACCGGTGGACGAGAAGAAGCTCATCTCCGAAGCCATTTCGGGCATGGTCGCCAGCCTCGATCCGCACTCGCAGTACTTCGACAAGAAGTCCTTCAAGGAATTCCGTGAAGGCACCAGCGGGCGTTTCGTGGGTGTGGGCATCGAGATCACGATGGAAGACGGCCTGGTGAAGGTGGTCTCGCCGATCGAGGACTCCCCCGCTTTCCGCGCCGGCCTCAAGACCGGCGACCTGATCACCAAGATCGACGACACCATGGTCAAGGGCCTGAGCATCAACGATGCCGTCAAGCTCATGCGCGGCGAGCCCCGCACCAAGGTGCTGCTGAGCATCTTCCGCAAGGACGAGAACCGCACCTTCCCGGTGACGATCACCCGCGAGGAAATCAAGACCCAGAGCGTGAAGTCGCGCGTGGTGGAACCGGGCTATGCCTGGGTGCGCGTGTCGCAGTTCCAGGAACGCACGATCGAGGATTTCGCCCGCAAGATGGAAGACATCTACAAGGCCGATCCCAACCTCAAGGGCATGGTCCTCGACCTGCGCAACGACCCGGGTGGCCTGCTGGATGCGGCTGTCGCACTGTCCGCCGCCTTCCTGCCAGAGAACGTGACGGTGGTCTCGACCAACGGCCAGCTGGAAGACAGCAAGTTCACCTACAAGGCCATTCCGCAGCACTACCTGCGCCGTGGCGGCGCCGACCCCATCAAGCGCCTGACCGACAACACGCAGGGTGCGCTCAAGCGCGTGCCGCTGGTGGTGCTGGTCAACGAAGGCTCGGCATCGGCCAGCGAGATCGTGGCCGGAGCCCTGCAGGACCACAAGCGCGCAACCGTGCTGGGCAGCCAGACCTTCGGCAAGGGCTCGGTGCAGACGGTGCGCCCGCTCGGCCCCGACACCGGCCTGAAGCTCACCACCGCGCGCTACTACACCCCCTCGGGCAACTCCATCCAGGCCAAGGGCATCGTGCCCGACGTGATGGTGGACGAAACCGAGGAAGGCAATGTGTTCGCTGCCCTGCGCACCCGCGAGGCCGATCTGCAGAAGCACCTGAACAATGGCTCCGAGGCCGCGAAGAACGACGCCACCCTGACCGACGCCGAACGCGCCGCCGCACAGCAGCGCGACGAAGCCCGTGAGGCCGCGCGCAAGCGCCTGGAAGAGGAAGCGAAGAAGAACCCGAACCAGCGCCTGGTGCCCGAGTTCGGTACCGAGAAGGACTTCCAGCTCCAGCAGGCCCTCAACCAGCTCAAGGGCCGCCCTGTGCTGGTGAGCAAGACGCTGTCGGTGCGCGAAGAAGAGAAGAAAGAAAACTGATGGACCCCGCGGGCACCCGCCTGCGGTGAGACCCTTGGACGACGCCCAGCTCCTTCGCTACTCGCGCCACATCCTGCTCAACGAACTGGGCGTCGAAGGCCAGGAGGCCCTGCTGGCCTCGCACGCGCTGGTGATCGGCGCCGGTGGCCTGGGTTCACCGGTGGCGCTGTACCTGGGCAGCGCGGGCGTCGGCCACATCACGCTGGTGGACCACGACACCGTCGACCAGACCAACCTGCAGCGCCAGATCGCCCACAACCTGGCGCGCGTGGGCCATCTCAAGGCCGAATCCGCGCGCGAAGCCATCGCCGCGATCAACCCCGAGGTGCGCGTCACCACCGTCACCCGGCGCGCCGATGCGGAGCTGCTGGACGAGCTGGTGTCGCAGGCCGACGTGGTGCTCGATTGCACCGACAACTTCGCCACCCGCCACGCCATCAACCGTGCCTCTGTGGCGCACCGCAAACCCCTGGTCTCGGGTGCGGCCATCCGCATGGATGGCCAGCTGAGCGTGTTCGACCCACGCACGCCAGGCAACCCCTGCTATGCCTGCGTGTTTCCCGAAGAAGCCGGTGTGGAAGAGGCCCTGTGCGCCACCATGGGCGTGTTCGCGCCGCTGGTGGGCATCGTGGGCACGATGCAGGCGGCCGAAGCCCTGAAGCTGCTCACCGGCCTGGGCTCGCGCATCACGGGCCAGTTGCTGATGATCGACGGCCGCGATCTGGCGTTCACCCCTATCGCGCTGCGGCAGAACCCGCAATGCGCGGTGTGCGGCCAGCCGCACTGATTCCCGGCTTTCACGGCAGCGGGCAAGGCCCGTGGCGCTGGCGAAACGCGCGCGGCAACTCGGGCGCCGCTTCTGCAAACAGACCCTTGCGCACGCGCCGTGCGCGCGCTTCCTCGTCCTTGAATGGCCCCAGGCTGCGGCGCCAGCGGTACGACCAGGCCTGCCCCTGCACCACCATCCAGGTGGCCACGTCGTCGCCCTGGTGCGTCAGCCGGGCAAGCCCCCGACCGTAGTTGTCGTGCGAGCGCACGCGCACGGTCACCACCTGGTTCAACACCCGCCTGGCCAGCGCATCGCGCGACGCTGTGCCGCCTGCCTGGCAGATCTCCGGCGCGTCGATGCCGTCGAGGCGCAGCTTGCGGTAGCGGCCGCCCTCCAGCGGCCGGACCCATACCGTGTCACCGTCGAACACGCGGCTGACCCGCGCGGCGTAGACCGTCTCTGCGGCGCTCTTGCCTGGTGTCACCGCAGCGGAAGGGGTCGGTAGCGCCGAGGACCAGGCCCCAAGCACCACCAGAACAGAGAGAAGAAGCCGGCGCGTCAACCCTTCTTGCCGCCCAGCACCAGCAGCGCCGCGCCGACCACGATGGCGCCGATACCAGCCCACACCGGAACGTTCACGGTTTCCTTCTCTTTCACCGACAACTCCAGCGGCCCCAGCTTCACGGCCTCCGTGTTCTTGGTGTAGCTGAAGCTACCGTAGACAAGGCCGAGCACGCCGGCGACGATGAGCACGATACCGACCAGTTTGGCTGCGTTCATTGGATGTTCCCTCGGATGTTGTGTGCGCTTCCACCGCCTGGCCCGAATGTCGGCGGTGCAGCGCGATGCCCATGATGCACCAGGCAAGGATACCCGCGGGGCCGCCTCAACTGTTCAGGGCTTCTCCGGCCACCAGGCCGGCGCCCAGCCCGCCCGCGGCGGCACCGCCACCACCCCCACCTCCTCCACCGCCCCGTCCACCGGCACCACCGCGGCCTTCGCCATCGCCCCGTATCCGCGGCGCAGGACCCGGCCCCGACGCCGGCAGCACGAGGCTCGCAGGAATGGGCTCCAGGCCGAGCTGGCGGCGCAGGTCGGATCGCAGCTCTTCGATCAGCGGCTGGAAATCCGGCGACTCGCCACGCTTGAGGGCCGTGGCACACGCCGCGGCGAGCTCCACCTGGGGCAGGGAGCCGAACAGCACGATCTCGGCCAGCGTTTCCTCCATCTGGGTGGCGTTCTCGACCGTGGCGGGAGAGAACGACCCGGCCAGGGCTCGATAGGCAGCCACCAGCGATTTCAGCCGCTCGGTCTCCTGGCGGTTCTCGCGCTGGCGCCGCTGCTGCACCCGTTGCATCACGAAGACGCGGATCGCCAGCAGCACGATGGCGACGACCAGCGAGGCCAGCAGCGTGAGTGGCAGTGTGCCCATGTCGGTCAGTTTCATGGCCCGCTCAGGGCTCGGCCAGTGCCAGCCGCAGGCGGGCCAGCAAGGCCTCGTACTCCGGCTTGTGGCGAGCCTTGAGGCGCCGCAGGCCGGCCTCCACCATCTGCACCTGCGCTTCAGCGTCCTGCGTCTTGATGCGCTCGATCTCGGCCTGGATGGCCAGCAACCGCTGGCGGGACTCCCGGCCGGCCTTGGTGCGCGGTGGCGTCTGCGCGGCCATGTCGAGCAAGAGTTCGGTGATCAGCCCGAGCTGGCGGCCATAGGTGGCGACCTCGAAGGCCTTGCGTTCGATCACCGGATCGCCGGACGCCGTGTCGATTCCGTCGAAGAACCATTGGGTGCGGGGTTCGATGCGCTGCGCCACATCACCACTGAAGGGCAACTGCAACTGCGGCGCCCACAGAAAGAGCCAAGGGTACATGGGAGTCCTCCTGAAACACGGAGGACAGCTTACCCGCTTGCACGGGCGCGCGGGTGATCGGCGCGCCGTCAGCGCAGGCTGCTCCACCAGCGCTGGTTCTGCCGGGTTTTGCCGAGCGTGAGCACTTCCCCGATCTCTGGCGTGGCCAGGGGCAGTCCTTCGCGCTCGGCGATGTCGGCCACGCGGTCCATCGGATCGCGCCAGCTGTGAAAGCCCAGGTTGAAGGTGCTGTTGTGCACGAGGTAGAGCTGTCGGGCCTTCAGGTCCTTGAACGCCTGAACGGTTTCTTCGGGCGACATGTGCGACGACGGCCAGTAGCTGTCGTAGGCGCCGTTTTCCATCAAGGCGATGTCGATCGGTCCCAGCCGTTCACCGATGCTTTTGAAACCATCGAAATAGCCGGTGTCTCCGCTGAAGAAGATGCGATCGCTGCCGCTCTGGATCAGCCACGAGGCCCACAGCGTGCTGTTGCGGTCCCAGAGCGTGCGGCCTGAGAAATGGTGCGCCGGCGTGGCCGTGAGCTGCACGCCTGCGTGGCTGGCGCCCTGCCACCAGTCGAATTCCTGGACGCGTTGCGGGTCGACACCCATGGCCTGCAACCGGGCCCGCAGGCCCAGCGGCACGAAGTAGCGCTGCACGCGTTCGCGCAGGAACTCGATGGTGCCCTGGTCCAGGTGATCGTAGTGGTCGTGCGAGAGGATCAGACCATCGATGGGCGGGAGCTCGTCCAGCGGCAGCGGCGTCGCGTGGAAGCGCTTCGGCCCGGCCCATTGCACGGGCGACGCCCGCTCGCTGAACATGGGGTCGATCAGCCAGTAACGGCCCTTCAGTTTGAGCAGATGCGACGAGTGCCCGAGGCGCACGATGTGGTTCGCCGACGGGTCGAGCGCATCGAGCGCCGCGCGGTCCAGTCGACGCACCGGGATCGGATCGACCGGCACGGCGTTCGCCTGCGTTTCGAACAGGAAGCGGCTCCAGATCTTCCAGGAGCCCATGGTGGGCCGGGTGCTCGGGTCGGGCGCGTTGCGAAAACGCCCGTCGTCGCCCAGCTGGGGCGACGACGGACGCTCGCCGCTACCGGCGCCGACGGCGCAACCCGCGCACAGGCCGACGGCCGCCAGCAGCAGCCCGAGGGTCCTGGAAAAACGAGGAGCTTGCATGGTTTCGTGTCCGATCAGGCAACCGCCTCGGTGCCCAGCAGCGCGTCGAGCCGGCGCAGGCCGGCCACCGTCTGCAGGCAGGCCTGCGCGGCTTCGGTGCCCTTCACGGCGAAGTGGCGCAGGAAGTACTTGCGGTGCTCCGCATGCTCGTGGAAGTGGTGGGGCGTGAGCACGGCAGAGATCATCGGCACGCCGGTGTCGAGCTGCACGTCCATGAGCGCCTGCACCACTGTCTGCGAGACGAAATCGTGGCGGTAGATGCCACCGTCAACCACGAGCGCACTGCCGACCACGGCGGCATAGCGGCCGGATCGGGCGAGGCGCTGCGCGTGCAACGGTATCTCGAAGGCGCCGGGCACATCGAACACGTCGATCGCATCGGCGCCGAAGCCGCCCTGCGCCATTTCGGCGAAGAAGGCATCGCGCGCCTGGTGCACGATGTCGGCGTGCCAGGAAGCTTCGACGAACGCAAAGCGCAGGCCGGCGGGCAGGTGGAGGTGGTGGGAAGACTCGGTCTGATTCATGGTGTCCTCAGAAAAAGGAGGGGCCAACAAATCAGGGCGCACAAGCGCACGCGACACCGGCACGCAGGCGCGCACGGGGGCACATGGCTCGCGCTCTCTTTCATCCGGACTGTGACCGTCGGTCCCGGGATCCCACCGGGTCTGCTGACCCCATGCGCCGGACAGGCCGTTGCATGGGCGCTCGCGGCACTCGTGCGGTCGTGTCGCCACGCCGCCATCACCGCCGGTGGGGAGTTTCACCCCGCCCTGAGAACGCTTGTGTCCGGCACGGGGCCGGACAGGAGGCATTCTAGGCATGGCGGCATTCCCGCACTGTCGCGCGGGTTGGAAACCCCTTCAGGCCGTGGCGATCCAGCCTTCAAGCGGGTCGAACACCGGCAGGCCCCAGCGCGGATGCCCGTTGCGGTGCTGCTGCTCGGCCCATGCCGCCTGCAGCAGGCACAGCACCGCGTCCAGGCTGTCGCCACTGGGGTCGTCGGCCAGCGCGTCGCGCTGTGCATGGCTCAGCCGCAGGCGCAAGCCCACAGCCTGCAGCAGCGGCGCCTGCCCGTTCTCCAGCGCGTTGATGAGGGTCTTGCGGGCAATCAGGCGCTCGGGCGTCTGCTTCGCCCGGTCATCGGACTTGTACGACGCGCTGCCCAGCACGCTGCGCGCGAGCAGGCCGGGGTAGGCTTCCAGCGCGACGCGGCTGTCGTCGCCTTCGTGCAGCCCAGGCAGGGTGACGCCAGCGGCGATCAGGCGCGGCACGCCGGCGTGCAGCATGAACGCCACCGGCGGGTTGACCCATTTCATGCTCGGGCTGGAGCCTGCCGGGCCATCGGTGGCCCGGTGCGCGAACTTGCCACCCACCGGCCGCGCGTCGCAGAAGGCGGCGAACGACGTGCGGATGGCCTCGCGGCTCAGCCCCGCGTAGTGCGCCATGCAAGCCGCCCAATCGGTGGGCCAGCCCAGCGCGGTGACGAGTTCGCGCGGCAGGCCGAAGGGCAGATCGAAACCACCCACCCAGCGCCCGGGCGCGGCCAGGCGTTCGCTCCACGCGTCCAGCGACTCGAAACGTTCAACCGCCTCCAGCACCACGCGGCCCCGGTCGGCGCGCCCCATGGCGAGCGTGATGGGCTTGCGCCGGGTTGGCGCGCTGGTGAAGTCGCAACCCAGCAGTTGAAGGGGTTCGCTCACGGCAGACTCATCCCAACGCCAGCGCGGTCACGCCCGCCGCGATGCAGAGGGCACCAAAGACGCGAGCCACACGGTCGCCTTCGCCGAGCAGATGACCACCAATCAGCGCAGCGAACAGCATCGACACCTCGCGCGCCGGTGCCACGTGCGACAGCGGCGCTTCCTTCATGGCGTACAGCACCAGCACATAGGCGATGGGGCTGACCACCGCCACCAGCAAGGCGTAGCGCCACTGCACGCGCCAGAGTTGCCGGGCGGTGGGCAGGTCGCGCAGCACAGCGGGCGCGAGCAGGCCCACGCGAACGAAGTTGCCCATGTAGTCGACCAGAATCGGCGACATCAGCAACACCTTGACCGCGTAACCGTCCACCACCGTGTAAGAGGCAATGAACACCCCGGTGAGCAGGCCGTAGACCATGCCCTTGTGCACGCGGCGGCGTGCCACCGGGTCTTGTGCGGCGCGCAACAGCCCCGGACCGCCGGCGATCAGGAACACACCGCCCACCACCCCCAAGATGCCCATCGCCCCCAGGGCCGAAATGCGCTCGCCCAGGAACACGATCGCCACCAGCGAGGACAGCAGCGGCCCCGAGCCACGCGCCATCGGGTAGACCACGGTGAGATCGGACTTGCGGTAGCCGCGCAGCAGGATCACGTAGTAGATGACGTGCAGGACGCCGCTGGCCACCACAAAACTCCATTCGGTTGCACCCCAGCGCGGCACCTCCTCGCGACCCAGCCACCAGCCGAGCGGCGCCCAGACCAGCATCATGAGGAAGGCGTTGAAGAAGGCGAAGCGCGCGTCGCCTGCGGCTTTCTTGGCGACGATGTTCCAGCCGGCATGGATCAGGCCTGCCAGCACGATGAGACAGAACGCGGTCAGTGACATGGAGAATGGATCAGACAAGCGAAAGCCGCAGCGCCCGGCAGGCAGGCTGCGGCTTCAAAGCCCGGGAAAGTCAAGCCCGACCGATGATGCTGGCGGTGGCCATCAGCTCTTCCAGCAGGGCCAGCGACACACGGCCAGAGACGCCATACGGATCGAACTCGGGGCGCTCGGAATACTTCAGCACGATGGAGGTGTTGAGCCTGGATAGGTTGACCTGCCCCATGGTCCAGCCACCGAAGCGCCGCTCGGTGATCTCTTCGTAATGCAGCAGCACCACGTCGGTGTGGCGCGGGTCGGCCACGATGTGGCTGTAGAGGTCGTTCACCGCGTTGCGGCCGCCCTCGATGGCCTGCAGGAACACGCCACCGCCGTAGCACAGCACACCGGTGATGCCATTGCCCAGGTTGTGCGAGCGCGAGGTGTCCAGGATGGACTCGATGGCTTTGGCGCAGTCCTTGTCGACAGCGCGGCTGACGTAGAGCAGGCGTACCAGCATGATGGGCCCTATCGAGGAATGAGCGAGAGGAATTCGCGGCGCAGGTTGGGGTCCTTGAGGAACACGCCGCGCATGACCGAGTTGATCATCTTGCTGTTCATGTCCTTCACGCCGCGCCAGGCCATGCAGTAGTGGCTGGCTTCCATCACCAGCGCAAGGCCGTCGGGTTGTGTCTTTTCCTGGATCAGGTCGGCGAGTTGCACCACGGCCTCTTCCTGGATCTGCGGGCGGCCCATGATCCATTCCGCCAGGCGCGCGTATTTGGACAGACCGATCACGTTGGTGTGTTCGTTGGGCATGACGCCGATCCAGATCTTGCCGATGACCGGGCAGAAGTGGTGGCTGCAGGCGCTGCGCACGGTGATCGGGCCGACGATCATCAGTTCATTCAGGTGTTCGGCGTTGGGGAACTCGGTGACGCTCGGGCCCTTGACGTAGCGGCCGTTGAACACCTCCTTGATGTACATCTTGGCCACACGGCGCGCGGTGTCGGCGGTGTTGTGGTCGTTCTCGGTGTCGATGACCATCGAGTCGAGCACGCCCTGCATCTTCTCGGCGACTTCGTCGAGCAGCTTCTCCAGCTCGCCTGGCTGGATGAACTCGGCGATGTTGTCGTTGGAGTGGAAACGCTGGCGCGCGGCCTTCACGCGTTCGCGGATCTTGACCGACACGGGCACGCCGTGATCGTCTTCAGGGGGGGCTGCGGAGGTCATGTCGGATGCGGTTTTCGTCAGCATGGGGCATGCTAACACCGGACCTTCCGGGCGCACCCGGCCTGGGGACTTTGGGCGCGGGCGCCTCAGCCGGCCCCGTTTGACAGCAGTTCCTCCAGGTCCTGAAGGGTGTTGGCCTCGTGCAGCGGCTTGTCGTGGCGGATGCGCTGCATGCGCGGAAACCGCAGCGCCACGCCGCTCTTGTGGCGCGCGCTGCGCGCAATGCCCTCGAAGGCGAGCTCGAACACCAGCGTCGGCCGCACGCTGCGCACCGGCCCGAATTTCTCCAGTGTGTTCTGGCGGATCACCGCGTCCACCGCTTTGAATTCTTCGTCGGTGAGGCCCGAGTACGCCTTGGTGAAAGCCACCAGTTGCAGCCCGTCCGGGTCGGCCGGGCGGCGCTGCGCGATCGCCTCCACCACCGCCGCGGCCTCGGCGGTGTCCCGTGGCGGCCGGTTCCAGACCGCGAAGGTGTAGTCGGTGTACACCGAGGCACGCCGGCCATGGCCCGCCTGGGCGTAGATCAGCACGCCGTCGATGGACATCGGGTCGATCTTCCATTTCCACCAGGCCAGCGGCGCATCCGTGCCGCCGCGCTTCTGCCGGCCCGTGCCGTAGGCGCTGTCCCGGTGCTTGAGCATCAGGCCCTCGACGCCCAGTTCCCGTGCCTCGGCCCGCCGGGCCGCGAGCGTGGCCCAGTCGCCGCCGGCCAGTTGAGGCGACAGCCAAAGTCGTGGCCCCGGCGTGTCGTTCATCGAAGCGGCCATGCCTTCCAGCCGCGCACGGCGTTCGTGCTGCGGCGTCTGGCGCAGGTCTTCATGATCCGCTTCAAGCAGGTCATAGGCCATGAAGCTCACCGGTGCGGCGGCCAGCACCTTCGGGCCCAGCGTCTTGCGGCCAATGCGCTGCTGCAACAGGGCGAAGGGTGCGGGCCCGCCCGGGCGTTCGCTTCCCGGCAGCCTGGGTGTGGTGGCGGTGTCGTCCCACACCAGAATCTCACCGTCCAGCACGGTGCCGTCCGGCCAGCGCTGCGCGAGGGCCTGCAGCTCCGGGAAACGGTCGCTCATCAGTTCCTCGCCGCGCGACCACACCCACACCTGGCCGGCGCGCTTGACGATCTGCCCCCGGATGCCGTCGAACTTCCACTCGGCCAGCCAGTCGCTTGCGGGCCCCAGTGCGGACGGGTCGTCGCCCACGTCGGTGCCGAGCGGGCTGGCGAGAAAGAACGGATAGGGCTGGCTCGGGTCGCGGCTGTCCCCGGCGCCCGGATCGTCGGCCGGTGCGACGAGCGCCCGGTAGGCCGCAGCGGTGGGCGACCGCTTGCCGTCCGTGAAACCCATCATGCGCGCGGCCACCTGCTTGGCGTCCAGCCCGCCGTGCGCGGCCAGCGCACGCTGCACCAGCAGCTTGCTCACGCCCACACGAAAACCGCCACCCACCAGTTTCACCAGCAGGAAGCGCCCGGTGGCATCGAGCTCGCGCCACCACGCGGCCAAGGCTTGTGCGATGGCTTCGTCGCTCTGTCCACGCAAGGGCAGCAACCGCTCTTCCATCCAGGTGCTCAGCTTGGTCTGCATGCCGGTGCTGTCCTGCGGCAGCGGCAATACAAGCGCAATGGTTTCGGCCAGGTCGCCCACAGCCTGGTAACTCGCCTCGAACAGCCACTCCGGCAGGCCCGAGGATGCGATCGCCTGCGCGCGCAGCTGCGCGGTGCGAATGAGCTGGCGCGGCTTGCCGCCCGAGAGGAAGTACACCGCCCAGGCCGCGTCCGCGTCGTCCACCTCGGCGAGGTAGCGGCGCAGCGCGGCCACCTTGGCGTTGGTGGCCGTGGTCGCATCGAGTTCGTCGAACAGCGCCGCGAAGCGTTTCATGCGCTCGCCTCGCCCTCATCGCCGTACTCGGTGTCGAAGCTTTCGGCCTGCAGGCCCTGTTCCTGCAGGTAGCGCACCAGCACCGGCACGCTGCCGTGCGTGACGATGACGCGATCGGCGCCCGTCGCACCGATGGCGCTGAGCAGGCCGGGCCAGTCGGCGTGGTCGCTGAGCACGAAACCGCGGTCGTGGCCGCCCCGGCGGCGCCAGCCGCGCACCTGCATCCAGCCGCTGGCGAAGGCATCGGACAGGTCGCCGAAGCGGCGGATCCACGGCGAGCCCAGCGCCGAGCCGGGGCACAGCACCAGCGCCCGGCGGAAGGTGGCGGGATCGGAGACATCGCTCACCTGCAGCGTCTCGGGCAAGGCAACCCCGGCGGCCCGGTAGGCGCGGTTCAGCGGCTCGACCGCGCCGTGGCACACGATGGGGCCGATGGACGTGTCCACCCCGGCGAGGATGCGCTGTGCCTTGCCCAGGCTGTAGCAACTGAGCACACTGGCGCGGCCGGTCTGGGCGTTGTCGTGCCACCAGCGGTTGATCTCGCCAAACAGCTCCGCATCCGGACGCCAGCGGTAGATGGGCAGGCCGAAGGTGGACTCGGTGATGAAGACATCGCAACGCACCGGCTCGAAGGGCGCACTGGTACGGTCGGGCACGGCGCCAGCGGGCGTGGTGCGGTAGTCGCCACTGGCCACCCACACGCGCCCCCGGTGTTCCACCCGCACCTGGGCCGACCCGAGCACGTGCCCCGCGGGGTGCAGCGAGATGCGGACGCCATGGTGCTCGATGTCCTCGCCGTAGGCCAGCCCCTGAAACGTGATGTCCGCGCCGAGGCGCGCGCGCAGCAACCCTTCGGACACCGCGGTGGCGAGGTAGTGCGCGTGGCCGGTGCGCGCGTGGTCCGAGTGCGCGTGGGTGATGACGGCACGGTCCACGCGGCGCCAGGGGTCGATGTAGAAATCGCCCGGCGGGCAGTACAGGCCCTCGGGTCGCTGGACGATCAGATCCACGCCACCCCCCGCCACGCTTCGGCCGGCGTGGAGATGCCCCTTCCAGAGGCATCAAGGGTCCGGCTATGCCGGCCCGAGATGCCGTCTCCCCTCGAAGCGCCAAGGGCGCGCCACAGAGGGGGGAAGCCGCGCAGCGGCGCAGGGGGGTGTTTCATCTCAATACCGGTGGCCGGTCACGAACAGGGTGGCCCGCATGATGGCGAAGGCGATGCGGTCCAGCTGGCGCTGCATCCAGGGTCGCCGGCTGAGTGCATCCGCATCAAGCAGCTGCCCGGTGTGCTGCAGCAGGCCATCCAGGTAGCCGTGCAGCAGTTCAGAAAAACGTCGGTCGTTTGTCATCACGTTCGCTTCGCGCGCCAGCAGCATCGACAGCGGGTCGAGATTGGTCGACCCCACCGTGGACCAGCGCCGGTCCACCACCGCGACCTTGGCGTGCAGCGCGCTGGGCGCGTATTCGTGGATCTCGATGCCTGCGTCCACCAGCCGCTGGTAAACCGGGCGCGCCGCGCGGTACTGCAGGAAGTGTTCGTAGCGGCCCTGCAGCAGCAGGCGCACCCGCACGCCACGCTCGGCGGCCAGGGTGAGCGCCCTGCGCAGCTTGCGGCCCGGGATGAAGTACGCGTTGGCGATCACCACGTCCTGCCGCGCCTCGCCGATGGCCTTCAGATAGGCGCGCTCGATGTCGTGCCGGTGGCTCACGTTGTCGCGCAGCAGCAGCGTGGCGCGCGCGCCGTCCACGCCCAGTGGCGAGGGGGACGACTCGCCGTACGGGCCATCGATGCGAACCGCCTCACCCGACTCCGCCAGCGCTTCGATCTTCTGCAGCAGGCGCGAGAAATCTCCCACCGGGTGCGAGGCCCGCAGCGCGTCCCACGCGGCCTTGAACTCGCGCTGGCGCACGCGCCGCGCGGCCAGCGTGCGCCACCAGAGTTGCTCCATGGTGTCGACCATGTCGTCCACCAGCGGGCCCGCCACGCGCAGGGCAAAGTCGAGCCGGGGCGCGTTCAAGCGCCCGAGGGCCACATCGTCCTGGTCGTCGATGATGTTGATGCCGCCGCAGAAGCCCACCACGCCGTCGACCACGCACAGCTTGCGGTGCAGGCGGCGCCAGTTGCGCGGCACCAGCAGGCCCAGCCGGCCAAGAGGGGCGTAGATGCGCATCACCACGCCCGCCTCGGCGAAGCGCTGCTTCCATTCATCGGGCACATGGGGTGTGCCCACACCATCGATCAGCAGGCGCACCGTCACGCCTCGCTTCGCCGCGCGTTCCATTGCCTCGGCCACGCACAGTGCCGAGCCCGCGAACTCGAAGATGTACGTTTCCAGGTGCACCACCATTCGCGCCGCGTCCATCGCGTCGACCAGGGACGGGAAGAATTCCACACCACCCTGCAGCAGCAACAGCTGGTGCCCTCCCCGCATGGGCGCGTGCCGCGCAACCGCTGCCGGGCGAGGGGTGGCCTTGCTCACAGCTCGAGCTCGGCGATCAGGGGAAGATGGTCCGACATGCGCGACCACACCCGGCCGTGCGGCACGTGGGCCGAGACCGGGCGCAAGCCGCGCGCGAAAATGCGATCCAGGTGCAGCAAGGGCAGGCGCGATGGATACGTGGCCAGGCGGATGCCCTCGAAGGTGCGCAGATCCAGCGCCGCCATGGGCCGCAGCAACTGCGCGCCCCAGTCGTTGAAGTCGCCCGCCACCACCAGCGGCGCGGTGGGCGGCACCGCGGTGGCGATGTACTGGCCCAGCCGCTGCACCTGCCGTTCACGGCTGGCGTGGATCAGACCGAGGTGAACCACCACCACGTGCACATCGACGCCATCGACCAGCAACTGCACATGCAGCAGGCCGCGCTGTTCGAAGCGGTGGTCCGACACATCGGAGTGCTTGATGTCGATCACCGGCCAGCGCGACAGCAGCGCGTTGCCATGTTCGCCGTGCCGCGTGACGGCATTGGTGCGGTAGACCGACTCATAGCCCTCGGGAGAGAGGTAACCCGCCTGATCGAGCTCCGGCCAGCGGGTGAAATGCTTTTCGAGCTTGCGGTTGTGGCGCCGCACTTCCTGAAGGCACACGATGTCGGCATCGAACTGCTCCACCGCGTGGGCGATGTTGTGGATCTCCAGCCGGCGTCCCGGGCCCAGGCCTTGCACGCCCTTGTGGATGTTGTAGGTCGCGATCCTGACGATGCTCATGGACAAATGATGCCACCAAGCGAATCACCGGGTGCGCGCACGCCACCGAGGCGCGGCAGCCAGGCGATCGCCTCGGCATTGGAGGGAGAGAAGCAGCGCTCCGCAGCCTCGGCCCAGGGCAACCACACCTGGTCTCGATGCTCGCGCGGGCTGAGCCGCACGGGAACGGCCTCGGGCACACAAAGGCCGAAAAGGTGTTCGGTGTTGTGCAGCACGCCCGGCCCATAGCGATGCCGCCACTGCGGGTAGATCTCGTACACGTTCTCGAGCGCCCAGTCGCTCAGCACATGGTGGGCGGCGCGGACATCCAGCCCGGTTTCCTCGAACACCTCGCGCGCCGCCGTGGTCTCGAACGGTTCTTCTTCAGTGTCTTTGGAGCCTGTCACCGACTGCCAGAAACCGGGCGCATCGGCCCGCTCGATGAGCAGCACCTCCAGCGCAGGGGTGTGGATCACCACCAGCACCGACTGTGGAATCTTCACGGCAGGGACCGTGCTCAACGGCGCCTGGGAGGCGCGGTGCCCTGGCCTCGCACGCTCTGCACGAGTTTCCAGGCCGACCACAGGCGCATGCCAAGCGAAGCGGCACGGCGCGGGCGCCATATCGACAGCAGCAAAGTGCCGGCGGCTGCGGCGAAGGGATTGCCGCGCAGCCAGATCACGGCGTCCTGCAGGCGATCGAGCCAGGTGAGCGCGGGCTGTACATCCTGCAGATTCCAGGCCGCGCGCCGGCGCAACTGCGCCGAGCGAAGCACCAACTGCTCACGCCGCCGCGCCAGTTGAACCGCGCGCGGATTCAATCGATCCCCTTCGCGGCGCGCAGGCCTTCGCGGTCCTGCCGGAGCTCTTCCACGCTGGCCGAGAACAGGTAGGTACCGGAACGCACACGCTCACGCGCCAGCCAGGCCGCCACGCCGCCGGTGACGAGAAACAGCCCGGTGAACACCCCCAGCGCGAGCAGGCGGTGCGTGTCCCACAGCGCCACGGTGATCAGCAAGGCCAGCAGAACCACGCCCAGGCTGAGGAAGGCAACGGCAATCGCGCCGTACACCAGCAGCGCGCCAACGCGCAGCACCTCCTCCTGGGCTTCGATGCTGAGCAGCTCCAGCCGGATCTGCACCAGCTCCAGCACGGTGGAGGCCAGCCCCCGAAGGGACGACGACAGACGCTGAGGGCCGCTCATGGAATGTCAGCTTCCCGATCAGCGGCGGCTGATGAGCAGACCCACCACCAGCCCGATGCCGGCAGCGGCGCCGATCGCGGGCCACGGATGTTCGTGCACGTAGTCGTCGGCCGCGTGTGCCGCCTCGAGTGCCTTTTCCTTGATGGCGTCCTCGGCATCGGCCAGTTTGTGGCGCGCCTCGCGCAGGTTTTCGTTGATGCGTTCACGCAGCTCCACCACCTTGCCTTCGGTCTGGTGGGCGGTGGCCTGCATGAGTTCCTCGGCGTCCGAAATCACGCGCTGGAGATCGGCCACGAGTTTGTCCTTGCTGGATGCGGTGCTTCGAATCTTTGCCATGACGGGGTTCCTTTCAAAAAACCCATGGTAGCGCACAGGATGCGGGTACTTGACGGAAGATAAATGCAATCAGCGCTTTGATACAAGAAAAAGGGCGCCCATCGGCGCCCCTTTCGGAAACGTCCTACAGACGCTTCAGGCGGACTTCGACAAGTCCACGTTGCGCAGGCGGATGTGAAGCTCGCGCAGCTGCTTTTCCTCGACCGGGCTGGGCGCCTGGGTCAGCAGGCACTGGGCGCGCTGGGTCTTGGGGAAAGCAATCACGTCGCGGATCGATTCGGCGCCGGTCATCAGCGTGACGATGCGGTCCAGGCCAAAGGCCAGACCGCCATGGGGCGGCGCGCCGTACTGCAGCGCATCGAGCAGGAAACCGAACTTGAGCTGGGCTTCCTCGGGCGAGATCTTGAGCGCGTCGAACACCTTCTGCTGCACCGCCGCGGTGTGGATCCGCACCGAACCGCCACCGATCTCCCAGCCGTTGAGCACCATGTCATAGCCCTTGGCAATGCACTTCTCGGGCGCGGTCACCATCCAGTCCTCATGGCCGTCCTTCGGCGCCGTGAACGGGTGGTGCACCGCCGTCCAGCGGTCCGCTTCCTCGTCGTGTTCGAACATGGGGAAGTCGACCACCCACATCGGCGCCCAGCGGTCTTCGAACAGGCCATTCTTCTTGCCCAGTTCGCTGTGGCCGATCTTCAGGCGCAGCGCGCCAATGGCGTCGTTCACGACCTTGGCCTTGTCGGCGCCGAAGAAGATGATGTCGCCGTTCTGCGCGCCGGTGCGCGAGAGGATGTCGGCCACGGCCTTGTCGTGCAGGTTCTTCACGATCGGGCTCTGCAGGCCGTCGCGGCCCTGGGCGGCGTCGTTGACCTTGATCCAGGCCAGGCCCTTGGCACCGTAGATCTTCACGAACTCGGTGTAGGCATCGATCTCGCTGCGGCTCATGTCTGCGCCGCCACGCACGCACAGCGCCACCACGCGGCCACCCTTCGATGTGGCCGGTGCGGAGAAGACCTTGAAGTCGACGTCGGCCATCACGTCGGTGAGTTCGGTGAACTCGAGCTTGACGCGCAGGTCGGGCTTGTCGGAGCCGAAACGCTGCATGGCTTCGCTGTACGCCATGATGGGGAACTCGCCCAGATCCACACCCAGCGTGTTCTGGAAGACCGTCTTGATCATCCCCTGGAACATGTCGCGGATGTCTTCCTCGGTCAGGAACGAGGTTTCGATATCGATCTGCGTGAACTCGGGCTGGCGATCGGCGCGCAGGTCTTCGTCGCGGAAGCACTTGGTGATCTGGTAGTAGCGGTCAAAGCCCGCCACCATCAGCAGCTGCTTGAACAGCTGGGGCGACTGCGGCAGCGCGAAGAACATGCCGTCGTGCACGCGGCTGGGCACGAGGTAGTCGCGCGCGCCTTCGGGCGTGCTCTTGGTCAGCATCGGGGTCTCGATGTCGATGAAGCCGTTGGCATCGAGGAACTTGCGCACTTCCATGGCCACGCGGTAACGCAGCATCAGGTTGTTCTGCATGTAGGGGCGGCGCAGGTCCAGCACGCGGTGCGTGAGGCGCGTGGTTTCGGAGAGGTTCTCGTCGTCCAGCTGGAACGGCGGCGTGACCGACGGGTTGAGCACCTTGAGTTCGTGGCACAGCACCTCGATCTGGCCGCTCTTGAGCTTGTCGTTGGTGGTACCGGCAGGCCGGGCACGCACCAGGCCGGTGACCTGCACGCAGAACTCGTTGCGCACGTCTTCAGCGGTCTTGAACATGTCGGCGCGATCGGGATCGCACACCACCTGCACATAACCTTCGCGGTCGCGCAGGTCGATGAAGATCACGCCACCGTGGTCGCGGCGGCGGTTGACCCAGCCGCACAGCTGAACGGTTTGGCCCATCTGGGCTTCGGTCACCAGACCGCAATAGTGGGTACGCATCGCCATTTGGACTCTTCTTTCAACAGGTTCGCGGGCAGGCCCGCGGGGAAAACATTCAGGGAACAGGGGGCACGCCGCCTTGGGCGGCCAGCTTCAACTCGGCATTCTTCGCACTCCCGGGCACGATCACGCCCATGGAGACGATGTACGTCAGTGCCTCGTCCACACTCATCTGCAGCTCGACGCAGGCGCTCTTGCGCACCATGACGAAGTAGCCACCGGTCGGGTTGGGCGTGGTGGGCACGTACACGCTGAGGAATTCGTCGTGCTCGGCGCCGCCCGGCATGGACTGGAGATGGGACAGCACGTCACCTGCCGGCGAACCGGTGAGGAAGGCGATCGTCCACATGCCCTCGTGCGGCCACTGCACCAGCAAGGCCTTGCGAAACGCATTGCCCTTCTCGGAAAACAGCGTGTCAGAGACCTGCTTGACGCCGGAATAGATGGAACGCACCACCGGAATGCGGTGCAGCATGGCGTGCCACCAGCTCACCAGCTTGTTGCCGATGATGTTGGACGCGAGCGCGCCAATGGACAGCACCACCACCAGCGCAAACAGCACGCCCAGGCCGGGAATGTGCACGCCCAGCAACTGGTCGGGTTGCCAGCTGGTCGGCAGGATGCGCAAGGTCTGGTCGAGCGTGCTCACCACCCATTCCAGCACCCACAGGGTGATGATCAGCGGCACCAGAACCAGCAGGCCGGAAAACAGCCATTTGCGCAAGGCGGGCATCGGATGGGACTCAGGTGGACGCAGAAGGCGTCTTGCTGGCGGGCGCGGCGGGGGCCGGCGCTGCAGCGGGCGCAGGGGCGGCGGCGGGTGCGTCGGCGGCCGGCTTGGCCGCTGCCGGGGCGGCGGCTTCACCGCTGGTGGCTGGCGCAGTGGCGGCGGGCTTGTTGCCCTCGCGGAAGTCGGTGACGTACCAGCCCGAGCCCTTGAGCTGGAAGCCGGCGGCGGTCAGCTGCTTCTGGAAAGCGGCCTGTCCGCAGGCAGGGCAGACGCTGAGCTGAGCGTCGGAGATTTTCTGCAGCACATCCTTGGCATGGCCGCAGGACGCGCACTTGTAGGCATAAATAGGCATGGCGAGGACCTGAATGAGGGCGGGAGCGCCTCCGGGAACACGATCCTGGACAGCGCATGGTGCTCCAGTGCGGGACGTGGAACAAAACCCGTCATTATAAATTGAGGGTGTGTCCGGCGCGTGCCGGGTGCGAACACACCGGCCCGCCCCCGAACTACCAGAGTCTCACGCGCAGCAGCACCTGCATGGCGAGCAGTCCCAGTGCGAAACCGATGCCGCCGTAGATGATGCCCTGCAACAGGCGGTTGGTGCGCCGCTGCTCAGCCAGCAGGGTGTCGAGTTCGCGCCGCAGCTCGTGTGGCTTGTGCTGCAGATAGGCGTGCAGCAGGCGCGGCAGTGCCGGCAGCAGCTTGGCGTACTGTGGCGCCTCGTCCTTGAGCTGCTGCAGCAGCTTCTGCGGACCGATCTGCTCCACCATCCATTTCTCGAGGAACGGTTTGGCGGTGCTCCAGAGGTCGAGTTCGGGATCGAGTTGCCGCCCCAGGCCTTCGATGTTCAGCAACGTCTTTTGCAGCAGGACCAGTTGCGGCTGGATCTCGACATGGAAACGGCGCGAGGTCTGGAACAGCCGCATGAGCACCATGCCCAGCGAGATTTCCTTCAAGGGGCGGTCGAAATACGGTTCGCACACCGCGCGGATCGCCGATTCAAGCTCGTCCACCCGTGTGCTGGGCGGCACCCAGCCCGACTCGATGTGCAACTCGGCCACGCGCTTGTAGTCGCGCCGGAAGAACGCGGTGAAGTTCTGCGCCAGGTATTCCTTGTCGGTTTCGGTGAGCGTGCCCACGATGCCGAAATCGAGCGAGATGTAATGCCCGAAGGTGCCCGGCGCGGTGCTGACCTGGATGTTGCCCGGGTGCATGTCGGCGTGGAAGAAGCCGTCGCGGAACACCTGGGTGAAGAAGATGGTGACGCCGTCGCGCGCCAGCTTGGGAATGTCCACCCCCTGGGCGCGCAGTTCCTCGACGCGGTTGATGGGCGTGCCGTCCATGCGCTCCATCACCATCACCTCGGTGTGGCAGTAGTCCCAGAGCATTTCCGGGATCAGCACGAGGTTCAGCCCCTGCATGTTGCGGCGCAGCTGGGCGGCATTGGCCGCTTCGCGCAGCAGGTCCAGCTCATCGTGCAGGTACTTGTCGAACTCTGCGACGACCTCGCGCGGCTTGAGCCGCTTGCCGTCGGCCGACAGCCTTTCCACCCAGCCCGCCATCATGCGCATGAGGCTGAGGTCCTTGTCGATCACCGGCCGCATGTTCGGGCGCAGCACCTTCACCGCCACCTCGCGGCCACCGTGGCGCCCGTCGCGCAGCGTGGCGAAATGCACTTGTGCCACCGAGGCACTGGCCACCGGCACCTGGTCGAAATGCGAAAACACCTCGGAGAGCGGCTTGCCGAACGCGCGCTCGATGGTGGCCACCGCCACCGCACTGGGGAACGGCGGCACGCGGTCCTGCAAATGGGCGAGTTCGTCGGCGATGTCGGTGGGCAGCAGATCGCGCCGGGTCGACAGCACCTGGCCGAACTTCACGAAGATCGGCCCCAGACGCTCCAGCGCCTCCCTCAGCCGTGCGCCCCGCGGCGCGTCCAGGTTGCGGCCGATGGAGACGATGCGGGTGAGCAGGCGGATGGCCGGGCGCTCGAAGCTGGAGAGCACCAGCTCGTCCAGCCCGTAGCGCAACACCACCCAGATGATGAAGGCGCCGCGAAAGAGCCGGCTCATGCCGAGGTTCCGTCGGCGCGGGGGGGCGCTGACGCATCACCAGGTGCTGACGGTGCCACACGGCCGGAGGGCAGGCGCTCCACGAAGGCCTTGACGGCCTGGGCCGCCGATCGGGCGAAACCGGCCAGCGTGTGGGCGGTGGCGTCGCCGACCACGCGCGACAAGTCTTCCTCCACATCCCAGCGCACGTTGTCCACCAGCCAGGCCACTTCGGCGGCCAGTTGCACATCGCCCTGGATGTCCACGCCGGGCTTCTGGCCCGCGAGCACGCTCTGGGCCAGCGCGAAAGGGGAGCGCTGTGTGAGGGTGACGCTGAGTTCAGGCGCCGCATCGGGCGCGCAGCGTTCGAGAAGGCCGGCCGCTGTGGGTGCGAGGGTGAGGTGGAAATCGCCCCACTGCACACGCACCGGCTTGCCCTTCTGGCGGCGCAAACGGTCCTGGGCTGCCTTTTCCTGCATCAACACGTGGTTGAGGAACAGCACCACGCGGTTCTGCAGTTCGTCGACCACCCATTCGGGCGGACGGATCGCGCCCAGCAGGGATTGCAGGAAATTCAAGGGGGTGCCGGTGCCAGCCCCGGACGAAGAAACGGGTGGTTCATTTTTCATGACCACCCGATTCTGACGGATAAAGCGCGGTGCGCGGCACCACCCTGCCCCTCACATGCGGGGAGGGTGTGCGAGCAGCGTCACTGCAGGGCTTGCACGCCCGCAACCAGCCAGCCGCCAGGACCGCTCTTGGGGCGCGTGATGTTCCAGACCTCACGGAAGGGGTTCGGACCGGCGGATGCCTCCTCACGGATCAGGCCGGAGAACTCGACGCTGGCCATGTACTCGCCATGCAGCTCCTCGATGCCCAGCAACTGGGCGTCGAGCATCACGACCTCGGTCTTGTTGACGTGGCCGCCACTGGACTGCTCGCGCTCGGCCAGCTGGCCGCGAATCTGCTCGAGCATGTCGTCGGTCATCATCGCGCGCAGCGCGGGAATGTCGGACCGGTCCCAGGCATCCTGCAGGCTCACGAAGTTGGCCTTGGAAGCATTGAGGAAGCCCTCGGCATCGAAACCGGCGGGAACGCCCCAGCTCTGGCTTCCGCCCAGCGCCGAACCGATCATCGAGCCACCACCGCTCGCGGGGCGAACGGCGTCCAGGCTGGCGGGGCCGCTGCGCTCCCAGGGGCGCGCCGAGGCGTCATTGCCCACGTTCTTGGGCTGGTAGCTGCGCGGCGTGGCCGGGTCGAACTGCGAGTGGCCAGCACCCTGGTAGGCCATGGCCGGCGCGCGGCGGCGCATCACCATGCCGATCACCACCATGACGACAACGCCCAGCAGGGCAAACAGCAGGAACTGCGCAAAGGCCTCGCCGAAGCCCAGCGAGGAAGCCAGCCAGGCCAGGCCCAGGCCGGCTGCCAGACCGCCCAGCATGGCGCCCCAGGGCCGCTTCGGTGCGGCAGCGGCGGCACCGGCCGGGTTGGCCGTGGCCGGACGCGCGGCGGCGTTCTGCGCCGGCGCCTGCTGCGGCGTGGCCTGTTGCGACGGCGGCGCGCTGTTGCGCTGCGTCACATTGCCCGACTGCTTGCCGAACGACATGCCACCGCCCATGCGCTTGGCCCACACATCCTGGGTGCCGAGCGCCATCACGCAGACCAGCAACACCGACCACAACTTGTTCATGCTTTTGCCTCCTTCAAAACAACAGAAACTTCAAAAACCCGTCAGCACTTGATGCCCACGTGCAGCGCCACCACCCCGGCGCTGAGGTTGTGCACGTCCACATGGCCAAAGCCCGCCGTGCGCATCATCTGCCTCAATTCTTCCTGCCCCGGGTGCATGCGGATGGATTCGGCGAGATAGCGGTAACTTGCCTCGTCGTTGGCCACCAGCTTGCCCAGTTTGGGCAGCACATTGAACGAATACCAGTCATAAGCCTTCTCGAGCGGTTTCGCCACCCGGGAAAACTCCAGCACCAGCAATTTGCCGCCCGGCTTGAGCGTCCGATGCATTTCGGCCAGCGCAAGTTCCTTGTGCGTCATGTTGCGCAGGCCGAACGCCACCGAAACGAAGTCGAACGACCCGCTGGCGAACGGCAGCTTCTCCGCGTCGCACACCATCGTGGGTAACACAACGCCCAGGTCGAGCAGGCGGGACCGGCCTTCGCGCAGCATGGCCTCGTTGATGTCGGTGTGCACCACACGCCCGGTAGGCCCTACCTTTCGCGCGAAGGCGAGGGACAGGTCGCCGGTGCCGCCCGCGATGTCGAGCACGTGGTCGCCCGGCTGCGGATTGGCCACGGTGAGGGTGTAGCGCTTCCAGATGCGGTGCAGGCCGGCCGACATGAGGTCGTTCATCACGTCGTACTTCGGTGCGACCGAGTCGAACACGCTGCGAACCCGCTGGGCCTTTTCCTGCTCGTCGACGGTGTTGAATCCGAAATGGGTGGAAGCCATGTGTTGTTCCCAGACGTCAGTGGCTGCCGCAGGCGTGGCCGCCCTTTTCCGGCATGGGCGCGTCGCGCTCCACCCCGGCGGCCTGCAGGCGGGCGTCGTAATCGGCCCACAACTCGGCCTGTTTCGACCCCAGGAAATACAGATAGTCCCAGGAAAAGATGCCAGAACTGTGACCGTCCGTGAAGGTCGGCTGAACCGCGTAGTTGCCCACGGGCGCGATGTCGAGGATGCCGACCCCGCGCTTGCCCGTCTGCAGCACCTCCTGGCCCTTGCCATGGCCCTGCACCTCGGCCGACGGGGAATAGACCCGCATCAGTTCGAACGGGATCTGGAACTCCTTGCCGTCGTCAAAGCCGACTTCCAGCACGCGCGACTGCTGGTGCAGGGTGATCGACTGCGGCGAAGGGGTGTTTTTGTCGAGTCCGGCCATGAATGTCTCCGTTGTTCAGACCAGCACGCGTTCGATGCCGCCCTGGTTGGCCTTGGCCACGTATTCCGGCAACCATTGTTCGCCGAGGATCTGGCGCGCCATCTCCACCACGATGTAATCGGCTTCCAGCAGACCCGACTTGAGGTCGTCGCCGTAGCGGCTCAGCCCCTGCAGGCAGCTCGGGCACGAGGTCAGGATCTTCACGTTGTCGTTCTCGCCCACGGTGCCGGCGGCGCGCAGGGCCGCTTCGCCCTTCTGGATTTCCTCTTCCTTGCGGAAGCGGATCTGGGTCGAGATGTCGGGCCGGGTGACGCCGAGCGTGCCCGATTCGCCGCAGCAGCGCTTGCTCTCCAGCACCTTGTCCCCCATCAGCGCCTTCACCGTTTTCATCGGGTCCTGCAGCTTCATGGGCGTGTGGCAGGGGTCGTGGTAGAGGTAACCACCCTGCCCCGTCGGCAGCGTGATGCCCTTTTCCAGCAGGTACTCGTGGATGTCGATGATGCGGCAGCCCGGGAATATCTTGTCGAATTCGTAGCCCTGAAGCTGGTCGTAGCACGTGCCACAGCTCACCACCACGGTCTTGATGTCGAGGTAGTTCAGCGTGTTGGCGACGCGGTGGAAGAGCACCCGGTTGTCGGTGATCATCTTCTCCGCCTTGTCGAACTGGCCGCTGCCGCGCTGCGGATAGCCGCAGCACAGGTAGCCCGGCGGCAGCACGGTCTGCACGCCAGCGTGCCACAGCATGGCCTGGGTGGCCAGGCCGACCTGCGAGAACAGGCGCTCGGAACCGCAACCGGGGAAATAGAACACCGCCTCCGTCTCGGCGGTGGTCGCCGACGGGTTGCGGATGATGGGCACGTAATCCTTGTCCTCGATGTCAAGCAAGGCGCGGGCGGTCTTCTTCGGCAAGCCACCCGGCATCTTCTTGTTGATGAAGTGGATCACCTGTTCCTTGATCGGCGCGGGCCCCAGCGTGGCCGGCGGTGCAGCGGTCTGCTTGCGCGCGACGCGCTTGAGCAGGTCGTTGGCCAGCCGCTGGGCCTTGAAGCCTGCGCCCACCATGGCGCCGCGCACGAACTTGATCGTCTCGGGGTTGGTGGCGTTCAGGAAGAACATCGCCGCCGCATTGCCGGGCCGGAAGCTCTTCTGGCCCATCTTGCGCAACAGGTTGCGCATGTTCATGGTCACGTCGCCGAAGTCGATCTTGACCGGGCAGGGGCTCAGGCACTTGTGGCAGACCGTGCAGTGGTCGGCCACGTCCTCGAACTCTTCCCAGTGCTTGATGCTGATGCCGCGGCGCGTCTGCTCTTCGTACAGGAAGGCCTCGATCAGCAGCGAGGTGGCCAGGATCTTGTTGCGCGGTGAATAGAGCAGGTTCGCGCGCGGCACGTGCGTGGCACACACCGGTTTGCACTTGCCGCAGCGCAGGCAGTCCTTGACGCTGTCGGCGATGGCTCCGATCTCGCTGCGCTGCATGATGATCGACTCGTGGCCCATCAGGCCGAAGCTCGGCGTGTAGGCGTGCGACAGGTCGGCGCTGCGCAGGGTTGCATCACCCGCCGGTCCCTGACGCAGCAGCTTGCCCTTGTTGAAGCGGCCTTCGGGGTCGACCCGTTCCTTGTATTCGGCAAAGGGCCGCAGCTCCTCGTCGGTGAGGAATTCCAGCTTGGTGATGCCGATGCCATGCTCGCCCGAGATCACGCCGTCCAGCCGGCGGGCCAGCACCATGATGCGGGCCACTGCCTCGTGGGCGGTCTGCAGCATCTCGTAGTCGTCGCTGTTGACCGGGATGTTGGTGTGCACGTTGCCGTCGCCGGCGTGCATGTGCAGCGCCACCCACACCCGGCCCTTGAGCACGCGCTGGTGAATCGCATTGCATTCGGCCAGCAGGGGGCCGAACGCGGCGCCCGTGAAGATGCCCTGTAGCGGCGCACGGATCTGCGTCTTCCAGCTGGCTCGCAGGCGGTGGTCCTGCAACTGCGGGAACAGCAGGTCGACGTCGCGCAGCCAGCCGGCCCAGAGCGCGCGCACTTCGCGCACCAGCGCCAGTGCCTGCTGCACACGGTCTTCCAGCAGCTCGGCGCTGGGGATGTCGCTGGCGTCGTCGGTCTTGCCCAGCGGCAGGTTGCCCCGGGCGAAGAAGGCTTCGAGCGCGTCGGCCAGCTTGATCTTGTTGCGCAGCGACAGCTCGATGTTGATGCGTTCGATGCCCTCGGTGTACTCGCCCATGCGCGGCAGCGGGATCACCACGTCTTCGTTGATCTTGAAGGCGTTGGTGTGCTTGCTGATGGCCGCGGTGCGCTTGCGGTCGAGCCAGAACTTCTTGCGTGCCTCGGCGCTGATGGCCACGAAGCCTTCGCCGCTGCGCGAGTTCGCCAGGCGGATGACTTCGCTGGTGGCGCGCGCCACCGCATCGGCGTCATCGCCCACGATGTCGCCGATCAGCACCATCTTGGGCAGGGTGCCACGCTTGCTCTTGGTGGCGTAACCCACGGCCTTCAGGTAGCGGTCATCAAGGTGTTCCAGGCCCGCCAGGATGGCGCCGCCAGGGCGCTTCATCTCGCCGAACATGAAGTCCTTGATGTCGACGATGGAGGGCACGCAGTCCTTGGGGTTGCCGAAGAACTCCAGGCACACGGTGCGCACGTGCTCGGGCATGCGGTGCACCACCCAGCGCCCGCTGGTGATCAGCCCGTCGCAGCCTTCCTTCTGGATGCCGGGCAGTCCGCTCAGGAACTTGTCCGTCACGTCCTTGCCAAGGCCTTCCTTGCGGAAGGTCCTGCCCGGGATCACCAGCTGCTCGGTGCGCACCGGCGTCTTGCCATCGGATTCGAAGTACTTGAGCTCGAAGGTGGCGACCTCGGCGTCGTGGATCTTGCCGAGGTTGTGGTCCATCCGGGTGACTTCGAGCCACTGGGCCTGTGGCGTGACCATGCGCCAGGACACCAGGTTGTCCAGTGCCGTTCCCCACAGCACGGCCTTCTTGCCGCCCGCGTTCATGGCGATGTTGCCACCAATGCACGAGGCCTCGGCCGAGGTCGGGTCGACAGCAAAGACGTGGCCAGCCCGTTCGGCCGCGTCGGCCACGCGCTGGGTCACGACGCCGGCTTCGGTCCAGATCGTGGGCAGCGGTTGTTCATGCCCTGGCACCTTCACCCACTCGACCTCGGTCATGGCCTCGAGCTTCTCGGTGTTGATCACCGCGCTCTTCCACGTCAACGGAATCGCGCCACCCGTGTAGCCGGTGCCGCCTCCGCGCGGAATGATGGTCAGGCCGAGTTCAAAACAACCCTTCACCAGCAGGGCCATCTCGGCCTCGGTGTCGGGGGTGAGCACCACGAAGGGGTATTCGACGCGCCAGTCGGTGGCATCGGTGACGTGGGACACACGCGAGAGGCCATCGAACTTGATGTTGTCTTTGGCCGTGAGCTTGCGCAGGGCCTTGGTGGCGCGCTGGCGCAGCGCGGCCATGTCTTCGAAAGAGCGGGAAAACTGGTCGACCGCCGCGCGCGCGGACGTGAGCAGCTCGTTCACCAGGGCATCGCGTGCGGCATCGTCCTGGGGCGTGCGGCGCTTCTGCACCTCGGCGAGCCGGTGGTGCAAGGCGTCCACCAGCTGCTGGCGGCGCTTGGGGCTGTCGAGCAGGTCGTCCTGCAGGTAGGGGTTGCGCTGCACCACCCAGATGTCACCCAGCACCTCGTACAGCATGCGCGCCGAACGACCGGTGCGGCGTTCTCCGCGCAATTCATCGAGCAGGAGCCATGAACGCTCCCCGAGCAACCGCACCACAATTTCACGATCCGAGAAGGACGTGTAGTTGTAGGGAATCTCGCGCAAACGCGGCGCATCGTCGGTGGCGGTGGCGAGCAACGAAAGCGGTGTGGGTGCGTTCATTTGTGTGGCAGTCGCCAGCATGACAATACAGAACCCAGAATGGTACCGCAGCGCAACATATCCCATGCCCCCCTGTGGAAACCCCTGTTGTCATGCCTGGGAAACGCATGTGCAATGGTTTTGTCATATCGGAGCCATACCCTACCCCCACCGGTTTCCGACCATTTCCCTAGGAGCAACACCCATGCAGAAGCGTTTTCTTCCCTTGACCGGCGCCCTGGCGCTCGCCGCCCTAATGAGCGGCCCCGTCCACGCCCAGGCCCCTACCGAGATCCAGTGGTGGCATTCGATGAGCGCGGCGCTTGGCGAGTGGGTCAATGACCTCGCCAGGCAGTACAACGCCAGCCAGACCCAGTACAAGGTGGTTCCCACGTACAAGGGCACCTACGACGAGTCCATGACGGGCGCGATCGCCGCCTTCCGCGCAGGCAACGCACCGCACATCCTGCAGGTGTTCGAGGTCGGCACCGCCACGATGATGGCCAGCAAGGGCGCCATCGTGCCCGCGGCCAAGGTGCTCAACGACGCCGGCTTCAAATTCGACCCGACGCAGTACGTGTCCGCCGTGGCGGGTTACTACACAGCGCCCAACGGCCAGATGCTGAGCTACCCGCTCAACAGCTCGACCACCATCTTCTATTACAACAAGGACGCCTTCAAGAAGGCCGGCCTGGACCCCGAAAAGGCCCCCAAGACCTGGCCGGAGGTGTTCGAAGCCGCTTCCAAGCTCAAGGCCAGCGGCCACAGCTGCCCGTTCACCACCAGCTGGATCAGCTGGACGCAGCTGGAGAGCTTCTCGCTCTGGCACAACACCCTGTTCGCCTCCAAGAACAACGGTTTCGACGGCAACGACGCACAACTCCAGATCAACACGCCTTTGCACGTGCGCCACTTCGAGAATCTGGCCAAGGCGTCCAAGGAAGGCAGCTTCGTCTACAAGGGCCGCGGCAACGCACCCGACGCCTCTTTCCCTTCGGGCGAATGCGCCATGATCACCGGCTCCTCGGGCCTGTACGCCCGCGTGAGCAAGGACGCCAAGTTTGCCTACGGCATCTCCACCCTGCCCTACTACGCCGACGTCAAGGGCGCGCCCCAGAACACAGCCATCGGCGGGGCCAGCCTGTGGGTGATGGCCGGCAAGAAGCCTGCCGAATACAAGGGCGTGGCCGATTTCCTGAACTTCCTGAACGACACCCGGGTGCAGGCCGCCAGCCACCAGCGCACCGGTTACCTGCCGGTGACCACGGCGGCCTACAAGCTGACGGAAGCGTCCGGTTTCTATGAAAAGAACCCGGGCACCGACGTGGCCGTGACGCAGATGATCCGCAAGGCCACCGAAAAGTCGCGCGGCATCCGCCTGGGCAACTTCGTGCAGATCCGGACCATCATCGATGAGGAAACCGAACAGATCTGGGCTGGCCGGAAAACGCCCAAGGAAGCGCTGGACACCGCCGCAGCCCGCGGCAACGAGCAACTGGTACGCTTCGCCCGCGCGAACAAGTAAGCTCGCGCCGTGAGCCCGATGATGCCCACCAGACACTCGGTGAGGCATCGATAGCCCGCCACCCTGCATGCCCCCGGGTTTGCAGTGCGGCGGGTTGTCTTTTGAAAGACCTGGAAAGACAGAAATGGAAAAGCGCGTTCTCTTCCGCTCCTCGTGGCTGCCGTGGGTGCTGCTGGCGCCACAGCTGGCGGTCATCAGCATCTTCTTCTTCTGGCCGGCGGGTCAGGCCCTGGTGCAGTCGTTCCAGGTGCAGGACTCGTTCGGTTTTTCGAAGGAATGGGTGGGCCTGGAGAATTTCAGGAACCTGTTCGAGGACCCGAGCTATCTGGCCTCGTTCAAGACCACGGCCTTCTTCTCGGTTCTGGTCGCCGGATTCGGCATCGCCATTTCGCTGGTGCTGGCCATCTTTGCCGACCGCATCATCAAGGGCGCGCTCGCCTACAAGACCGCGCTGCTCCTGCCCTACGCCGTGGCGCCAGCGGTGGCCGGCGTGCTCTGGATGTTCATGTTCTCGCCCTCACTCGGTGTGGTGGCCTACATGCTGCGCCAGTCGGGGTTCGACTGGAACCACATGCTGAACTCCGACCATGCGATGACGCTGATCGTGATCGCTGCGGTGTGGAAGCAGATTTCCTACAACTTCCTGTTCTTCCTGGCCGGGCTGCAGTCAATCCCGAAGTCGCTGATCGAGGCCGCGGCCATCGACGGGGCCGGCCCCTGGCGCCGGTTCTGGAGCATCCAGTTCCCGCTGCTGTCACCCACCACCTTCTTCCTGCTGGTGATCAACGTGGTGTACGCCTTCTTCGACACCTTCGCCATCGTGGACGCCACCACGCAAGGTGGGCCGGGGCGCGACACCGCGATCCTTGTCTACAAGGTCTACCACGACGGTTTCAAGGCCATGGACATGGGTGGCTCGGCCGCACAGTCCGTGGTGCTGATGGTCATCGTCGTCCTGCTCACGGTGATCCAGTTCCGCTACGTCGAGAAGAAAGTGCAGTACTGACATGGTTGAACGCAGTCCTTACCTGACGCTGCTGTCGCACCTGATCCTGGTGCTCGGCGTGCTCATCGTCGGCTTCCCGCTGTACCTGGCCTTCGTGGCGTCCACCCACACGGCACAAGACATCGTGCAGGCGCCCATGCCACTGCTGCCCGGCAGCAACTTCTGGCAGACCTACCGCGACACGCTGCTGGGTGGTGGCAGCGGACCGGGTTCGAGCGCCCCCGTGGCCCGCATGATGTGGGTGAGCCTGGTGACGGCGCTCGTCATCACCTTCGGCAAGATCGCCATCTCGCTGCTGTCGGCCTTTGCGATCGTCTATTTCCGTTTCCCGTTCAAGAACATCTGCTTCTGGCTGATCTTCATCACGCTGATGCTGCCGGTCGAGGTGCGCATCGGCCCGACCTACCAGGTGGTGTCCGACCTGGGGATGCTCAACACCTACGCCGGCCTGACGATTCCGCTGATCGCCTCGGCCACGGCAACCTTTCTCTTCCGGCAGTTCTTCCTCACCGTGCCCGATGAACTGGTCGAGGCCGCGCGGGTGGACGGTGCCGGCCCGATGCGCTTCTTCAAGGACATCCTGGTGCCCCTCTCGCGCACCTCGATCGCCGCGCTGTTCGTGATCCAGTTCATCTACGGCTGGAACCAGTACCTGTGGCCGCTGCTCGTCACCACCTCGGAAGAGATGTACCCGGTGGTGATCGGCATCAAGCGCATGATCGCCGGCGGCGACGCGGGCAACGAGTGGAACATCGTGATGGCCACCGCGCTGCTGGCCATGCTGCCACCCGCGCTTGTGGTGATCTTCATGCAGCGCTGGTTCGTCAAGGGCCTGGTGGACACCGAAAAGTAGCCGCACGCCGCACACCGCCTCGAGATACACAACCCGAACGTATACAAGCCATGGCATCTCTCTCACTCCGCAACATCGTCAAGCGCTACGGCATCGGCCCGAAGGCCAACCAGGTCATCCACGGGGTGAATGCCGAGATCCATGATGGCGAGTTCGTCGTCATCGTCGGCCCCTCCGGCTGCGGCAAGTCCACGCTGCTGCGCATGGTCGCGGGCCTGGAGGAAATCTCCGGCGGCGAGCTGCGCATCGGCGACCGCGTCGTCAACAACCTGGAACCGGCCCAGCGCGACATCGCGATGGTGTTCCAGAACTACGCGCTCTACCCGCACATGACGAACTTCGACAACATGGCCTATGGCCTGAAGATCGCCAAGGTGCCCAAGGAAGAGATCCGCGCCCGGGTGGACAAGGCCGCGAAGATCCTCGAGCTTGGCCACCTGCTCGAGCGCAAGCCGCGCGAACTCTCGGGTGGCCAGCGCCAGCGCGTGGCCATGGGCCGTGCGATCGTGCGCCAGCCGCAGGTGTTCCTGTTCGATGAGCCGCTGTCCAACCTGGACGCCAAGCTGCGCGCCCAGACCCGGCTGGAAATCCAGAAGCTGCACCGCGAACTGGGCATCACCTCGCTGTTCGTCACGCACGACCAGGTCGAGGCCATGACGCTGGCCGAACGCATGATCGTGATGAACGCGGGCAACATGGAGCAGTTCGGCACGCCCGAAGAGGTCTACACCCGCCCCGCCACCACCTTCGTCGCCAGCTTCATCGGCTCGCCGCCGATGAACCTGCTCAAACACGCGCCGGGTGGGCGCGCGGGCAGCATCCTCGGCATCCGCCCGGAACACATCGACATCGGCACCGACGGCTGGGCCCTGCAGGTGGAAACCGTGGAGCTGCTGGGCGCCGAACGCCTGGTGCACGCGCGCCTGGGCGACGAGATGCTGATCATCCGCACCCACGAGGACCAGGGTGCACCCGCCATCGGCAGCACCATCCACGCCAAGCCCCGCGAAGACCGGCTGCACTGGTTCGACGCGGAAACCGGCCACCGGCAATGAGCGTGCGCGGGCAGGCCAGCGACCCGTGGCCCTATCCGCGCTGGATTGCCCACCGCGGCGCGGGCAGGCTGGCGCCTGAAAACACGCTGGCGGCCTTTCGCCTGGGGGCTGCGCACGGCTACCGCATGTACGAATGCGACGCCAAGCTCAGCGCCGACGGCGTTGTGTTCCTGCTGCACGACGCCACCCTGGAGCGCACCACCAGCGGCACCGGCGTCGCGGGTGACCGCCCCTGGAGCGAGCTGAGCCAGCTCGACGCAGGCGGCTGGCACTCCCGCGCCTTTGCGGGCGAGCCGCTGTCCACACTGGAGTCGGTGGCACGCCACTGCCAGGCGCAGGGGCACTGGCTCAACATCGAAATCAAGCCCACCCCCGGCACCGAGCTGGCCACCGGACGCGCCGTGGCAGAAACGGCCGCGCGGCTGTGGTCGTCGGACACCGCACGGCCCCCTTTCCTCACCTCGTTCCAGCCCGACGCCCTCAAGGGGGCGCAGGAAACCGCTCCACACCTGCCGCGTGGCCTGCTGCTCGACACGCTGTGGGACGGCTGGCGACAGGCAGCACAGACCCTGGATTGCGTGGCCGTGGTCTGCAACCACGCGCTGTGGGACACGACCACCGTGGCACAGGCGCGCGAAGCCGGCCTGCGCACCCTCGCCTACACCGTGAACGACGAGTGGGCCGCGCAGCGGCTACTGGATCTGGGCCTGGACGGCATCATCACCGACCGCGTCGACCTGTTCCCACCCGGTCGCTGAAGCAGGCGCTCAGCGCTTGCGGTGCAGCCACCAGGCCAGCGAGCCCTGCACGAACACCAGGGCTGCATAGGTGGCCATCTTGCCGTCGCGGCCGAAGAACACGAGGCCCGCCAGCAGCACAACCACACCGGCCACGACCAGCATGAAAACTTCCAGGCCCGCACCCCGGGTTGCGCGGCCAGCGCGGCGAAAGCGCGGCACGACCCACAGCACGAAGGCCAGGAAAACGGCGGGGGCGATGAAGCCGGCGAGGTGCCCGAGGAAGGCCAATGGCGTCATTGGAAACGGGCGGCGGCGTGCATAAGAGTTCAATTTTATAATCACGCCATGTCTGTCTGGGCACTCGGCATCAACCACAACACGGCTCCGCTCGATCTGCGGGGCCGTTTTGCGTTCGCGCTCGACCAGATCCAGCCCACGCTGCACGGTTACCGCCAGAGCCTGGCGCGCCAGCCCGAGGCCACCCTGCTCTCCACCTGCAACCGCACCGAGCTGTACGGCGCGGGAGACCAGTCGGCCGTGGACCCCACGCTGGACTGGCTGGCCCAGACCGGCGGTGTGAGCGGCGATGTGCTGCGCGACCACGCCTACGTGCTGCGGGACGACCAGGCCGCACGCCATGCGTTCCGCGTGGCCAGCGGCCTGGACAGCATGGTGCTCGGCGAAGCCCAGATCCTGGGCCAGATGAAGGACGCGGTGCGTGCGGCCAGCGACGCCGGCGCCCTCGGCACCACGCTGCACCAGCTGTTCCAGCGCTCGTTTGCGGTGGCCAAGGAAGTGCGCAGCTCCACCGAGATCGGCGCCCATTCCATCAGCATGACCGCCGCCGCCGTGCGGCTGGCCTCACAGCTGTTTGAAGACCTGCGCGATATCCGGGTGCTGTTCGTCGGCGCGGGCGAGATGATCGAGCTGGCGGCCACGCACTTCGCGGCCAAGACACCCAAGGGCATGGCCATCGCCAACCGCACCCTGGAACGGGGCGAAAAGCTCGCCAGCCGATTCGGCGCGCAGGTGATGCGCCTGGCGGATGTGCCGGACCGCCTGCACGAATTCGACGCCGTCATCAGTTGCACCGCCAGCACGCTGCCCATCATCGGCCTGGGCGCCGTGGAGCGCGCGCTCAAGAAGCGCCGCCACCGCCCCATGTTCATGGTCGACCTGGCGGTGCCACGCGACATCGAAGCCGAAGTGAAGGCGCTGCCCGACGTGTACCTCTACACCGTGGACGATCTGGCCACGGTGGTGCAGACCGGCAAGGACCACCGCCAGGCCGCCGTGGCCCAGGCCGAGGCCATCATCGACGCGGGCGTGCTCAGCTTCATGCACTGGATGGAGCAGCGCGATCCGGCCCACGGCGTGGTGCTGCTGATCCAGCAGATCAACGCCCAGGCGGACGAGTGGCGCGCGATCGAAATGGCGCGTGCGCGCCGGCTGCTGGCGAAGGGCGAGCCCGTCGAGGCCGTGCTCGAAGCCCTATCCCGGGGTCTCACGCAGAAGATGCTGCACGGCACCCTGGCCGAACTGCACACCGGCGACCTTGCCACGCGTGCCGTGACCGCGCAGACCGTCTCCCGGCTGTTCCTGCGCGACGAGCCGCCCAAACCAACGCGTCCCTAGCTCCCCCGGCCCGCCCATGGCGTTAGCGGGCCCGCGCCCGTGCCGGCGTGCCATTCCTGCCCCACCATGAAACCCTTTGTCCGCGACACCCTGCTGCGCCAGCGAGCCCGACTGCACGAACTGGACGCCCTGCTCTCGGCGCCGGACGTGGTCGACCAGATGGACCGTTTTCGCGCGCTGAGCCGGGAACATGCCGAAGCCTCCACCGTGGTCGAGGTCTTCAACCGCTACCTTCAGCGAGAAGCCGATCTGGTGGCCGCGCGGGACATGCTCGGCGACGCCGACATGGCCGAAATGGCGCAGGAGGAAATCCAGGGCGCCGAAGCCGACATGGCGCAGCTGGATACGGAATTGCAGCAACTCCTGCTGCCGAAAGACCCCGATGACGAGCGCAATGCCTTCGTGGAAATCCGCGCGGGCACTGGCGGTGACGAATCGGCCCTGTTCGCCGGCGACCTCGCGCGCCTGTACACCCGCTACGCAGAAAAGCAGCGCTGGCAGGTGGAGGTGGTGAGTGAATCGCCAAGCGAACTCGGTGGCTACAAGGAAGTGGTGCTGCGCGTCGCCGGCCACGGCGCCTATGGCCGCCTGCGTTTCGAATCCGGTGGTCACCGCGTGCAGCGCGTGCCGGCCACCGAAACCCAGGGACGCATCCACACCAGTGCCGCCACCGTGGCGGTGATGCCCGAACCCGATGAGACGCAGGCCGTGCAGCTCAATCCGAGCGAGCTGCGCATCGACACCTACCGCGCCAGCGGGGCGGGCGGCCAGCACATCAACAAGACCGATTCCGCCGTGCGCGTGACCCACCTGCCCACCGGCATCACCGCCGAATGCCAGGACGGCCGCTCACAGCACAGCAACAAGGCCAAGGCACTGCAGGTGCTGACCGCGCGCCTGCAGGAAAAAGACCGCAGCGAGCGCGCCGCGGCCGAGGCCGCCACCCGGAAGGGACTGATCGGGAGCGGCGATCGCAGCGATCGCATCCGCACCTACAACTTTCCGCAAGGCCGCATCACCGACCACCGCATCAACCTCACCCTGTACAAGGTGCTGCAGGTGATGGAAGGCGATCTGGACGAGGTGATCCACGCGCTCCAGGTGGCACGCGGCGCTGAACTGCTGGCCGAACTTGAACAGCGCAACAGCGCATGAGCACCACCCTGCGCGAGGCACTGATCCAGTTGCAGCACCGCGGGCTGGAGCGGATCGACGCCCAGCTGCTGCTGCTGCTCGCCCTGCGGCAGCAGCCACATGACCGCGCCTGGCTGACAGCCCACGATGGCGACTCGCTGGACGCTGACGCCAGCGAACGCCTGCAGGCTCTGCTGCAACGCCGCCAGCGCGGTGAACCCATGGCCTATCTGCGGGGCGACCAGGAATTCTTCGGCCTCACGCTGCGGGTGGACCCGCGCGTGCTGGTGCCCCGCCCCGACACCGAAGCCCTGGTGCACTGGGCGCTGGACATGCTGGATGAAATGCCCGGCACCGAAGCCCCCCGCGTGCTCGACCTGGGCACCGGCAGCGGGGCCATTGCGCTGGCCATCAAGGCCCAGCGCCCCGCCGCCCGGGTGACGGCCACCGACGCCAGTGCCGCCGCCCTCGAGGTGGCACGCGCCAACGCCGACCAATTGGGCCTGCAGGTGGAATTTCGCGCCGGACACTGGCTGGCGGCGGTGGACGGGCAGCGCTTCGACCTCATCGTCAGCAACCCGCCCTACATCGCCGAGGGCGACCCCCATCTGGCCGCGCTGCACCACGAGCCCGGTTCGGCTCTTACCGCCGGTCCGGACGGGCTGGACGACATCCGGCAGCTGGTCGCCAGTGCGCCGGCCTGCCTCGAGCCCGGCGGGTGGCTGCTACTGGAGCATGGCCACGACCAGGCTGGTGCCGTTCGGGCCCTGCTCGACGCCGCCGGTTTCGTGCGAACGGACAGCCGCACGGATCTCGCGGGCATCGAGCGCTGCAGCGGCGGCCAATGGCCGCTGCAGCGATAATGCACAACGTTTCCGGGCCTGTTGAGGCCTCTTCCGCAGAAGGAACTCCCACCATGAGCGACGCGCAAAACCGAATCGACCAGCTGGTCAAATCCCACGACATCGTGTTGTTCATGAAGGGCAATGCGAGCTTCCCCATGTGCGGCTTCTCTGGCCGTGCGATCCAGATCCTCAAGGCCTGTGGCGTCGAAACCAAAACGCTGACCACCGTCAACGTGCTCGAAGACGACGGCATCCGCCAGGGCATCAAGGAATACAGCAACTGGCCGACCATCCCGCAGCTCTACGTCAAGGGCGAGTTCATCGGCGGCTCGGACATCATGATGGAGATGTACCAGTCCGGCGAGTTGCAGCAGGTCATCAACGGCGAAGCCTGAGCCCATACGCTCCACGACAGAACCACCTTCGGGTGGTTCTGTCGTTTCTGGGCTGCGTGTTTTCGCACACGCTCGGCCCATCCTTCGTCGTGCGGTGCTTTTCACCGGCTTTTCGCCATTGAGGCCGGGCACGTCTTGTGCTTGAATGAAATCGTCGCCGAACCCACAAGGAGAATCGCATGAGCTCACGCAGCCTGGTCGCTTCACCCTCCCTCGGTCTGCCCATCGCCCAGATGCGCAGCGTGTTCAACGCCGACGACGTCGAGCGCAAGCTGGCCCACCTGCAGGCCAGCGGTAACGAACGCGACTACGAAGGCCTGCGCAACACCTGGCAGCGCATGCTGGATCGCGGCCCGCAACGTTTTGCGGTCAAACCTTCAGGCGTGCCCGACATGGCGCCGCTGTATGACCTGCTGCCCAACTTCGGGGATGTGCTGGACGACGTGAAACGCCACGTCGCCCTGAGCCAGGACAGCCGCGACAGTCTCGAAGTCACACCTATCCTGCTGCTCGGCCCGCCTGGCGTCGGCAAAACGCACTTCGCTCGCCAGCTCGCGGAACTGCTGGGAACCAGCATGAGCCTCGTGCCGATGAGTTCCATGACGGCGGGCTGGCTGCTGTCCGGCTCTTCATCTCAATGGAAGGGCGCCAAACCCGGCAAGGTGTTCGAAGCCTTGGTGGACGGTCAGTACGCCAACCCGGTGATCGTGGTGGACGAGATCGACAAGGCCAGCGCGGACGCCCAGTACGACCCGCTCGGTGCGCTCTACAGCCTGCTGGAGCACGACACGGCGCAGAGCTTCGTCGATGAGTTCGCCGAGGTGCCGATCGACGCCAGCCAGGTGATCTGGGTCACCACCGCGAACCACGAGCGTGGCATTCCCGAGCCGATCATGAACCGGATGAACGTGTACGAGATCGCGCCGCCTTCGCCCGAGGCCGCTCGCAAGATCGCGGCGCACCTCTATCGAGGCATCCTGGGCGAACACGACTGGGGCCAGCGCTTCGAACCCGAACCGGCCAGCGACGTGCTGGATGTGCTGGCTACGCTCGCGCCGCGCGAGATGCGCCGTGCCCTGGTCACGGCATTCGGCAATGCGCGGCTGGACAACCGCTACCGCATCGAGCCCGACGATCTGCCCCGTGCGGGCGCGGGCAAGGGGCGCATCGGGTTCCTGCAGTAGGCAGCGCCCCCCCGTCAGGCGTCGGGGTGGGCCCAGTTCTTCGCTGCGGCGTAAACCGCGTTCGGGTACTCGGCCCGGCCGCGGCTTCCGTTGTAACGGCCGAGGGCCATGAAGGTGTCGCCCCGCTCGCGATCGAGATAGTGGCGCAGGATCACGCAGCCAAAGCGCAGGTTGGTCTGCATGTTGAAGAGCCGGCTGGCGTCGCCGTCGCCGATCAGGCGCGACCAGAAGGGCATGATCTGCATGTAACCACGCGCGCCCACGCGTGAGATCGCGAATTTCCGGAACGCACTCTCGACCTGCACCAGGCCCAGCACCAGCGTGGTGTCGAGGCCGGCGCGCCGGGTCTCGTACCAGATCGTCTGCAGGAATTCGATGCGGGTCTGGAAATCCGGCTTGCGCCGTTGAAGCCGGTCGCTGGACGCCCCCAGCCAGCGCAGGTACGCCAGGCGTTTCTCGAGGTCGGTGAATTCGGGCACCGGTGGTGCGCTGTTGGCGATTGCCGCGCTCAAGGCCCCTCGCACCGAATCCGCCAGCGGCTCTTCCAGCTGCCCCCCCGCATGCGCCATCCGGGGCAGCGTGCCCAAACCCAGCGAGCCAGCGGCCAGCAGGCAGTCGCGGCGCGACCAGGCCGGCGAACTCATGCGCTCAGCTTGCCTTTCAGAAGCGCCACCACCTCGCCCACCGCAACCTGGGTGGCGGCGGCATCGCGGCGATGCTGGTACTCCACCTGCCCGGCCTTGAGGCCCCGGTCGCCAATGGTGACGCGGTGCGGCACACCAATCAGTTCCCAGTCCGCGAACATCGCGCCGGGCCGCTCACCGCGGTCGTCCAGGATCACATCCACACCAGCGGCCAGCAGTTCGCCATACAGCGATTCTGCGGCGGCTTTCACCTCCGGGCTGCGGTCCATGCCGATGGGGCAGACCACCACCGTGAAGGGCGCCAGCGCATCCGGCCAGATGATGCCGCGCTCGTCGTGGTTCTGTTCGATGGCAGCCGCTGGCAGGCGCGTGATGCCGATGCCATAGCAGCCCATCTCGAAATGGGCTGGCTTGCCGTCTTCTCCCAGGAAGGTGGCGTTCATCGCCTTGCTGTACTTCGTGCCAAGGTAAAACACGTGGCCGACCTCGATGCCGCGCTCGATCGCCAGCCTCCCCTTGCCGTCAGGCGAGGCGTCGCCCTCGACCACGTTGCGCAGGTCTGCGACCAGCGTCGGCTCAGGCAGGTCGCGCCCCCAGTTCACGCCGGTCATGTGAAAGTCGGCCTCGTTGGCGCCGCAGATCCAGTCGGCCATCACAGCCACCTCGCGGTCCACCACAAGATTCAGCGACTTCTTCAGTCCGATCGGGCCCAGATAGCCTGGCTTGCAGCCGAAATGGGCATCGATCTCCGCCCCGGTGGCGAAGCGGAAGCCCGCGTTGAGCCCGGGCACCTTGGCCACCTTGACCTCGTTCATGTCGTGATCGCCGCGCAGCAGCAGCAGCCAGACCTGGCTCTTCACGATCTCGCCCGCCTCGTTCAGCTCGTCGGTGGCCAGCACCAGCGACTTCACCGTCGTCGCCAGCGGCACGCCCAGCAGCGTGGCCACATCGGCGCAGGTGCTCTTGCCCGGCGTGGGCGTCTTGATCATCGGATTGGTGGCGCCGGGGCGCGGTCCAGCCGGGGCCAGCGCCTCGGCCTTTTCCATGTTGGCCGCGTAGTCGCTCTCGGGGCAGTACACGATCGCGTCTTCGCCGGTGGCGGCGATCACCTGGAACTCTTCGCTCAGGTCGCCACCAATGGCGCCGCTGTCGGCCGCCACGGCACGGTAGCGCAAGCCGAACCGGTCAAAGATGCGCCGGTACGCGCCCGCCATCACCTGATAGCTCGTCTTCGCCGCCGACTCATCGCGGTCAAAGCTGTAGGCGTCCTTCATGATGAATTCGCGACCGCGCATGAGGCCGAAACGCGGACGACGCTCGTCCCGGAATTTGGTCTGGATCTGGTACAGATTCTTGGGCAGCTGCTTGTAGCTGCGGAAATCCTGCCGCGCGATGTCAGTGACCACTTCTTCGCTCGTGGGCTGCACGACAAAATCGCGGTCGTGCCGGTCCTTGATGCGCAGCAGCTCGGCGCCCATCTTGTCGAAACGCCCCGTCTCCTGCCAGAACTCTGCCGGCTGGATCACCGGCATCGTCAGTTCCACCGAACCCGCCCGGTTCATTTCCTCGCGCACGATGGCCTCCACCTTGTGGATCACGCGCAGCCCCATCGGCATGTAACTGTAGATACCCGCACCGAGCTTCTTGACCATGCCGGCACGGGTCATGAGCTGGTGGCTGACGACTTCCGCGTCAGCCGGTGCTTCCTTGAGGGTGGAGATCAGGAACTGGGAGGCTTTCATGAGCGAGCTGGAGCTGCCTTCGGGCAGTGTTGAGGTTCAAGGATGGTTTCCGAAGCCGCACATCCCTATCAGGACATGCCCCTGCGCCCGGAAGATGCAACAGGTGTGTGATCACTTCGCAACTGGCACGCTGCGATGCATAATGAACACAGTTTAAAAATTTGGGGTTGATTATGCTTGACAGAGAAGGCTTCAGGCCCAATGTCGGCATCATTCTGCTCAACCAGCGAAACCAGGTGTTCTGGGGCAAACGCATCCGCTCCCACTCCTGGCAGTTTCCGCAAGGTGGCATCGACAGAGGCGAGACACCTGAGCAGGCGATGTACCGCGAATTGCACGAGGAAGTGGGGCTCATGCCCGAGCACGTCAGCATCGTGGCCCGCACGCGGGACTGGTTGCGCTACGAAGTGCCGGACCGCTTCATTCGCCGCGATGCCCGCGGGCACTACAAGGGACAGAAGCAGATCTGGTACCTGTTGCGTCTCGTGGCGCAGGACTGGAATCTGAACCTGCGCGCCACCAGCCACCCGGAATTCGACGCGTGGCGCTGGCATGACTACTGGGTACCACTCGATGTGGTGGTGGAGTTCAAGCGCGGCGTCTATGAAATGGCGCTCACCGAACTCTCACGCTACCTGCCCAAGAACGACACACGCAACCGCTACCTGCGTGGCGGAGCGCGCCATCGCCACGAAGACGGCGCAGATACGTCGCCGATGCAGCTCACACCTCCTGGCCTCGAGCTTCCACCAGGCGCCAGTTTTGACCCCGACCCGCAGAGCGATATCCGCACTGTGCACATCGAACACAAATGAACTTTTTTCCCCGCGGCCTGACACGACGCCTGTTCGTGCCCGCAACGATGACTCCGCTTCTCTGTCTCGGTTTTGCTGCGCAGGCGCAGCTCATGGATCCCGATGCCGAACCCTGGCAGGAATCGGCGGTCACGGCACCGGCCAGCTTCAGCACCGATGCACTGCAACCGTTCGACGTCGCACAAGGTTCGGCGTTGAGCTATGGCATCGACCCCAAGACGCTCACTGTGGGTGCGGACGGCGTGGTGCGCTACGTGATGGTCGCGCGCAGCTCCAGCGGCGCCCTCAATGTGCTGTTCCAGGGTGTGCGCTGCGCCACCGCCGAGTTCAAGACCTATGGGCGATGGAACAACAACGCGTCGACCTGGAACACCAGCACCAAGGAAGAATGGCAGCCGTTGTCGTTCTCGGGGTTTTCAAGGCCCGCGATGATGCTGGCCCGTGCAGGTATCTGCGACGGCAAGACCATCAATGGCAACTCGCAGAAGATCCTGCACACCATCAAGCACGGTCGCCCCGACACGCGGTGAGGCGCCAGCTCCTATCCGCGCGCCAGCACCAGATTGTCGCGGTGGATCATCTCAGGCTCGGCCACATAACCCAGCAACCGCTCGAAATCCTGGGATGACTTGCGGCAGATGAGCCGGGCCTCGCTGCTGGCATAGTTCGCCAGCCCGCGTGCGACCTCAACCCCTCGTGTGTCCCGCACCGCGATCACATCCCCGCGAGAGAATTCGCCATCGACACCCGTCATGCCGATGGGCAACAGGCTCTTGCCCTCACCCACGATCTTGCCCACCGCGCCGTCGTCCACCAAGACAGCGCCGCGCAACTGCAGGTGATCCGATATCCAGCGTTTGCGCGCCTGGTGCTTGGGTGTCTGTGCCACCAGGCAGGTACCAATGGCCTCGCCATCGGCCAGCCGCAACAGCACATCTTCCTCTCGCCCCCAGGCGATCACCGTTGAAGCGCCCGAGCCTGCGGCGCGTTTTGCGGCAAGTATCTTGGTGATCATCCCGCCCTTGCCAATGCCACTGCCCGCACCACCGGCCATGGCTTCCAGCCGCACATCCCCCGCACGCGCCACGTGCACGAACTGCGCATCGGGATCGCGCCGCGGATCGGCTGTGTACAGGCCCTTCTGGTCGGTGAGGATGACGAGCACGTCGGCCTCCACCAGGTTGGCCACGAGCGCGCCCAGGGTGTCGTTGTCGCCGAACTTGATTTCGTCGTTGACCACCGTGTCGTTTTCGTTGATCACGGGCACCACGCCAAGCTGCAACAACGTCAGCAGTGTGGAACGGGCATTGAGGTATCGCTCGCGATCGGCCAGATCGGCGTGCGTCAGCAACACTTGCGCACTGCCGACGCCGCAGCCCCGCAACTTGGTCTCGTACATCTGGACCAGCCCCATCTGGCCCACCGCCGCGGCAGCCTGAAGCTCGTTGATCTCTTTTGGCCGAACCGCCCAGCCCAGCCGCTTCATGCCCTCGGCCACGGCACCGCTGCTGACCATGATGACTTCACGCCCCTGCGCCACCAGCGCCGCCAGCTGGCGGCTCCATTGGCCAATGGCCTCTTCGTCCAGGCCACGCCCCTCGTTGGTCACCAGGCTGGAGCCCACCTTGATCACGATGCGCCGGGCCGTCTTGAACACAGCCGAAGGGACCAGGCCCTGCTCGTTCACGGTGTCAGCGGGAAGGGCTGGAGAAGCAGCATGCATGGGTGAATAAAGGGTTATGCGAACCGCGGGTCGACTTCAACGGGCGCCTGCTGCGACTGGTGCACCTGCGCAATATGCTGGTAGATCTTCTGCACCAGCAACTCGCAGCCCTCGCGCGTGAGCGCCGAAATCTCGAAAACCGGGCCCTTGTATTTCAGGCGCTTCACGATGTCCTTGACACGCGCCTCGCGCTCCTCGGCAGGCACCATGTCAAGCTTGTTGAGCACGAGCCAACGCGGCTTCTCGTGGAGTTTCTGGTCGAATTTCTTCAACTCGGCCACGATGGCCTTGGCCTGCACGACGGGATCGACGCCCTCATCGAACGGCGCGACGTCCAGCATGTGCAGCAACAACCGCGTGCGCTGCAGGTGTCGCAAGAACTGGTGCCCGAGCCCAGCCCCCTCAGAGGCGCCTTCGATCAGACCGGGCACATCGGCCACAACGAAACTCTTCTCAGGTCCCACGCGAACCACCCCGAGGTTGGGGTGCAACGTGGTGAAAGGGTAGTCGGCGATCTTGGGACGGGCGTTGGAAATCGCTGCGATCAACGTTGACTTGCCCGCATTGGGCATGCCCAGCAGCCCCACATCGGCCAACACCTTGAGCTCGAGCTTGAGGCTGTGCTTCTCGCCCGGCCAGCCCGGCGTTTTCTGGCGGGGCGCGCGGTTGGTCGAGCTCTTGTAATGCATGTTGCCAAAACCGCCATCGCCTCCCTTGGCAATCGTCACCTGCTCACCAGGTTGCAGCAGTTCGTGCAGTACCTCGCCAGTCTCGGCGTCCGAGATGATGGTGCCCACAGGCATCTTGAGCACGATGTCGTCACCCTTGACGCCGAACATGTCCGAGCCCTTGCCGTGCTCACCACGGTGGGCTTCGAATCGACGGGTGAACCGGAAATCCACAAGGGTGTTCAGGCTGGCGTCGGCCACCGCATACACATGGCCTCCGCGGCCTCCATCGCCGCCATCCGGCCCCCCGAACTCCTTGTACTTTTCATGCCGGAACGATGCGCAGCCATTGCCGCCATCGCCCGCAGCGACATCGATCATGGCTTCGTCCACAAACTTCATGACATGCTTTCCAGAGGTTTCGACCGTATGTTGAGGCCAAACAAAAAGCCCGCACAGGCGGGCCTTTTGCTAGAGATGTATCACATGCGCCTGCCGCACTGCACCGATTTCTCGATCATGCAGCGTCCGACGCCACCCGGCTCAAACGGGCGTGATATTGACGACCTGACGATTCAGCGCGCCCTTGGTGGCGAAGCTCACGTGGCCATCGACCGTTGCAAAAATGGTGTGATCCTTGCCCACGCCCACATTCGACCCGGGGTGGAACTTGGTACCGCGTTGGCGCACGATGATCGAGCCAGCGCTGACCAGCTCACCACCAAACGCTTTCACGCCGAGCATCTTGGGCTTGGAATCGCGCCCGTTTCGCGTTGAGCCGCCGCCTTTTTTCTGTGCCATGTTGACTTACTCCTCAGGCTGCGATCGACGAAATCTGCAGCTCGGTGAAATTCTGACGGTGACCTTGGCGCTTCTGGTAGTGCTTGCGACGGCGCATCTTGAAGATGCTGACCTTGTCGTGCCTGCCGTGGGCCAACACCGTGACCGTGACCGTTGCGCCGGAAACCAAGGGAGTGCCAACCTTGATTTCGGTGCCGTTGCCGACAGCCAGAACCTGGTCAAACACGATCTCTTGGCCCACATCCGCAGCAATCTGTTCTACTTTAATTTTTTCGCCAGCAGCAACACGATACTGTTTGCCACCGGTTTTTATGACCGCGTACATATGAACCTCTTTAAGAATTCCACGAATGGAAGCCGGCAGACCAAATTCCGCCGAGCCCTAGATTTTAGCATGTGCCTTGCAGAGAGGCAAGTTCGCGGTTTTCGAGCCCTACCACCCCGGCAGATCGATCGCCTCTGGTTCCTATAATCGCGAGCCGCCACCACCTGCAAGCGCTGACGATTTTGACCACCCCGCCCCAGCCCGCCAACCCCCTGGACCTGATCCGATCTGACATGCTGCAGGTCGACCAGGTCATCAGTGACCGCCTGACCACCGAAGTGCCCTTGGTGCGAGAAGTGGCCCAATACATCATCTCGGCGGGCGGCAAACGGCTTAGGCCGGCTCTGTTGCTGCTGGTGAGCGGCGCAATCAACAGCCAGAACCCGCAACGCCACACCCTGGCGGCGGTGGTCGAATTCATTCATACCGCCACACTGCTGCACGACGACGTGGTGGACGAGTCCACCCTGCGCCGCGGGCGCGAGACGGCAAACGAGCGGTTCGGCAACGCTGCCAGTGTGCTGGTGGGGGATTTTCTGTACTCGCGCGCATTCCAGATGATGGTCGACATCAACGACATGCGCGTGATGCAGGTGCTGTCCGACGCGACGAACGTGATCGCGGAAGGCGAAGTGCTGCAACTCATGAACATGCATGACGCGACCATTGACGAGGCAGCCTATCTGCGCGTCATCCGCTCCAAGACCGCCAAGCTGTTCGAGGCGAGCGCCCGGCTGGCGCCGATCCTCGCCGGCGCCGATGCCCACACTGAGTCTCTGTGCGCGCAATATGGCCAGGCGCTGGGCACTGCCTTTCAAGTGGTCGACGATGTTCTCGACTATGAGGGCAGCGCCGACGAGCTGGGCAAGAACCTGGGGGACGACCTGCGCGAAGGCAAGGTCACACTGCCCATCATCTGCGCCTTGCGCGCTGGCACCGAGGCCCAGAAGAAGCTGGTGCGGCAAGCCATTGAAGAGGGGGATGTGACCCACCTCGACTCGATTCGGGACATCATTTTCCAGACCGGCGCCCTGGACGCCGCCCGGGCCAGCGCGCACGGGGAAGCACAACGCGCCATCGATGCCGCCAGGCAATTGCCCGTGAATGACCACAGCGCGGCTTTGCTACAATTGGCGGCTGGCCTGCTTGAGCGTCGATCTTGAGCGTGGCCCCGAGGGCCTGCGGCCTTCGACGATTGACCTTCACGGTCCATCGGGGTGTAGCTTAGCCTGGTAGAGCGCTACGTTCGGGACGTAGAGGCCGGAGGTTCGAATCCTCTCACCCCGACCAGTCATTTTCAGAGACGGCAGCCTTTCTGCCTTGCGCCTCCTGGGAAGTTTCCCTGGGCCGGTTCCAGCGCCCCAACATATTCCATCCAACGCCCACGGCACAGCTCGTAGACAGTGCCCCTTTCCTCTCGTGGCGGCAGTGCACTGGGGGTATTTGCAGCGCGAAGTCGGGATTTGTACCCATCCCCAGAATGGAGCCGGCATGGAAAGATGGGCGCCGGGAACGTCCACTCACCCTTTAACAGGAGGGGCGATGATCAAGGTCATGAACAAGGGTCACCGAAGCGTGCCGGTCATCTGTTGCGATGTCTGCGGAAGCTGGATCGACGACGCCGATGCGGGTGCTGCGGTCTTCCGAAAAACAACAGGTGCAGACGACGTTTCCGAGGTGCTGCACGCCCACAAGGGGCGCTGCCACGTCGTCGCGGAGGAGCAGTTCGGAGGGCAGGTCAAGACAGGGTGGCATGAGCTGCGCCAACATCTCCAGCTCCTCGCGTTCAACACGGGCCTGCCACCTGCCGCTCTCCAGAAGCTGGAGGACGACAACGAGTTGTAATGCAGAGCGGCCTGCTCGCCGGTCACGTCGAGCCGCCCATTGATTCATCCAGAGAGGGAGCGGAACCGAAAAGGCCGTCCCGCGACCAGAGCCCTCTCAGCCCGACCATTCCCTTGTCCTCGCATTGACCGTTCAGCCCGCTTCAACGACCGGTCGGACGGGTTTCGCGTCGCCGATACAACGGCAGCGCGGGGGAATGGGCAATTCCAGCACAAGTTGCCTCAATAATGGCGGGCAAGTCCTTGATTTACGATAGATTACAAGACTATGGCGTCCGTTGAAACCGTCCCTCAGGAGACCCCGTCCATGGCCCTGCCGGGCTTGGGCCGCGCATTGGTGTCCGCAGGAAAGCTTGGACAGAAGGCGGCTGAGGACCTTTACCGAAAAGCCCAGAGCGGGCGCACCAGCTTCATTGCGGAGTTGACCGGTTCGGGTGCCGTATCAGCCTCGGATCTGGCTCACACCATGTCGGTGGCGTTTGCAGCGCCGCTGCTGGATCTCGACGCGATCGATGTACAACGCCTTCCCGCCGGCTTGCTCGACGCCAAGATCTGTGCCGACTACCGCATCGTCGTCCTGAGCAAGCGCAACAACCGCCTGATGGTTGCAACGGCGGACCCTGCAGACCAGCAGGCTGCTGAAAAAATCAAGTTCGCAACCCAGATGGGTGTGGACTGGGTGATTGCCGAGTACGACAAGCTCAGCAAACTGGTGGAGTCGCAGACCACCAGCGTCAACGACACGATGGACAACATCATCGGTGGCGAGTTCGAATTCGACGAAGCGGCCACCGACGCCAGCGTGGACGTCGCCGACAAGGCCTCGGAAGTCGACGATGCGCCCGTCGTGAAGTTCCTTCACAAGATGTTGATCGACGCGTTCAACATGAGGGCTTCGGACCTGCATTTCGAGCCATACGAGCACAACTACCGCGTTCGCTTCCGCGTGGACGGCGAACTGCGCGAGATTGCCTCACCGCCGATCGCGATTAAGGACAAGCTGGCTTCCCGCATCAAGGTGATCTCCCGCATGGACATCTCCGAGAAGCGTGTGCCCCAGGACGGGCGCATGAAGCTCAAGATCGGGCCGGACCGTGTGATCGATTTCCGGGTCAGCACACTGCCCACGCTGTTCGGCGAAAAGATCGTGATCCGTATCCTGGATCCGAGCAGCGCCAAGGTGGGCATCGATGCGCTGGGCTACGAACCGGAAGAGAAGGAGCGGCTGCTCAATGCGATCGGCCGGCCATATGGCATGGTGCTGGTCACGGGGCCGACGGGCTCGGGCAAAACCGTGTCCCTCTACACCTGCCTGAACATCCTGAACAAGCCGGGCATCAACATTTCCACCGCGGAAGACCCATCGGAAATCAACCTCCCGGGCGTCAATCAGGTCAACGTCAACGAGAAGGCCGGACTGACATTCGCTGCGGCCCTCAAGGCATTCCTGCGCCAGGATCCGGACGTGATCATGGTCGGCGAAATCCGCGATCTGGAAACCGCCGACATCTCGATCAAGGCCGCGCAAACCGGTCACATGGTGCTGTCCACGCTGCACACCAACGATGCGCCGACCACGTTGACACGCATGATGAACATGGGCATCCCCACGTTCAACATTGCTTCCAGCGTGATCCTGATCACTGCGCAGCGCTTGGCCCGCCGCCTCTGCGCGACCTGCAAGGCTCCGCTGGATGCGCCACGCAAGGCGCTGGTGGATGCGGGCTTCAAGCCCGAGGATCTCGACGGCACCTGGACGCCCTACAAACCCGTGGGCTGCTCGGCATGCAACAACGGATACAAGGGCCGCGTCGGCATCTACCAGGTGATGCCCATCTCGGAAGAAATCCAGCGCATCATCCTGCGCGGCGGCAGTGCGCTGGACATCGCACAGCAGGCCGGCAAGGAGGGGGTTCGCACCTTGCGCGAATCGGGACTGCTCAAGGTCAAGCTGGGCATGACATCGCTGGAAGAAGTGCTCAGTGTGACCAACGAATGATGCAGCTATAGACACGAGGCTCAGAGGACACCATGGCAACCGCAGTATCCAAGAACGTCAAGGACGCCGTCTTCGAGTGGGAGGGCAAGGACCGCAGCGGCAAGACCGTGCGCGGGGAAACACGGGCCGCCGGGGAGAACCAGGTGCTGGCCGCACTGCGGCGGCAGGGCATCGTTCCCGGCAAGGTCAAGAAGCGCCGCATGAGTTCGGGCAAGCGCATCAAGCCCAAGGACATTGCGATCTTCACGCGCCAGCTGGCCACCATGATGAAGGCTGGTGTTCCCTTGCTGCAGGCATTCGACATCGTTGGCCGGGGCAATGCGAACCCCAGCGTGACCAAGCTGCTCAACGACATCCGTACCGATGTGGAAACCGGCACGTCGCTGAGCTCGGCATTCCGCAAGCACCCGCTGTACTTCGACAGTCTGTACTGCAACCTGGTGGAAGCTGGAGAGGCCGCCGGTATCCTGGAAGAGTTGCTGGACCGCCTGGCCACCTACATGGAGAAGACCGAGGCGCTGAAGTCCAAGATCAAGTCGGCCCTGATGTACCCCATCGCGGTGATCATCGTGGCGTTCGTGGTGGTGACCATCATCATGATCTTCGTGATTCCGTCTTTCAAGCAGGTGTTTTCCTCCTTCGGTGCCGACCTTCCGGCACCGACCCTGTTCGTCATCGCGATGAGTGAGTTCTTCACCGAGTACTGGTGGCTGATCTTTGGCGTGCTGGGCGGTGGCTTCTACTTTTTCATGCAGGCGTGGCGGCGCAACGAGAAGGTGCAGCGCTTCATGGACCGTTTGCTGCTCAAGCTGCCGATCTTCGGCCAGCTGATCGAGAAGTCGGTGATCGCCCGTTGGACGCGAACCCTGTCCACCATGTTTGCAGCCGGCGTGCCTCTCGTTGAAGCGCTGGACTCGGTAGGGGGCGCCTCAGGCAACTCGGTCTATGCCATCGCCACCGAGAAGATCCAGCAGGAAGTGTCAACCGGCACCAGCCTGACGGCCGCCATGACCAATGCCAACATCTTCCCGTCGATGGTGCTCCAGATGTGTGCCATCGGTGAGGAATCGGGTTCAATCGACCACATGCTCGGCAAGGCCGCCGACTTCTACGAGTCTGAAGTCGACGACATGGTGGCCGGCATCTCCAGCCTGATGGAGCCCATCATCATCGTCGTGCTGGGCACCGTGATCGGTGGCATCGTGGTCTCGATGTACCTGCCCATCTTCAAGCTGGGCCAGGTGGTTTGATGCTCGAGGCAGCGGGCGCGCCGGCAGCGGCGTTGCTGGGCGTTCTCGGCCTGCTGGTGGGCAGTTTTCTCAACGTGGTGATCCACCGCCTGCCCAAGATGATGGAGTTGCGCTGGGCGGCCGAATGCGCAGAGCTCCACTGCACGGAGGATTCGCCCGCCACCACGGCACCGGAAGCTGCCCCCTTCAACCTGATGGTGCCCCGTTCGCGCTGCCCGCATTGCGGCCACCAGATTCGCTGGTTCGAGAACATTCCCGTGTTCAGCTACCTGGCACTGCGGGGCCGGTGCAGCCAATGCTCCGCCTCGATCAGCGCACGCTACCCGGCGGTGGAGTTCACGGCCGCGGCGCTGTTTGCCTGGTGCGGATGGCATTGGGGGCTGGGCTGGGAAGCTCTGGCGTGGAGCGGGTTCTCGGCAGCGGTGTTGGCATTGGCCTGCATCGACTGGGACACCACCTTGCTGCCCGACGACATCACCTTGCCCTTGCTCTGGGCCGGGCTCTGCGCCGCAGGTCTTCGCCTGACAGACACGCCCTTGCCCGATGCGCTGTGGGGTGCCGTGGCGGGGTACCTCTCGCTGTGGATGGTGTACTGGGCGTTCAAACTGGTCACTGGCAAGGAGGGCATGGGCTACGGCGACTTCAAGCTCTTTGCCGCGTTTGGGGCCTGGTTTGGTTGGCAGGCTTTGATCCCGGTGATCCTGATGGCCTCGGTGATCGGGGCTGTCATTGGCATCGCCATCAAGCTCAAGGGAAACCTGCGCGAGGGAGGCTATGTGCCTTTCGGCCCCTTTCTGGCACTGGCGGGTCTCACATCCATGGTCTTCGGACCCTCGGCCATCCTGGCCACCATCGGTCTGTGAAATCCCAGGTCCGGCTCGGGCTCACTGGCGGCATCGGCAGCGGCAAGAGCACGATGGCGCGCCTGTTGCAGACGCGGGGGGCTGATGTGATCGATGCAGACGCGATCTCTCGCCGCACCACGGAGGCAGGTGGCCTGGCAATGCCTGCGATCAAACGCACCTTCGGCCCGGCTTTTCTCACCGCGAGCGGCGCGCTTGACCGGCCGCGCATGCGCGAGCACGTGTTCACCAACCCGGATGCTCGCCAGACGCTGGAGTACATCGTTCATCCTCTCGTTGGTGACGAAATCCAGCGACAGACACAGGCCTCAACATCTCCTTGCATCGTGTTTGACGTGCCTTTGCTGGTGGAATCGCCGCGCTGGCGGCCGCAACTCGACCGCGTGCTCGTTGTCGACTGCTCCCCTGCAACGCAGGTTCGCCGGGTCAATGCACGCAGTGGCTGGGACGCATCCACCACCGAGGCCGTAATGCGCAACCAGAGCCCGCGCGGGCTGCGCTTGGCAGCCGCCGACCTTGTGGTATTCAACGACGTTGACGACCTCGCTCCGCTGGAACGCGCCGCAGAGGCGCTGGCCAGGCGGTTCGGGCTATGATGAACCCCCACCCGCCGCTCCGCCCTGCGACCTCCCGCCGCCGTGATCCTGTACGACTACCCCTTCAACGAACGCATTCGCACCTACCTGCGGCTTGAGCAGCTGTTCCGCCGCATGGTGGAGCTGGTCCCCCGCAGCCATCCACTGGATCACCACTACGCGATCCAGACGATCTTCGAGATCATGGATGTCGCGGCGCGCGCCGACATGAAATCGGACGTGCTCAAGGACCTCGACCGGCACAAGCAACAGTTGATCGGTTTTCGCGGCAACCCCATGATCGCCGAGCAGGCCCTCGAAGAGGTCATCCAGAAACTCGATGACTGCTTCACCCAGTTGAACGAGATGACCGGCAAGACCGGCCAGGCACTGACCGAGAACGACTGGCTGATGAGCATCCGCAGCCGCATCGGCATCCCGGGCGGCACTTGCGAATTCGACCTCCCCGCGTACTACCACTGGCAACACCGCAGCCCGGAAGAGCGCAGGGCCGATCTTCACCGGTGGTCGGTGCCGCTGGCGCCGCTGGCCGAGTCCATCGTGCAACTGCTCAAGATGTTGCGCGAATCGGGGTCGGCACAGAAAGTGGTGGCACCGGGTGGGCAGTTTCAGTTGAACCTGCCCCAGGGGCGCACCTTCCAGCTGCTGCGCCTGCGCATCGATCCTTCGACGGGGCTCATCCCCGAGATCAGTGGCAATCGGCTGATGCTGTCGGTGCGACTGATGCGCCATGGCGAGGACGATCGCCTTCACCCGGCTCAGGAAGACGCGGCCTTCGAATTGACCTTGTGTGCTTGAGGCCCGCGTGAGCGACAAGCCTGGAAACACGACCGCCAGAACCGTCCGTTGCCCCAGCTGCAGCGGGCCCAGCGTCTACGCACCCAGCAATGCGTACCGGCCATTCTGCAGCGAGCGCTGCAAGCAGATGGACCTGGGCGCCTGGGCCAACGAGGAATTCAGCCTGCCGGAAAAAGAAGGGCAGAGCGACCCAGGGTTCGAACAGAGCTGAACCCGCTCACGCATGAGTGGTTCAGCCGTGTGAGTGGTTCGAATCCACTGCCTGCTCCGCCGCCAGCCATTCCAGCACGGGAATGGTGCCGGCCAGCACGGGAGAACATGACACCGGCAGGGTGTGCCAGCCGAATTGCTGCCCCTCGTGCATCTGCATATCACCCGTCCACTCGCGGACCTTGCAGAAATGCAGACGCACCAGCCCATGCGGGTAGTCCACCAGCGAGATCTTCCAGATGTGCGCGGTCCCGATCGTCAGGCCGATCTCTTCCTGCAACTCCCGTCGCAATGCCTGCTCGACGGTTTCACCCGCTTCCAGCTTGCCGCCCGGGAACTCCCAGCAACCGGCATACACCTTGCCAGGCGGGCGTGTCGTCAGGAGGAAAGAGCCATCGGGCGCAATGAGCACACCAACGGCCACATCCACCACGGGCCGGTCGACAGGACGAGGGGCACCCTGATCGGCATCCACCACCAGCACCTCGGTGTTCATGCCTGGGAAGCGTGCGTGCCCGCGTAGTCGCGCGCAAACTGGTACGCCACCCGCCCACTCCGGGAACCGCGCTCCAGCGCCCAGACCAGCGCCTGCGGTCGTGCAGCCTCGATCTCCGCAGCAGGCACCCCCAGGGCGGAAAGCCATTGCGCCACGATGGTGAGGTATTCGTCCTGACTGAAGGGATAGAAGCTCACCCAGAGGCCGAAGCGCTCCGAGAGCGAGATCTTCTCCTCGACCACTTCACCCGGGTGCACTTCACCGTCTGCCGTGTGCGTGTACGTGAGGTTTTCCTTCATGTACTCCGGCAGCAGGTGGCGTCGGTTGCTGGTGGCATAGATCAGCACATTCGGGCTGGCCGCAGACACCGAGCCGTCCAGGATGGACTTGAGTGCCTTGTAGCCGGGTTCGCCATCCTCGAAGCTGAGGTCGTCGCAGAACACGATGAAGCGCTCAGGTCGATCCGCGACCACCTCGACGATGTCCGGCAGGTCCACCAGATCGGATTTGTCCACTTCAATAAGGCGCAGGCCTCGCGGCGCGTACTCGTTGAGGCACGCACGCACCAGTGAAGACTTGCCCGTGCCACGGGCACCGGTCAGCAAAACATTGTTGGCAGGCAAACCCTGGACGAACTGGAGGGTGTTGCGCTGGATCTTGTCCTTCTGGCCATCGATCTCCTGCAGATCGTCCAGACGCATGGCGCCCACGTGCCGCACCGGCTCCAGAACACCGTGCCCGCTGCTGCGCTTGCGATAACGCCACGCCACCGCGATGGTCCAGTCAGGCGCCGAAAGCGGCTGCGGCAGCACCGCCTCGATGCGGGTGATGAGCTGCTCTGCGCGTTGCAACAGGCGTTCGAAATGCTCGTTCATGAGCGGTAGTCGGCGTTGATGGTCACGTATTCGTGGCTGAAATCGCAGGTCCACACGGTTTCGCTCACGCTGCCCCGGCCGAGGCCGATGCGCACCAGAATCTCGGCCTGCTTCATCACGCGCTGGCCATCCTCTTCCTTGTAGTCGGGATGCCGCCCGCCTCCCTTGACGACATGCACATCGCCAAGATGAAGATCGATGCCGTCAACGTCCAGATCGTGAATGCCCGCATAGCCCACTGCCGCCAGGATACGCCCCAGGTTGGGGTCGCTTGCAAAGAACGCAGTCTTCACGAGCGGTGAATGTGCGACCGCGTAAGCCGCTAGCAGGCATTCCGACGCATCTCGGCCACCCTCGACCTGCACGGTGATGAACTTGGTGGCACCTTCGCCATCGCGCACGATGGCGTGGGCGAGCTGCCGGGCGACCGGCGTGAGCGCCGATACCAGCGCACGTCCAGCGGGGTTGTCCAGATCCGTGATGGGCGCATTGCCTGCCTGGCCAGTGGCGATCACCACAAAGGAATCATTGGTGCTCGTGTCGCCGTCCACGGTGACGCGGTTGAACGATGCATCGGCCAGACGGCGGGCGAGATCGTTCATGAGCACGGGGGCCACGCTGGCATCGGTGGCCAGAAAACCCAGCATGGTCGCCATGTTGGGCCGAATCATGCCCGCGCCCTTGGCTATGCCGGTGGCAGTGATGGCCTTCCCTTCAATCTCGAACTGCTGGCTGACGGCCTTGGGAAGGGTGTCCGTGGTCATGATGCCCTGGGCCGCCGCCAGCCACTGGGCACCGTTGTCCGCCTGCGGCTGGGCCGCATCAGCGAGCGCCTGCGGCAGGCCTGCCAACAAGCGGTCCAGCGGCAGAGGTTCCATGATCACGCCCGTGGAGAAAGGCAGCACCTGTTCGTGATGCAGTCCCAGTGCCCGCGCAAGTGCGGTGCAGGTCTGGCGGGCATTGGAAAGGCCCGGTTCACCAGTGCCCGCGTTGGCGTTGCCAGTGTTGATCACCAGCGCGCGGATGCCTTGCCTGGAAGCGAGATGCTCCCTGCACACCTGCACCGGAGCGGCGGCGTAGCGGTTCTGCGTGAACACCGCACCCACGGCACAGCCCTCGTCGAGCAGGAATACCGTCAGGTCCTTGCGATTGGCCTTCCGGATGCCCGCTTGCGTCACACCGATGCGCACGCCCGCGACGGGCGACAGATCGGTGACCAGGGGGGCGTTGAGTTGAACAGGCATGTGAACTCCGTGGATGTCGTGATGCCTGACAGTCACGCGATGAAGGGCATTCTGCAACGCCCTCGACGCGACAGTCAGTCCAGCTTGCCGTGGCAGTGCTTGTATTTCTTGCCGCTACCGCAGGGGCAAGGATCGTTGCGGCCTGCGCGCGCCACCTCGCCAGCGGGCCGGGCCGCTGCCGCGATGGCCGCGTCTGCAATGGTTTCCGTCTCGCCCGTTTCAGTGGGTGCGGTGTAGGTGACGTTCGCGATCTGCTCTGCACGCTCCCCGAGTTGCTCGGCGGCGGCGGCCATCTGTTCTGCGGACTGCACCCGCACGTTCATGAGCACACGCGTGACATCGTTCTTGACGCTGTCGAGCAACTGCCCGAACAGCATGAAGGCTTCGCGCTTGTATTCCTGCTTGGGCTGCTTCTGGGCGTATCCACGCAAGTGGATGCCCTGGCGCAGATAGTCCAGCGCGGCGAGGTGCTCGCGCCATTGGCCGTCGATGGTCTGCAGCAGCACCACACGCTCGAACTGGGTGAAGTTCTCTTCCCCCACCAGTGCGACCTTGCCATCGAACACCGTCTTGGCTTCTGCCAGCACGCGCTCGACGATCTCCTCGACGTCGATGGCCTCTGCATCCGACACCCACTGGTTGACGGGCACATCCACCGCCCATTCCTCGCGCAGCGAGCGCTCGAGCTTGGGCAGGTCCCACTGCTCTTCCACGCTGCCTTCGGGCACGTACTGGTGCACGAGGTCGGTGAAGCAACCCTCGCGCAGCGCATCGATCTGGGCGCGCAGCGAAGCGGCGTCCAGAATGTCGTTGCGCTGCTGGTAGATCACCTTGCGCTGGTCGTTGGAAACGTCGTCGTATTCCAGGAGCTGTTTGCGGATATCGAAGTTGCGCGCCTCCACCTTGCGCTGCGCGCTTTCGATGCTGCGCGTGACAATGCCGGCTTCGATCGCCTCTCCCTCGGGCATCTTCAGGCGGTCCATGATCGCGCGCACGCGATCACCCGCGAAGATGCGCATGAGCGAATCGTCCAGACTCAGGTAGAAGCGCGAGGAACCCGGGTCGCCCTGACGGCCCGAACGGCCACGCAGCTGGTTGTCGATGCGGCGCGACTCGTGGCGCTCGGTCGCGATGATGCGCAGGCCACCCAGCGACTTGACCTTCTCATGGTCTTGCTGCCATTGCTGGCGGATCGACTCGATGCGGGACGCCTTGGTGGCTTCGTCAAGCGCTTCGTCGCGCTCCACGGCATCGACCATCTTCTCTAGATTGCCGCCGAGTACGATGTCGGTGCCGCGACCAGCCATGTTCGTGGCGATGGTGATGGCGCCCGGCCGTCCGGCCTGGATGATGATGTCAGCTTCTCGCGCGTGCTGCTTGGCGTTGAGCACCTCGTGCGGCAATTTTTCGGCCTGCAGCAGCCCGGCGATGATTTCCGAGTTCTCGATCGAGGAAGTACCCACCAGCACCGGCTGGCCCCGTTCGTGGCATTCGCGGATGTCTTCGATCGCCGCGACGTACTTTTCCTTCGTCGTCTTGTAGACGCGGTCGAGCTGGTCAGCCCGCTTGCTGGGCCGGTTCGGTGGTATCACCACCGTCTCCAGCCCATAGATTTCCTGGAATTCGTAAGCCTCGGTGTCGGCCGTGCCGGTCATGCCAGAGAGCTTGCTGTAGAGACGGAAGTAGTTCTGGAAGGTGATGGACGCCAGCGTCTGGTTTTCCGGCTGGATCGACACGCCTTCCTTCGCTTCCACGGCCTGGTGCAGGCCGTCGCTCCAGCGCCGGCCCGACATCAGGCGACCGGTGAATTCGTCGACGATCACGATCTCGCCGTTCTGGTTCACATAGTGCTGGTCGCGGTGGTACAGGTGGTGCGCTTTCAGCGAGGTCACCAGATGGTGCAACAAGGCAATGTTGGCTGGGTCGTAGAGCGAGGCTCCTTCGGGCAGCAGGCCCGCCTGACTGAGCAAGCGTTCCGCGTTTTCATGGCCCTGCTCGGTCATGTGGATGGAGTGCGCCTTCTCGTCCACCGTGAAGTCACCGGGCTTCGTCACGCCCTCGCCCGTGCGCGGATCGGCTTCGCCTTCCTGGCGAACCAGGTGAGGCACCAGTTGCTTGATCGCCATGTAGACCTGCGTCTGGTCTTCGGCCTGACCGCTGATGATCAGAGGGGTGCGGGCTTCATCGATAAGAATCGAATCCACCTCATCGACGATGGCGTAGTTCAGCCCGCGCTGCACGCGGTCACCGGCTTCGTACACCATGTTGTCGCGCAGGTAGTCGAAACCGTATTCGTTGTTCGTCCCGTAGGTGATGTCAGCTCGGTAAGCGGCCTGCTTTTCCTCACGGGGCGCCTGGGGCAGGTTGATGCCCACGCTCAGCCCCAGGAAGTTGTAGAGGCGCCCCATCCACTGGGCGTCGCGGCTGGCCAGATAGTCGTTCACCGTCACGACGTGAACGCCCTTGCCCGTCAATGCGTTCAGGTACACGGGGAGCGTGGCGGTCAGCGTCTTGCCTTCGCCGGTGCGCATCTCGGCCACCTTGCCGTGGTGCAGCGCCAGCCCACCGACCAGCTGCACATCGAAGTGGCGCATCTTCATGACACGTTTGCTGGCTTCGCGGACCACCGCGAACGCTTCGGGCAGCACCGCTTCCAGGGTTTCCCCCTGGGCAATGCGCTGCTTGAATGCCTCGGTCTGCGCCTTGAGCTCGTCGTCACTCAGCTGTTCGAACTTCGACTCCATTCCATTGATGCGCTCCACCGTCTTGCGATAGGTCTTCAAGAGACGGTCGTTGCGGCTACCAAATATTTTGGTGAGGAAGTTTGTGGCCATACGTGCAGGCCTGCGCCGGGCATCCTGTGGATTCCGGACAGGCAATTGGGGAAAGGAGGGCTCTCTCGAACCCGGGAGAGCAAACGACGGGAAACTACCCGTGATGTGCCGACGAACGCAGGGCTTTCAAGAGCAAAACGCGCATTTTACCTGCGGCATCTGCCGCCCGTTCAGGGCTTGCGGGGAACGGGTCCTGGCACCCTGGCCGCGGCAACGTTTTCACCCGCAGCGAGGAAACGCTGGGGGTCTTGCGGCACGCCCGACACCCAGACCTCGAAGTGCAGATGCGGCCCGGTGGAACGGCCCGTCGACCCCACTTCGGCGATCTTCTGGCCTCTTTTCACAATGTCGCCCTTCTTGACGAGCACTTTCGATGCATGGGCATACCGTGTGATGAGGTCATTGCCATGGTCCACCTCCACCATGTTGCCGTAGGCCGGATGGTATTCCTGCACCACCACCACCCCGCCGGCCGCAGAAAGGATCGGGGTACCTGGGTCGGCCGGAAAATCCAGTCCCGTGTGCAAGGCGGAACGACCGGTAATGGGGTCGATGCGGAAGCCAAAGGGCGACCCCACCTGCACGTCCATGACCGGCTTTTCTGTCGGCACCATGGTGCGCTGGATCTTCTGGTCGAACAACCGCGACTCCACCACCGTCAACCAGTCGACCCGCGAGCCACTGTTCTGGTCAATCCGGTCCAGCGCGCCCATCAGTTCGTCCATGGTCAGGTCCCGGCCACCCACCAAGGCACCACCGGCACCCGGCGTCACCTTGAACTCTGCAGGACTCAAACCTGCCAGACCGGCCACCCGTTCGCCCAGCGAATCGATCTGCACCATACGCGCCTGCATTTCACCCAGCTTGCGGGCCATCGCGTCCAGATTCGCGCGCATGTACGCGTTCTGGGAGTTCGCCTCGTCCTGATGCACCAGCCGGGCCACGGGTGCGAAGCCGGGCCAACCCTGCCGCACGCCTTCCAGGAACACCCAGTGGTAAGTCGTGATCGCTCCCAGCATCAACAACACCGAGGCGACGGCGCCGACAGCAACCAGTCTGAGTCCGCTGAGATGCATGGCCCGGCTTTTAGCCAGCCATGCGTCCGTGATAATGATGTGCACTGCTCTACCTTTCCTGGCCTTCCGGTGTGAACCGGGCGACCTTCATCCCATGTCTACCGCTCCCCGACCTCACCACACCATGCTCAGTCTCGAGCAGGCTGTGGGCGCCGCGCCGACGCTCGCTGCGCTTCAGGAGCGCATCAGGGAATCGCGTTGGTGCCTGGACCAGGTGCAACACCTGATACCTGCGAGCTTGCGCCCGCACGTGTTGCCGGGCCCCTTGCAGGACCAGGAGTGGTGCCTGCTGGTGGCGAGCGCTGCCGCTTCCACCAAACTGCGCCAGTTGTTGCCGTCCCTTCAGCTGACTTTGACCCAGAGGGGTGCGCAGGTTAACGCAATCCGGATCAAAGTTCAAACACCGGGTCGATGAGCGCGTTTCGAGGGTGCGCGAGCGGTCCGCGTATCTCTTTGCTGCCTAAGCTCCCTTCCACTCACCTTCCGAGAGCAACAAGGCCATGACCCAACGCTCGGCAATCGCCGTAAATCTGCAGCAACAGGTAGTTTCAAAGTGGTTTAACTCGGATTTGATAGCATCATTTCCTTCATCGACCGAGCTTTCGTCATGCGTCCTCGGAAATTCGACTTCTTTTGGCCTTCTTTTCGCAGATCCTAGATACCTTGATGTTTGAGAATGTTCGCGCCGACTACCACGCGCATGACCGAAAGTGGGCGTCGCAGGGTTTCTGGGTGATGGTGGTGTACCGTTTCGGGCGGTGGCGTTACGGCATTCGGCCGGCGCTTGTCCGCAAGCCCTTTTCGCTCATCTACAAGGTGCTCTTCAAAACAGTGCAGATGGTCACAGGCATCTGCCTGCCGTGTGAAGTCCCTGTGGGCAAGAACTTTGTCATCGATCACTTTGGCGGCATCGTCATCAGTGGCTTTTCAAGCTTTGGCGACAACTGCCGGATTCGCACAGGCGTGGTGGTCGGTCTGGCGCGCGTCGAGGAACCCTGCGCTCCGGTGATTGGCAACAATGTGGACATCGGCGCGGGGGCCAAGGTTCTTGGCCGTATCACCATCGGCGACAACGTGTTGATCGGGGCAAACTCTGTCGTGGTCAGAGACGTGCCGTCAAACTCGATCGCGGTGGGGGTGCCGGCAACGGTCAAAAGCCGGCAGCGCGACCAGGTGCAACCGCCCGAACACTAGAGGCGTCTGCCGAACTGGAAATGGTGCCGCTTGTCTGACTCGAACAGACGACCTATCGCTTACAAGGCGATTGCTCTACCAACTGAGCTAAAGCGGCGGCAGGGGAAAAATTCTACTTGACGCGTTTGAGCTGAGGCCTGCCGCCCGGTCGACCAGGGCCCGCAGGCGGCTCCGGCGGATCTCCGGCTGTTGCACCTTCGCTCGGCACAGAGCGCAACGGGCCTCTCGCCAGGGTGTCCGCCGAAACCTCAGCGCCCGGGGGCGCGTCAGGCACCACGGCCGCATCCACACCCGGGCCTGAGACGGGCGGCGCGGGGAAGGCCATGCCCTGTCCATTCTCTCGCGCGTAAATCGCGATCACGTGGCTGACAGGCACGATGATCTCTCGTGCCACTCCGCCAAAACGGGCCTTGAATTCGAGAAATTCATTGCCCAGTTTCAACGAGCTAGTGGCCTCCATGCTGACGTTCAGCACGATCTCACCGTTCTTCACAAACTCCATGGGCACACGCACCGACGCGTCAACCTGCACCGCGATGTAAGGCGAGAACCCATTGTCGGCACACCATTCGTGCAACGCACGGATCAGGTACGGCCGGGTGGAAGGGATTTCCGGTTCGATGGCACTCATGGCGTCGGCGGACCTGCCCCTCGTCGGGGCAAGGCCGTTTTACTTGCGCATCACCTTCTCGGATGGCGTGAGCGCCTCGATGTAGGCCGGGCGCGAGAAGATGCGCTCGGCGTACTTGAGCAGCGGGGCTGCGTTCTTGCTGAGCTCGATGCCGTAGAAGTCCAGACGCCAGAGCAAGGGGGCAATCGCCACGTCCAGCATGGAGAAGTTGTCACCCAGCATGAACTTGTTCTTCAGGAACACCGGGGCGAGCTGGGTGAGGCGGTCGCGGATGTGCGAGCGTGCCTTTTCCAGTGCCTTCTCATTGCCCTTGGTGCTGCGCGACTCGAGCATGGACACGTGCGTGAACAATTCCTTCTCGAAGTTCAGCAGGAACAGGCGCACGCGAGCGCGGTCCACCGGATCTCCGGGCATCAGCTGCGGATGAGGGAAGCGTTCATCGATGTACTCGTTGATGATGTTCGACTCGTACAGGATGAGATCGCGCTCGACCAGGATGGGCACCTGACCGTACGGATTCATCACGCTGATGTCTTCGGGCTTGTTATAGAGGTCGACGTCCCGGATCTCGAAGTCCATGCCTTTTTCAAACAGCACGAAACGGCAGCGGTGGGAATAGGGGCAGGTGGTGCCCGAATACAAGACCATCATGTGGGAGTCTCCTTAAAACAAAAACAGTGGCTGCCAACATGCCCGGGGGCACTGCCAACCACTGTGGAACTGCAAGAGCGGCCTCCATGAGCCCGCTCCCCTACTGACCGGATTATTTGATGTCTTTCCAGAACGCGGCGTTGAGGCGCCATGCCACAACGGTAAAGGTCGCCAGGAACAACATCACCCAGATGCCGATGCGCACACGCGAGTTCTGAGCCGGCTCGGCCATCCACTGCAGATAGGCCACCAGATCACCGACGTTGTCGTTGTACTGTGCTTCGGTCAGGGTGCCAGGTTTGGCTTGCGTCCAGCCTTTCACGCGATCCACTTCATGGCCGTGGCTCATCACCTTCTCATACACCGGACGGCGCTCGCCTTGCAGTTCCCACAACGGGTGCGGCATGCCGATGTTCGGGAAGGCCAGGTTGTTCCAGCCAGTGGGCTTGGTGTCGTCGCGGTAATAGGTGCGCAACAGCGTGTAGACGTAGTCGGCACCCGTACCAGCGCTGCTGGAGCGCGAGCGGGCAATCAGCGTGAGGTCGGGCGGGTTCACGCCAAAGAACTGCTTGGCCTGACGGGGGTCGATGGCCGCCTTCATGGTGTCGCCGATCTTGTCGGTCGTGAACGTGAGGTTCTCGGCGATCTGCTTGTCGTTCAGGCCAATATCACGCAGGCGGTTGTAGCGCATGAAGGCCGCGGAGTGGCAGCTGAGGCAGTAGTTGACGAACAGCTTGGCGCCGTTCTGCAGGGCGGCCATGTCGTTGGTGCGTTGCGGTGCCTTGTCCAGCGGAATGCCGCCACCAGCGGCCAGCGCTGCACCCGACAGGCCCAGGGCCAGCATGAAGCCCATGAGAATTTTTTTCATTTCCTTGACTCTCCGGATTGGCTCTGTGGGGTTCAGTGGGGCTGGAATGTGACGCGATCGGGCACCGGCTTGAATTCGCCAAGACGGCTCCACCACGGCATCAGCAGGAAGAAGCCGAAGTAGAACAGGGTACCGACCTGGGACACGCGTTCGCCAATGGGCGACGGCGGCAACACCCCGAGGTAGCCAAGGACCAGGAAGTTGATCACGAACACCGTGTACAGCCAGATGTTCCAGTTCGGGCGGTAGCGGATCGACTTGACCGGGCTGTGGTCGAGCCATGGCAGGAAGAACAGGATGATGACCGCGCCACCCATGGCCACCACACCCCAGAACTTGGCGTCGATGGACAACATCAGCGCCACCAGCACCAGGGCAGCAACCACGATACCGGCTTTGATCGCACCGGACACCCTGGCCTTGATCGCACCCAGCACCGCTGCGATGACGACGATGGCCACCAGGGCGTACATCATCTCGGTGGTGATGGCACGCAGCATCGAATAGAACGGCGTGAAATACCAGACCGGCGCGATGTGCAACGGGGTCACCAGGGGATCGGCCGGGATGAAGTTGTTGTACTCGAGGAAGTAGCCGCCGAACTCGGGTGCGAAGAAGATGATCGCCGAGAACGCCATCAGGAAGACGGAGACACCGAGGAGGTCGTGCACCGTGTAGTACGGGTGGAAGGGAATACCGTCCAGAGGTTTGCCGGACGCATCCTTGGTGGCCTTGATCTCGACGCCGTCGGGATTGTTGGAGCCCACTTCGTGCAGCGCGATGATGTGCGCCACCACCAGGCCCAGGAGCACGAGCGGCACAGCGATCACGTGGAAGCTGAAGAAGCGGTTCAGGGTGGCGTCGCCCACCACGAAGTCGCCGCGAATCAGAAGGGCAAGATCGGGGCCGACGAAGGGGATCGCCGAGAACAGGTTGACGATCACCTGGGCGCCCCAGTAGGACATCTGGCCCCAGGGCAGCAGGTAGCCCATGAAGGCTTCGGCCATCAGGCACAGGAAGATCGCACAGCCAAAGACCCACACCAGCTCGCGGGGCTTGCGGTAGCTGCCGTAGATGAGACCGCGGAACATGTGCAGATACACCACCACGAAGAACGCAGAAGCGCCGGTGGAGTGCATGTAACGGATCAGCCAGCCCCAGGGCACGTCGCGCATGATGTACTCGACCGAGGCGAAGGCCAGATTGGCGTCCGGCTTGTAGTGCATCACCAGGAAGATGCCGGTGACGATCTGGATCACCAGCACCAGCA